>Ga0302320_10004318_pt1 | contig 32321 bp, 28 predicted proteins | sample Bog_T0_3_FD_202130 | JGI IMG/M metagenome (GOLD analysis project Ga0302320, IMG submission 202130) | Peat permafrost microbial communities from Stordalen Mire near Abisko, Sweden - Bog_T0_3 | ecosystem: Environmental > Terrestrial > Soil > Wetlands > Peat | place: Sweden: Abisko, Stordalen Mire... | reverse complement strand
TGGTTCATGGCCAACACCTGGACCTTTGAAATGGCCACCTTGCGCAACTCGATCCTCGCGTCCTTTGAGCGGCGCGGGATCGCAATTCTCTCGGATGTTCCTTTCGCTCTGACTGAAGAGTTCCTAGGCGATCCGCAGAAGAAACAGCAATGGAACGCGTTCGTCAGCCGACTGTACCCAGGCAGCGACTCGACCTCTCTCGAAGAGGTTGGCGCTCTTCTCCGCGCCTTCGTCTTGCCGTGCATCCTCCCGGCGCCGATGGCCAATTCAACTGCCCGGCATTGGATTCCGAACCTTCACTGAAGCGGACAGGAATGAGCTATCAACAACTTCAAGCCAACATTGAGAACCGTGGCTGATAGTCTAATTTCCGTGGATCGGTACAATAGCGGTACACTCATCAGTTTGTCTGAATTACGGTTTATTGCGCTAAACTATTATAAATAAATAAGTTATGCGATTTCTAGTTTACGCTCGCTTTTCCTTATTTATCATAGACTTACGTCCTTCGCGATCAACTCATAATCCCTTGGTTCGGGGTTCGAATCCCTGCAGGCCCACCAGATTCAAATACATATTCTGAATTATTGATGCGGCCGTATTGCCTCGCTTCATTCGGATGTTTTCACCGTTTTGCGTTGCCCTGCAGAACCCGCTGCAATTCCCGCAGGCCGTGCGCCCCACTGCGCATCGCAGTCCGTCAACCGAAAGGCGGCGCGTAGTAAAATTGACTTATAGCAGTTTCAGAAATGGTATAGAGCGAAGCCAGGAAGTTCAGTCGGCGCGACTATCAGGGAGCGACGACCCTCTAACACCTTTGGCGATTCTACTTTATTCCTGAAACTGCTCTAGGTTCCCACTCTCAACTTTCTACAGACTGCGGAATTCCTTCCTATCGCCGCCGGCTTCAAAGGAGTCTGAATGCTCTTCCTTCTGGATACTGCCAATGTCAAAGAGATTGCAAGGTGCTTCGACCTTTTTCCGGTTGCCGGCGTCACCACCAATCCAACGCTGATTGCCCAGGAGAAGCGCCCGTTCTACAACATTCTTACGGACATTCGCGCAGTGATCGGTGAAGCATCCATGCTCCACGTCCAGGTTGTGGGCAGCGACGCCGAGACCATGGTGGCAGAAGCGCATCAGTTGCGCGACCGCTTTGGCGCCGACATTTTTCCCAAAATTCCGGTCACGCCGCAAGGACTGAAGGCCATCCGCATTCTGGCCGCTTCTGGTTTCCATGTCACCGCGACGGCGATTGGCGCGCCCCTGCAGGCTCTGCTAGCGGCCAGGGCGGGAGCCAGTTTTACCGCGCCCTATGTCAATCGGCTGGACAACATTGGCGGCGATGGCGTGGGCGTGGTGGCCAACATTGTTAGGTTGTTCTCGGCATACGGGCTTTCAACCAAACTCCTGACCGCCTCGTTCAAGAACGTGCAACAGGTGCTGGACGTGGCACTCGCCGGTGCGCACTCGGCAACCATGGCGCCCGAGCTGCTGGATCTGATCATCCAGCATCCACTCACCGATTCAGGAATTGCCGGTTTCAATGCGGATTGGGCTGAAGCGTATGGAGCCGGCGTGACGACTCTCGACCTCGCCTCGCGCTAGGGATGTCCGCCACACAGATCGTTGTTTATGCTTTGAAAGGGCACGACTTCAGTCGTGCCGTAAACGGTATAAGATGAGCTGGGCTTTAGCCCCTGAGGGAAGTCTCTTCTACGAGTTCATCCCATTTGTGGACATCGGTAAATGATCCAATTTGACCTGGCCTCGCGCTGCTTCTCTGACCGCGCGATTTTGTGCGCTGCGATCAGCGTTGCGTTACACATATTCCGTTCTGCGGATAATCTCATCCTGCAGATCGCGGTCTAACTCCACAAAATATGCGCTGTAACCCGCCACCCGCACCACCAGGCTGCGATACTCGGCCGGATTCAACTGCGCTTCCCGCAGCGTCTGCGCTGAGACCACGTTGAACTGCACATGCGGAACGTGCAGGCTGCTGAACCCGCGCAGCAGCGATACGAAATTCGCCAGGGCGCGCTCACCTTCAAAAAACGACGGCAGAAACTTCATGTTGAGCAGCGTCCCATTGGATGCGAGCTCGAGGTTCGCCTTGCTCACCGAATTGAGCACGGACGTGGGCCCTTTCAGGTCCTGGCCGGCGCTTGGCGAAAGGCCGCCATCGGCAAGTGGTTCGCCCACGCGCCGCCCATCCGGCATAGCGCCTACATTGGCTCCCATGGGCACATGTGCAGACACGGTGTAAAACCCCGGCAGGTACGTTCCTCCGCGAATCGTAGGATTGGCGCCCACCAGTTCGCTGTAACGGTTGGCCCACTGGCGCGCAAAGCCGTCTACACGTTCGTCGTCGTTCCCGTACTTCGGAACGCCGTTGATCAGCCGCTGGCGCAAAATCTCATGGCCCGCAAAATTTCCGCGCAGCGCGTCAAGCAATTCCTGTCCGTTCAACCAGTGCGCGTTGAAGACAGCCTGCTCGACGGCGGCCAGGCTATCGGCCACGTTTGCCACCTGCACGCCCTGCACTCCGGAGAAGTTGTAATGCGCTCCGCCAGCCGTCACGTCCACGCCGCGGGCAACGCAATCCTCAATCACCAGCGACAAAAAGGGCGAGGGCAGCACCTCCGCGTGAATGCCGTCCACAATATTGCAGCCTGCCACCATGAGCCGGATGAAGTGCTCCGTCTGCTGTCCGTAGTAGGACTGCAGCTGCTCGAACGATGTCATTTCATTCAGCGGCGGCGTGCGCAAGCCAAGCTGCACGCCGGTTTGCGGGTGCGCCCCTCCGAACAAAGTCAGTTCCAATACCCTGACCATGTTGAACATGGCGGCGTCGCTCCAGCCCAAAGCCTTGCCCGGCGTCGACAACTCCACGCAGCCCACCACGGCGTAGTTCATCGCGTCTTCCGGCGCAATGCCCCGCTGCATCTGGCCGGGGATAATGACTTCGTCGTTGAAAACCTGCGGCATGCCGCTGCCCCGGCTGATGACGAATGCCGCCGTCTCCAGAAAATCCTGCGGGCTGTTCTTGTGGATGCGTATGGAAAGATTCGGCTGCGTCATGCACAGGTCCGCCTGCGCACGCAGGCACATGAAGCTCAACACGTTTGTCGCGTCGCGTCCATCGGCGGTTTGTCCACCGGTGGTGATGTTGAAGCCGATAGGAAATCCCGCAAAGTAGCGTGCGCTCGTACTGCTCCGCAGCAGCACAATCTCATTGCACTTCAGCCACAGGGATTCAAGCAGTTCCTGCGCCTCCTCCAGAGTCAGCGCGCCGGATTCCAAATCACCTTCGAGATAGGGAAGCAGGTACTGGTCCAGCCGTCCCAGCGAAAAGCTGCTGGCATTCGATTCAATCTGCAACAGCACCAGGAGAAACCAGATGGCTTGCAGGGCTTCGCGGAAATCGCGTGCGGGATTTTCCGCAAGCCAATGGCAGGCGCTCGCAATTCCGGCAAGCTCGTTTTGCCAGTCGCGGTTCGGCTCCGCTTTCAGTTGCTCATCGGCCATGCGTGCATAACGCGCAATGAACTCACTGGCCGCGTCGAGCGCCATCCTGGCTGAATCGTAGAAGACCGCGTCGGCGTGCGGATTGGCTTGTTGCGCCGCGCGCACCTTGGCGCGCAGCCCGCAGATTCCCAGCCGCAGCCAGCCGGGCACGTCCGGCAAAATGTGGCCCTGCGCGTGGTCGGTCTGGTTCAGATTGAAAGCCTTGCCGCGAACGGCGGCCTTGATCTCATCGCTCAGCCGCGCCGCAACGGTGTCCTCCAAAGTGTGGCCGCGCCAGTATGGAAAAATCTCTTCGCGCAGTTCCTTGATCTGCCCGGCGGAGATGTTGAAGGGATCCTGCGGCCGCGTGGGCAGAACGTCCAACTCCCCGTCAATCCAGTTCACCGCGCCCTCCGGTGCAATGACTCCCATGCGCGGCAGCAGCGACCGGTTGCCCACAATCACCTCGTCCGGATGAATATCGATCGGCATGTTTCTCACCAGGTGCAGCAGCATCGCGGCTCGCCTCAAAGGCATGGGCTGGCCTTCAGTTTGGCGGTACGCCTCGGTCGCCAGCCGGGCACGGACCACGTCGATCTCACGCGCGTTTTCTACCAGGCGTGTGCGGATGCGGTTGTGGCGTTCGCTCGCCGCGGCCGGCTTCCATTCTTCCGGTGGAAAAGCCTGGGCAGGATGCGATTTGAGATCGATCAGAGTGGTGTTCATCAGCTTCCTATCGAAACTTCCAGTTCTTCTGCTTCCAGAATCTGCGTTAATTCCCTCACCCGTTCCTGGCTGAGAGTGTCTTCGCTGTCCATGGTGTAAGGCCGTCCGAGAGATGCATACTTAGCCTTGCCAAGCGAGTGATAAGGCAACAGGCTTATGCGTTTTTCCAGGCCCGGCAGCCCGGCCACAAAGCGCGCAATGGCCTGCAAACTTTCGCTGTCGGCATTGAAGCCCGGAATCAACGGAACACGCACGGTGACCGGGACGTTGATCTGCGCCATGTGCCTCAGGTTGGAGAGAATCACTTCGTTGTCAATGCCGGTCCATTGACGATGAACCTCCGGATCCATATGCTTCAGGTCGAACAGAACCACGTCCAGGTGCGGCAGCAGCCGTTCAAAGACTTTCCAGCGAGTGTGGCCGCAGGTCTCCATGGCTGTCGAGAGACCTTCTCTCCTGGCCAAACGCAACAGCGCCTCGGCAAACATGGGTTGAGCCGTCGGCTCGCCGCCCGTCAGCGTCATGCCGCCGCCACCGGTATAGAAGGGCTGATCGCGCAGTACCTCGCTCACAACGTCGCCCGCTGTGCGCCGCGTGCCGAGCCAGCGAAGAGCGCCGCCGGGACAAACCTCCGTCCGCGGACCAAATTTATCTTTCTCCGATTGCGTCACGGCGCCATGCGCCCAGCCATCCGCGCAAACATCCCCAAACTGGCCGCAGCGGATGCATTGCTGCGTAGACAATGCCAGCTCGGGCTGAAAGCGATGCGACTCCGGATTGCAACACCAGGCGCAGCGCAGCGGGCACCCCTTGAAGAAAACATTCGTTCGAATGCCGGGACCATCATGAACTGAAAAATGCTGCACGTTGAAGACAACGCCCTCAACGTCTTCCAGGCGTCCCTCCTCGGACCGTTCTTCCTTTGGAGAATCTGCTTGGGATTCCACGCTCACAACTCCACTCTTGCGATTGGCCTCTGCCAGCGCGTGGCGCGCCATCCAGCCGCAGCCCAGCAGGTGGCCGTCCTCTCCGATTTCGGTAGCCACAATCCGCACGCCGCAGCCCACGGAGCGATAGCAATGTCTCGGCACCGCGCGGCGGGCCGGCTCAAGCAGCAGGTCGCCGGCCTTCACCACGCTGCCCCCCACCACAAACAAATCCACATCCAGCACCATCGCCAGCGTAGCCACGGCCGCGCCCAGCGCGCTGCCGGCCTCTTCCATCACCTGCCTCGCAAGCTCATCGCCTGCCAGGGCAAGATCGACAACATCCACCGCGGATATCTCTGCCGCATTGGCGGCAGTGCCGGAGTGCGCAGCCTGGATTTTCTTCTGATAGCGGCGCGCCAGCCACGGACCGGCAATAAAAGTCTCCACACATCCGCGCGAGCCGCAGGAGCAGAGTTCGCCATTGCGGTCCAGCGGCACATGCCCAATCTCGCCGGCCGTGTTGTTCTGTCCACGCAGCATCTTCCCGTTCAGAATCGTGGCGGAGCCCACGCCCGTTCCGGTGATGACATACGTCATGCTCCGCTCGCCACGCCCCGCGCCGTAGTAGAACTCGCCCAGGCAGGCGGCCTTGGCATCGTGGTCGATCTCGACCGGAATGCCGAGCCGCGTTGAAAGCATCTGCTGGAACGGCGCATAATGTAGCCCGCCCAGGTTTGGCGGATCCAGCAAGGTGCCAGCGGCGTTATCCACGGGCCCCGGACTGCACAGCCCCAAAGCCGCGATGCGCGCGCCCTCCGGCCGGTTGGCAGACAACGCTTCGACCTCTTTGGCAATGCGCTCCACTACGCTTTCCGGCCCCAGCGCGGGATTGGTAGGAATGCGCACTCGCGCGGTCACGCGGTTCTCCGGGCTTATCAATCCAACTTCAATCTTGGTCCCGCCCAGATCGACGCCAATCACCCAATCGTCATTCATCGCTCTCCCCAAAGGCCTTTCCGGCAAGTACCACGTTGCATGCGGAAGGGGAAATTTCCGCATGGCCCAGCCGCACCAGTTCCGCGGCGGTCTGCTGGTCAGTGCACAAAACATTCAGCACGCCCGAACGCAACGCTCCCAGAATGGCCCTGACCTTGGCCGGTCCCGCGGCAACGGCAATGGTATTGGGAATGCGCCGCAGCTCATCCAGCGTTAGGCTGATCACGCATTGGTTCAGCGTGCAAGGATGCAATGCGCCGGACGCCTCAATAAACTGCCCGCCAATATCCCCAACTGCGCCCTCGGCCTCAAGCTGCCGCAACTGATCGGCGGTGATGAGTTCAGCCTCAATGTAGTGAGTGGTCTCAGGGCTGATGCCGCCAATTCCTACCAGCGCGATATTTGCAGTCCGAGCCACGCGCAGGGTCCGCTCAATGGCCGGCTGCCCGCGCAGCAGCGCCGCCGCCGCCGGACTGTTGACGATCAGCGGCGAGGAGAGCAGCAGAATCTGCCCGCCCAGCTTGTGGGCCAGTTGGCGCGCCAGCGCGGCGCTGTCCAATTCGGGAATGGCGAAGGGAATGCTGCCCATGGCCTGGGCCACGTTGACGCGTACGCTCTTGCCCGCATGGAAAGCGTTGATCACCTCGTAAGACGATCGCCCCAGGCACACGGCCAGGGTCATCCCATCCTGCAGAATCGTCGCCAGGTAACGCGCCGCCATCTGACCCAGCCGCCGCAGTCCGAGCCCATTGCCGCTGCGGGCAAAATCCTGCGGCGCGGATTTCAACACCAGCGCTCTGTCCAGCCGGAACGTCCGGCACAGCGCTTCTTCCAGACCCCCATCTCGATCCATGGGCCAGTTGATCGTGATCTGCACCACCTGCTCTTCCTTTGCCTTCTTCAGCAGCCGGTACACCTTCACGCGCGACAAGCCCATCCGCTCGCCAATTTCAGTTTGGCTCAGCTCCTGCTCGTAATAGAGCGAGGCAATTTCTGCCATCAGGTCGTGTTGGAGGTCGTCAACCATAGCGCAAGTGGCATATCGTGCAATTGCACACTATACGTGCAATTGCTTAAACAATAGAACTGCCCGCCTTCGTTGTCAAATCCCGCGCAGCCTGTTCAGTCGTCCATCGGCTTCGCCGACCCGCGATGCATGAAACTGTAGCGTCGGCCTCCCGGCCGGCTGTAGCGTGGGCGTCCTCGCCCACGCTTGCTTCTCACCAGCCCTGGAGGAGACCTTTCAAGCCTTTTAGACCGAATAAATGCCTTTCCCCGCACCTGTTCAAACACTCCGGGCTTGCAACTTCAACCCTTTGCTGGCGATACTACAGCCTCAGGTACGCTCTGCGGACCTCATCTCTTCCCCCAGCGAGAACCGCCATGGCACGTGCTCTATATACAGCGCGTCTTGATAAAAAAGACTGCATCTCTGAAGTCGCCCAGTGCTACCACTTCGTGTTCGAAATCGACGAGTTGGAGAACTTTCCGTATGCCCCCGGCCAGTTTGTCTCCGCCGTGGCAGACGATGCCAGCGGCAAACAGCAGACCCGCGCCTACTCCATCGCCTCCGCGCCCAGCGGCAACCGCTTTGATCTCTGTGTAAACCGTGTGGAGGAAGGCTTCTTTTCCAATCACCTGGCCGACCTGCCCGATCTGCCCGTCGGCGCCAAAATTCAGGTGCACGGCCCGCACGGCTACTTCACCCTGCGCGAACCGGTCACCGACTCCATCCTCGTGGCCACCGGCACCGGCGTCGCCCCCATGCGCGGTTTTACCCAGTGGCTGTTTCCCCCTGAGAGCGGACCGGACGCCGGTCCCGACCGCAGCAACGGCAAGGATATCTGGCTGGTCTACGGCACCCGGTACGAAACCGACATGTATTACCACGACGAGTTTCAGGCGCTCGCCGCGCGCAAGCCCAACTTCCACTACCTTCCTACCCTCAGCCGCGCTCAGGAAAGCTGGACCGGCCTGCGCGGCTACGTCCAGGACCACGTGGCCCGCATCGTCCAGGAGCGCGCCGTCCACCTCGGACAACCGCTGACCCAGCCTGAAATCGATCCCATGACTCCGCCCGCCGAACTGCGCTTTGACATCCACGCCTACATCTGCGGCCTCAACTTCATGGTCTCCGCCGTGCGCGACCTGCTGACCGCCTTCAACTGGCACAAGAAGCAGGTCATCTTCGAGCGCTACGACTAGCCTGCCCCTAAAGTTCGCATTAATAATAAGCTGTCATCCTAAGCGAAGATTGGCGCGTGACCGGGGCCCCCGGCGACAGGTCTTCGTCGCTGGGGTGCTTGGGCGCCAATCGTAGTCGAAGGACCTGCGGTTCGGGACCTCAACTGATGAAATGTACTTCATAGACACCACACTAGAGCCCTCCCCGCAAGACCCTCTCCAGACAAGCGCATAGCGGACTATAATCCGAATTTCAAATATCTTTCGCTTGAAGAGAGGGGGCCATTCACCATGCGCCTCAATGCACGCTTCTTCATCGTTGCCCTCACAGCCTGCCTGCTCCCTGTTGCCCTCGCCAGCCAGGCCCAGATGCCTCTGGCCGACGGCGTGGAACAGCACTGGCTGGCTCCCGCACCCGCCCCCCTCACACCTGAATCGCTCGGCATGGAGCGCAGCCAGATCGCCTTTGGCGACCGCATGCTGCGGCTCTTCAACGGCCGCGGCGGCATCAGCGTTCGCGACAAAAGCCTCACCGGCCTGCAAACCCTGCAGTACCCGCCCATCGCCATTCGCGACTACCGTTTCTTTCTGGCCTTCAAGGAAACCGGCGCCAATGTGCTCATCCAGGACGTGGTGCCCGACGTTTACGACCAACTGGCCGACACCGGCAAGGGCAACCACCCTCTGGGGCTCAACTTCACTCCCGGCCACCCCTGGGTCATGCTCCTGCAGCAGGCCTACTGGGAGCCCAACGCTTATCTCCGCACCGGCACATTCCACAAGCTGATTGACGGCCGCTGGCTCTCCTTCGCCATCTCCACCAAGGCCAGCGTGGCGGCAGACCGCGATGAAATCTATCTCTCGGTCGAAATTGAAAACCGCGAATCGGAGCCGCTCGAACTCCTCACCAGCCCCGACCAGCGCGCTCCGGAGCTCGCGCTTTCTGTCCCCGGACAGCCCGACAAACCAGCCAGCGCCGTCACGCACCCTGACGCATTCACCCTGGCCAGCGATCAAATCCGCGTCACCGTGGTCAGCAATCTGCCCAGCGGCAAGGACGGATGGAAATGGGAGATTCCCGCGCACTCCACCCGCACGGCGTATTTCGCCATCATTCCGCAGCCGGCCACCGCCGCGGCTCCGCATGTCTCTGACCCCGGCGTGGCGCAGCGCATGGCCAAGGCCGATCAGGCGATGCGCAGCCGCCTCCAGTGGGCCGGCGAAACATTCCCGCAGGTCAGCACCAGCGACCCCGCCTTCGACGACCTCTATCGCCGCTGCATTCTCACCGTTCTCGACTCGCGCTGGGAGCGCGAAAACTTCGTCGTCAAGCCGTTCTACTCGGTGGGAACCTGGATCTTCACCATCCCCTGGGACACCTCCTACGTCTCCGAGACGCTGGGCATGCTTGACCCCGCAGGACTGCGCGAAACCTTCCTGGCCTTCATTCACGCCGGCCTGCTCACCAACAGCTATGTGCCCTGGAACGGCGCGCAGAACAACTACTGGTACGCGCAGAATCCCTATGCCGAGATGCGCATCCTTCAGGATTACCTCGTCCAGACCGGCGACACCGGCTTCCTCGACAAGACGGTTGACGGAGCCACGGTCTTCGAGTGGATGAAGCGCATGGGCCGCGAAACCGTCAAGCAATACGGACGCCCCGACGGCCTGCTCGATTTCGGCGAAGGCTCCAGGAAAATGCTGGAGACGCGCACCGACGGCTACCAGCACGTGGTGGCGGCCACCAACGGCATGGCCGTGGCTTACTTCCGCCAGTTGGCCCAATGGTGCCGCCAGCGTCACGACCCCGAGGCCGCGCAGTTTGATGCCTGGGCCAACGCCATGCAGGACTCCATGAACCGCAAGCTCTGGGATGAGCAGGCCGGCTGGTTCGTCAATCTATATCCCGACGGCAGCAGGCACCTGGTCATGAGTTATCACCAGTTCGATATGCTCGATGCCTCCATCCTTTCCGGGAAGCAACAAAGCGCCATGATCAACCATCTCCGCGAGGGCGAATTTCTGGGCCCCCTCGGACTCTATTCCATCTCCAAGGCCGATCGCGAGCACTGGGATCTGGAGGACGTGGACTGGGGCGGCGGCGGCCAGTACACTGGAGAGCCCCTGCGCCTGGCTGAAAGTCTCTACCGGCTCGGCTACTCCGAACTGGCCTGGGACATCCTCGCCCGCTGCACCCGGTGGACGGAACATTTCCCCTACATTACGCAGGAGGTTTTTGCCGACAACTTCCGCTCGCCGGAGGTCGAAATGCCCCTGGCTCTGGCCGGAGGCACCGGCGTGCAGACCGTCGTCTTCGGCGTATTCGGGTTGCATCCGCACATGGACGGAAGCCTGGATGTCTTGCCTGCCTATCACCACGAACTCGGCCAGGCGCATCTCACCGGCTACAAGTTCCGAGGTCACTCCTACGATGTGGCTCTCGGCCCATGGGATTACGAAGTAAGCAGGGACGGCAAACCCGCAGGGCGCTCGACCTACGGCAAGCCGATCGTGTTTTCGCCTGGTGGAGATTTGAAAAACTGAGACCGGCAAAACGATGGGAAGCGGCCGCACGCTTGCGATGGGCCGCTACAGATTGAACAGTTCCCTCAGCCGCCTGGTCTGCGCGCGGCTCACCGGAATCTCCGTCTGCTTCTTGTCGTTCATGCGCAGTTGGTAGCTGGACTTGAACCACGGCACCACCTCGCGAATGTGGTTGATGTTCACCACAAAGCCGCGATGGGCGCGCCAGAAGTTCGCCGGATCAAGCAACTCCAGCAGCTCCTCCAGCGTGCGGCACTTGGACTGTCCCTCGAAATTCTGCATCACCACGCGAATCACGCCCTCGTCGATGGCCGCGTAGCAAATCTCCGCCTGGTCCACCAGCAACAGCCGGCTCTGCGCCTGCACAATCAGCTTGGCAGGCTGTGGAGCGCGCGAAGCGCCCTGGGGGCGATTCAGCAGCCGCAGCAGCGCGTCCAACTGCGACTCAATGGGCGAATCTCCCGCCGAACCCGCGCCCATGCGCCCTTTGACCCGCTCCACGGCCTGCTCCACGCGGGTGCGGTCAAACGGCTTCAACAGGTAGTCGACGGCGTTCACGTCGAAGGCGCGCACCGCGTACTGGTCATAGGCCGTGGCAAACACAACCTGCGGCAAGGGCAAGGTCTCTTTGCCGGCAGCTGCCCCTGTCCGGTTGCGTTCCATCAGCCGCTGGATCACGGCCAACCCGTCCATCCCCGGCATCTGCACATCCAGAAAAACCAGGTCGGGCCGGTATTCTTCGATCAGGTCCACGGCTTCAATGCCGTTGCTTCCCTGCGCCACCACATCCACGCCGCCCACTTGGTCCAGCAGGTACTTGAGCTCCTCGCGGGCCAGTTGTTCGTCGTCGATAATGAGCGCGGAGATAGGCATGCGGTTCGGCTGTTCGATTGTAGGAAGGGAAAGCGGCGCGGTCAATGCGGGCATGAAGCCAGAGCGTTCAGCACCCCGCTCCACGCCCAGGCTTAATCGCCCAGCGCGCGCAGCCGCGCCGGCATATGATCGCTGGCCAGCTCGTGGCCGCAGCGGGTACAGAACTGGTCTGAGATGCGCACTGCACGGAAGCAATTGCCGCAATTCGCCGTCAGCTGGTAGTTGCACTGCGGGCAGAAGTGGAAGTCGCTTTGCACATGCGTGGCGCAGGCCGGGCAAAGTGAAATCTCCGGCTGGCGCAGCAGGAAGTAAAGTACCGCGCCGATGCCGCCCGGCATCACGAAGCAGATCAGCATCCACAACCGCGTGCTCATCGCCCGGCGCGGCGCGTCCTTGCTGATGTAGCCCACCATCAGGAAGTACAGCGCGGCCAGCAGTCCCCAGGAGATATTGAAATAAATGCGGAAACCGATCGGCGGCGGCGCATGGTGACGCTGCTCCGGCGCAACGATCCAAAAGTAGTACTCCACCAGCACGAAGGCCGCTACGGCAACCGCAATCGACCACATCGGGATCATGCGTTCGTCTTCGTTGACAGTTATGGATTGTGGTTCGCGCATAGGCTTTGCCCCCTCAGAGGGCCTTTCAGAATGGAAAAGATATCTTAACCCTTATATAGATGGACGGAACAGGAAATTTGGAAGTTGCACACACGGGCGTAACGATTGAACTTTATATAGGATTCTTCCGGAATCAGAACTTGCGGCGCGACCACCCGGCCACCAGGGCGGCCGCCACCAGGGCTGGGCAAAGAATGCAAACCAGCAGACCCACCTGCGGGGCAAGGTCGCTGATGTGCTCCCCTTCGATCAGGTCGTCGGCTACCCGCCATACCAGCGGGCCCAGCGCAAGAAGTACCAGTAAAACGGCAGCCAGTGCCAGGGAGCGAATCCGCTTCCTCCCGGCTTCCTGTTCCTGCATCACGCCCAGTGAGGTGCTCACCACGCGGCGGGTGCGATAAGCCACTGTGCGTTCCCGGCCTGCCTGATTGCCGGCCAGCGCCGAAAGCAGATCGCGGCTTTCGCCGTCGCCGGCGTCCACTCTTGCCTGGTCTGCCGCGCCGCGGGCGTCCAACTCAGCGGTTTTCACACCGGCTCCTGGTAGCGCAGATGGTCGCGTTCCAGCTTGGGCTTGATGATCGCCATGCCCCGGTAAAGTCTTGATTTTACGGTGGAAAGAGGCGCACGAGTCACCTTGGCAATCTCTTCCAGTGACAGCTCTTCGTGGAAGCGAAGCACCAGCACTTCCCGATAAAGCGTGTCCATCTGCAGCAGCGCCGCTGCAATCCGTTCCCGGTCTTCCAAATTCGAGAAACTGTCGAACGGCGTCGGATCGTCATCGGCAACTTCAAAGCTCATGGGCCGGTCGTCGTCGTTCTTGCCCTCAAACAGCTCGTCCAGGCTGCTCATGGTCCGCTTCCGCCGCTGGTCGATCACCAGGTTGCGCGCAATGGTAAACAGCCAGGTGTCAAACCGCGCCTGCCCGTTGAACTGCGCACCCCGCACCAGAACCCGCATCCAGACTTCCTGGAACAGGTCCTCGGCCATCTCCCGATTGCTGGTTAAATACAGCAGATAGCGCATCAGGCGGTGCTGGTAGCGGACAATCAGCTCGTCCAACAGGCCGGCGTCCTGGCGCTTGAGCCCCGCGGATACGGCAAGACTCTCCTGCCGCACCTGCTCGTCAACTGCAGTTGCGGAACCCCGTAAAGATAATGGCTGTATAGACGCGGCTGTACTCATCTCATTCAATTAGACGACAAAAATGAGCCCCAGGCCAACTCATAGGCAGGACATATGTAAAAAAGCACTCATTTTGTGGCAGCGGCGGACTTTTTTGCCACCCGCAGCGCCTCTTCCACCACCTTGGCAGCCCGCCGTTCCCGGGCCCCCGCGTTCTCGTTGTAGAAAATCCCCAGCAAATGATTCCGCCTCTGCACCGGCGTCATCGCCTCCCAGCCCACACGCGCCTGGGGCTGGCGCAGAAAGGCCGCCCGCAGAACTGGAGGAGCCTCCTGCTCGCCTTCCATGGCCAGCAGCAGCCGTTCCGCCATCTTTTCCGCGCGCTTCAGCCGGCTCTCGGCGCTCTTCGGCTCGCTCACCCATTTGCCAATCTCTCGCCGCATCGACGGGCTCAACTCATCGAACCACCGGCGCAGGCTCCGGTCTCCTTTCATCGCCCCGGCCAGTTCCACAGGAATCAAAGCCGGCCGCTCCTCCATATCCGGTTCCAGCCGTATCCGCACCTTCGACCCCACGCGAGACTTCGCCCCCGCCTGCATCGTCCTGTTCACCAGCAGGAAGTGTCCTCCGCCACCAGAAAAGGCAAACAGCGAAGTCCGAAAGGCAAATCCCTCAATCTCGCCCTTCACCCGCAGCCGGTTTCGCTCCGGCCACGCCTCAGCCACGTCGAAAGGAATCCGCGCAACCACCCACCCCAGCCCCGTCGGCAGCGGCTCCAGCTCGGCTGTGAAAGTTCTGGCGGTGGTCGCACTCATCGCTGCCCTCCAGCATTCCTTCCGGGCCGGCTCGTCACAAATGGAGAAGAAAGACGGGGGCCATTGCTACCAGCGCGGCTCCGGCTTGCAGCGCAAGTACCTGCAGAGCCTGTCCAGGAGACCGAGGCAGCCACTTGACCGCGAAGTACGCCACGATCGGTACCTGTCCAGCCATCAGGATCTGCCACAGGTGCGCAGCGGTGCCTTCATCGGCCTCGCGGGCAACGCCGAACAGTGCAATGTGGCCAACCACAATCCCCAGGGCGGTGAGCGACATAACCAGTGGAAGAAAAGCGCTCGGCCGCTTTATTGATGGGACGTTCATTGAAGAGCCTCCTGTTCGAGGTCCCGAACTGATCCAATTTCGCTTACTGTACCAAGAAATTGATAAGGAATGCACGACAATCAAACTGAAAGCTGGCCCACTCCCGCAGGAATTGCAGCCTCGTCCATCTCCCTCCATCTTCTACACTAGTGTCTATGGAAGTCTTGTATGGCCTGCACCCGGTCGAGGAAGCGCTCAAGGCCGGCCGGCGGCGTTTCGACCACGTTCTCGTAGCCCAGGAGCGTCACGACGCCCGTCTCGCCCAGCTCGTTCTGCTCTGCCGCCAGTGCGGCGTCCGTGTCCGCCAGGAATCCCGCGAGCAGTTGACCCTCACCGCCCAGAACCCCGCTCATCAGGGCGTCGTCGCCCTCGTCCACCCACAGGAGTCTCTGTCCATCGAAGACCTGTACACGCCGCAGCCGGCCACTCCCGGCGCAGCCCGTCTGCTGCTGGCCCTTGACGGCGTCGAAGACCCGCAAAACCTCGGCGCTCTGCTCCGCGTAGCCGACGGCGCAGGCGTGGACGGCATCGTGCTCACCGAACGCCGCGCCGCTCCCCTAAGCCCCGTGGCCGTCAAGGCCAGCGCCGGAGCCGCCGAGCACCTCCGCATCGCCCGCGTCGTCAATCTGGTCCGCGCCCTTGAAGAGCTCAAGAAGCAGAATCTCTGGATCATCGGTCTCGACGAGCGCGGCGCCTCCGACTACGACCAATTCGACTTCACCGGCAATCTGGTCCTGGTCCTCGGCCGCGAGGGCGAAGGCCTCCACGATCTGGTCCGCAAAACCTGCGACCATCTTCTGCGCATTCCCATGGCCGGCGGCGTCAGCTCCCTCAACGTCTCGGCAGCCGGAGCGGTGGTGCTCTACGAGGCCTTCCGCCAGCGCCGCAACGCAGCCCGATCAGTAGCCGGCGCTCTCCCCGGAGCTGCCGCCGCGTCCAAACCAAGAAAACAGAAAGGCCTGGGCTCATGAAGCTCTCTATCGCTCGGAACCTGGCACTGCCCGGGCTCGCCGTACTTCTTGCCGTCGCGCCCTCCATGGCGCAGAAGACTCACGATCTCCCGCCTCCGCCCCCGCAAACAGGACCCCAAACCGCACCGCAGACCCAGCCATCCGGCGGCCAGGTCATCTTTTCACGCTCCACCGATGAAAACGGCCAAACCACCACCCAGACCGGCCCTGCCGCCTCGCTGCCCGCCATTCAGATGGCCGGCGCTCCCTCCGCCAGCGACGCCGACCGCCAGGCCGTCACCTTCACCGCTTTTGATATGGACGTGCATCTGCGCGCCGCCGAGCAGCACATCGCCGTCCGCTCTCTGCTCACCGTCCGCAACGACGGCAAAGCCCCGCTGGCCCGCATCCCCCTGCAAATCTCCTCCTCGCTCAACTGGGAGCAGATTCGCGTCCTTGGCCGCTACGCCGCTTTTGCCGTGGCCACCCTCAACTCTGACGCCGACCACACCGGCCAGTTGCACGAGGCCGCGGTCCCGCTCGCCGTTCCCCTCGCCCCCGGCCAGTCCATCCAGCTTGATGTCTCCTACTCCGGCGCCATTGCCCCCTCCTCCCAGCGCCTTCTCGCCATCGGAACTCCCACCGATATCGCCCTGCACTCGGATTGGGACCGCATCAGCCTCCCCTTCACCGGCCTGCGCGGTTTTGGCAACGTAGCCTGGTACCCGGTCTCCAGCGTCCCGGTAATCCTGGGCGACGGCGCGCGCCTCTTCGACGAAATGGGAGAACACAAGCTCCGCCTCGCCGGCGCGCAGTTTCGGCTGCGCCTTACCGTCGAGTATCCTCACGGCAACGCGCCCACCGTAGCCCTCATCAACGGCCACCCAGCTCAGCTCGCCGTCACCAACCCCACAGACCTGGCCCAGGAAGTCAATGGCGTGGCCACCGCCGACCTTGGCAGCTCGACCCTCGGTTTTGAAGCCCCCAGCCTCTTTGTCGCCATCCGCACACCCAACGCCGCCACCAACACCACCATCTGGACCCTACCCGGCGACGAAGCAGCCGTTCCCGCTTGGGCCACGGCCGCAACCGCGGTCACGCCCTTCCTGCAAAGCTGGCTGGGCCTGCGTCCCCGTTCCCAGCTCACCCTTCTTGACCTGCCCGACCCCGAAGACTCGCCTTTTGAATCCGGCGCGCTGCTCGCCACCTCCATCCGCCAGGCCACGCCCGAGCAGTTGGACGGCATTCTGGCCCATGCCCTCACCCACGCCTGGATGCAGTCTCCGCGCGCCTGGCTCAGCGAGGGCGTGGCCCACTTCATGGGAACCCTGTGGGTCGAGAAGCAACGCGGCCGCGACCAGGCCCTGGAAACCCTGGAAAGCTCCCGCATCGCCTTGGCCCTGGCTGAGCCTTCAAGCCCCGGCCAAAGCGCAGGCCAGCCGCTGGCCGCTGCCATCTCGCCCGTCTATTACCGCTCCAAGGCCGCCTATGTCTTGTGGATGCTCCGCGACGTGGCCGGAGACCAGACTCTCTCCGCCGCACTCCGCGCCTACAATCCCGCCAACGATCTCGCGAAGGACACCGGCCGCAGCTCCTTTGAACGCCTGCTGGAACTGGCCGGAGACCGTCGCGATCTCTCCTGGTTCTTTGCCGATTGGGTCGATGCCGACAAGGGCCTGCCCGACCTGACCATCGACAGCGTTTTCCCCTCCACCGCCCAGAACGGCAACTGGCTGGTCACCGTCAACATCTCCAATGCCGGTTACGCCGCCGCCGAGGTCCCTGTCACCGTGCTCTCCGGCTCCAGTTCCGTCACCCAGCGCGTCCGGGTTCCCGCCCACGGCAAGGCCGTGCAGCGCATCCTCATCCTCGACAAGCCCACCCAGGTCGAGGTCAACGACGGCACCATACCGGAAACCCAGGCCAGCGTCCACATCACCAAACTGACCGCTGACGCGGCGAACCCAGCCTCATCCTCATCCAGCCAGTCCGGCCCGCCGCAGCAGTAATGGATCAGGTCCACTTACATGAGCGGATCTGCCCGTCCATTGAGCTTGGGCTCCCCGCGCCCGCGGCAAAACCAGGGTTGACAGTCCCGGAGGCCGGGCGGCAAAACCGGCGCGGCCATTCGGCAAACTCATTGGGCACAGCTTCGCTGGTTAGGCTCCGGCCTGCCCAGCGTGACCAGCATCAGCGCTCCCTGAAGCACAAGGATCAGGGAAATCAAGAAGACAAATCCCTCAAAGTGGGCTGCGTGTGCGTTACGAATAAACGCCTCCGCGCCAAACCCGATCAGCGTGGCCGCGCCCGCCCAAAGCCATCGTTCGCCGTAAGCGCCCACGTGCAACAACCGCATCAGGATCGTGGCCACGCAGATCGCCGCGAACAGAAGCGCCAGCAGGGCGCGCACAGCAAATCCCGGATGCCGCAGTACCACCTCCATGAAGGCAAGCCAGCAGGTGCACGCGAGCGCAAGCCAGGAAACTCCGATCAGAATCTTCCCCATGGGTCCTCCTTCCCTTGAAAACCACGGCACAAAACTCAGGACCTGGCAGAGATAACCGAGACCGGCCAGCATCGAGCCATGCCGCGACCTCGAGTCGGCGTACTCCTCGCGCAAATCCCCGGTGACGGTCTCGCGGGCGCGTTCGGGCAAAAGCTGCTCCAGCAAAACCTCCGCCCAGCGTGGCGGCCCTTGCTCCCTCTTGCTCATGCCCCCTCCTGTGCCGGCAATTCCACGTCCTTCCACATCGACGTCAGTGCCTTACGCGTCTCGGTCAACGCACGATTCCCCTCGGCCGCCACAGTGTAATAGCGCCGCGCACGGCCTCCGCGCACAGCTGTGCCGGGAGCCAGCCTGGAACAAACCAGCCCACGCGCTTCCAGCCGTTCCAGCGTCGCGTACACCGCCCCGGCAGACACATTCCGCTGCAACGACTCCTGCACGTGGTTCAGAATCGCCCTTCCATAACCGTCCTCTCCCAGTCCGACGATCGACAGAAGAACCGACTGCTCGAAAGTGCCCAGCAACTCAGCCATGTCTACATTGTAGACAAAAGCTCCCCGGCGTCAAGCAAATTTTGCCGCTTTCACCATCTCTTTGAAAATGATTTCTAGGCAAATCTTCAGGCCTGACTGGCCAACATCACACGGCAGTATTTAAGGTAGGCGTTCGCACCGGGTGTTCAGCCATCCGCCTTTGCGCAGCGGCGGCTTCAATCTGACTGTTGATCTCTGCTCCAACCAGAAGCATCAGGCCGGAGATATAGAACCAGGTGAGCAGTATGATCACCGCGCCGAGCGAACCATAAGTTATGGAGTAACTGTTAAAGAAATGCAGGTAGATGCGCAGTCCAAATGAAGCAAGCAGCCACCCTGTGATGCCGACCGCGCAGCCGGGCGTGAGCCAATGCCAGCGGCGTGCCTTCACATCCGGAGCCCAATAATAGACGACCGCGAACGACAGCGCGAGCAGAGCCGTTGCGGTAGTCCATCCAATGAGTCTGGCAAGGCAAGCAACGGCGGTGGTCAAAATCGGATTGTAAGTGCTGTGATTGGCAACCGCTGCCACAAAGTCTCCGCCCAGCATGGCGCACAGGGTCAGGGTAACAATGACGGTAAGAATCACGGTCAGGCCAATAGCGTAAACGCGGGCTCTCAAATAGGAGCGGCTGTCTTGAACCTTGTACACGGCGTTCAGTGCATCCTGAATCGCGGAGATGCCCACTGAGGCGGACCATACTGCGGCAATCAGTCCAAAAGTCAGCTTGCCGCGGCTGGCTGCGGCGGTGGTCTCGTTGAAGGTTGCCAGCACCGTGCCAAGCGCCGACGTGGGAATCACCAGGGAAAGATAATTCAGCAGCTTGTCGTAAAACTGGGCGGCCGACCGGGCGGCGAGGCCGAGAATGGAGCTGGCGCTGAACAGTGTGGGGAATAACGCGAAGAGAAAATAAAAACCTAGTTCTGCCGCGCGGCCAAAGATGTTGTCCGCGAAAAGGGACTTCCAGGTGCGCTTCGTGAGTATCCACACGGAAGCGCCCTGAAGATCCCAGTGAGAGCGCAGCGGCGAGCGCGAAACGAACTCCCAGATGAAATGCTGGCGAGCGTTGAACGACCTGTCGGGCTTGTGACCGCCGTTGTTCATAGCGCTCCTCCTGCTTCGCATGAAAGCCGAAGCCAATGGCCGGCGCAGCAAAGACCCGGCGCAGCGAAGTCTTTGCTGCTTACGAGGACGAACTTATTCTCATTGACCTCCCGCTCATCGTCCGTTGTGCAATCGAGCGCCAGACTTACTGCTTTTCAATGGCTTTTTGTATGTGACCCACCTTGTTCTGGATCGTCCCGGCTACTTTTTCGCCAAGACCTTGTCCTTCCAGGCGGGGATCGTTCGTCGCACGGCCCACTGTTTCCTTGACCTTGCCCTTCACTTCGTGCATCTTGCCTGCAACCATATTCTCGGTACTCGGTTTCATCTTGTCTCCTTTGTATTGATTTCAAATCCGGCGCGGATGATTGGTCCTGAACACAGCCGGCTGAGATACTCAGAGGCCCAATCTAAATCAAGACGAAAACGATAATCTGCTCACATTGATACATGCTCAAACCTAATCTGTTGATTCCGCGGGTGCGGACGTGGAAAGGAATTTAGAGATTCAGTAGGTGTATGGATAAAGTTCGAGAATAGAGGGTTATTACTGATTGACAGTAGCGCAGGCTGGGCGGGCGGCCACGCCGCTCGCCCTCCCTGCGCTACTCCTTCTTCTCCGCATTCCGCGCCCGCACCTTGAACCAGATCGGCGTCCCTTTGAAGCCGAAGGCCTCGCGAATCTGGTTCTCCAGAAAGCGCTCGAAGCTGAAGTGCAGCTTGATGTCGCGGTCGGTAAACAGAATGAACGTGGGCGGCGCCACCGCTGCCTGCGTCATGTAGAAAATCCGCACCCGCTTCGACATCGGAACCGACGCACGCTGAAAATCGATCTTGTCCAGAAAGCGGTTCATCTGCCCGGTCGTCACGCGCTTGCGCCGCTCGGCCGCCACGGACTTCACCTCGTTCAACACCCGGCCCATGCCGGTCCCCTCCAGCGCGGAGAGAAACACCACCGGCGCATAGCTCAGGTACTTCAGCACCGTGCGCAGTTGCTTCTCGAAGATCTCGCGGTCCGCCGGCGGCTTGCCGTCCGTCCGTCCCGTGGTCACCGCGTCCCACTTGTTCACCACGATAATCACGCTGCGGCCGCTCTCGTGCGCATAGCCGCCAATGGTCGCGTCCGCCGCCGTCACTCCATCGGTCGCGTCGATCACCAGCAGCGCCACATCCGCGGCCTCCAGATGTCGGCGCGCCATCACCACGCTCATCTTCTCCGCCATCAGGTGCGTCTTGCCCTTGCGCCGGATGCCGGCCGTATCCACAAACCGGAACTGGCTGCCCTCAAATTCCACCAGCTCGTCCACGGCGTCGCGCGTCGTGCCGGCAACCGGAGAAACGATCGCCCGTGAAGTGCCCGTCAGCGCGTTCAGCAGCGTGGATTTGCCCACGTTCGGCCGCCCGATAATCGCCACGGAAGTCTCATGAATTTCAAACTCGCCATGGGAGCGATGCAGCGCCTTCTCGTCCGGATGGAGCTCCTCGCCCTCCGCGTCTTCCTCAATGCCTTCCCACGCAGCCGTCTCGGCTTGCGCAATCACCGCGTCTTCCGCCGCCTCGGCATCTCGTACAGCCTGGATTTCCTCTTCCGTCCGCTCCACCTCGGGCGGCGCGGGAATTGCGTCGGAGATGGCGTCCAGCATGTCGCCGATCCCCAGCCCGTGTTCCGAGCTGATGGCAAACACATTGCGCAGGCCCAACTGGCGAAAGTTCTCCGCCGCGGCCGCCATCGCCTCGCCCTCCACCTTGTTCACCGCCAAAAACACCGGCTTGCCGCCGCGAATCAGCAGCTTCACCAGGTCGTAGTCGGGGCTCGCCAGCTCCGTCCGCGCGTCCACCACCAGCACCAGCGCGTCGGCCTCTTCCAGCGCCACCTTGGCCTGCGCATAAATCTCCATGGGAATCAACTCCGGATCGTCCGGAACAATGCCGCCCGTATCCACCAGCCGGAACTGCCTTCCCGCCCACTCGTACTCGCCGTAGATGCGGTCCCGCGTAATGCCCGGCTCGTCGCCCACAATCGAGCGGCGGCTCCGCGTCAGCCTATTAAACAGCGTCGACTTGCCCACGTTGGGCCGGCCAACAATGGCCACCAGTGGCAGCGCCGCTGCCCCCGGCGTTCCCGGTACTACCGATCTGCGATACTTCGTCAAAACCTGTCTCCAGTCGCCACTCAGCCCGGGTCAAAACCACCGGGCGCAACCTTTAGTATGAGGCTTTTCCCATTTTTCCGCCCGAATCATGGCCCATCCCTTGCTTTCTGCGCCTCCCAAGGAGGTTGCGATGCATATCCACGGGAACTCCATGAGCATCCAGTCGACCAGTTTCTACTCCGCCTCCCAAGGCGAAAAAACCGCCGCAGAGGTGCGCAAGCGCCTGCTCAAAAGCGCGTCGGGCATCGAATCCGGAGCCGGATCAGAAGAAACGCCGTCCTTCGGACAGTTGATGGACTCGCGGCACAGCCAGGTGATGACCGGCGACGAATACTACACCGCCGCCTCCGGCAAGGACCCTGACTTCAGCTAAGGAATCTCCGCAATAGGAGCGCCGGCCCGGAATCTAGCGCCGGCCTCCCGGGCAAACAAATAGCGCCAGCCTCCATGCCAAAAAGGTATCGCCAGCCTCCCGGCCGGCTGTAGCGTGGGCGTCCTCGCCCACGCTCGCCCACTCAAGAAAACATCTTCAGCCGCTCACGGTCCCGGCGCACAGCTGCCCCTGCGAAAATCCGCTTTCCTGTGGCAATCCCACACATCCTGTGCCATACTTGTGTGGCATCAACACAGGAGAACGCGGAATGGCGGAAACCAAGCTCGACCTGCTTCAAGGAACCCTCGACATCATGGTCCTGCAAACCCTCGCCACCATGGGCGATCTGCACGGCTACGGCATTGCCCGCCGCATTGAACTGGTCAGCGGCGACTCCATCCTGCTCAACCAGGGCACCATTTACGCCTCGCTGGTCCGCCTGCAGCAGCGGGGGTGGATCTCCGCAGCCTGGGGCACCTCTGACAACAATCGCAAGGCAAAGTATTACTCCATCACCAAAGGTGGCCGCAAACAACTCACGCAAGACACAGCTTACTGGCGCAGACTGTCCAGCGTTGTGGACCGCGTGCTGGCCATGACTGCGGAAGGAGAATTCTGATGGGCGCAATGCGGGAAGCGGTGAATCGTGTGCGTGCCTTCTTTGGCAAGCAGCAGCGGGACGCGGAACTTGAAGCCGAACTGGCGGCCCATCTCGAATTAGCCGTCGAAGAAAATCTGCGCCAGGGCATGACTCCGGAAGAAGCCCGCCACCAGGCGCTGATCCGTTTCGGCGGCGTGCAGCAGGCCAGGGAGCAGCAGCGCGCGGCCCGCGGACTCATCCAACTCGACATTCTCCTGCAGGATTTCAAGTACGCCTTCAGGACGCTGGGCCGCGATCCCGGTTTTACCGTGGTGGCCGTGCTCATTCTGGCCCTCGGCATCGGCGCCAACATCGCCGTCTTCAGCGTGGTCAACACCATTCTGCTGCGCCCTCTGCCGTTCCCCAACGCGCAGCAGTTGGTATGGATTGCGCCGCCTCCGTCCAAATGCGGCATGTCCTGCGCCACCTATTCCACCGACGCCTATGACACGTTCCGCGTGCAAAGCCGCTCTTATCAAGACGTGACCGGCTACTACGCCTTCTCCTCTCCTGACAATCTCAGCCTCAGCCGCGGTGGCGCACCCATCCCCGCCACCGGCATCGCTGTCATTGCCAATTTCTTCCAGGTTCTCGGCGTGCAGCCGGCCATGGGCCGCTTATTCACGGCAGACGACGGGCGCGACGGCGCTGCTCCCGTTATCGTGCTGACCGATGCATGGTGGCGGCGGCAGTTCGCGGCCGACCCGGACATTGTGGGCAAGGCCTTCGACATCGGCGGCCGGCAAACCACCGTCATCGGCGTTCTGCCCGCCTCCTTCGATTTCGGCGCGGTGTTTTCGCCGGGCGCGAAGATTGACGCCCTCACCCCGCTCGATCTCTACGGCCCGCCTCGCAACGAGGGCAACATCATCACCTTCATCGGCCGTCTCAAGCCCGGCATTTCTCTCCCGCAGGCGCGGGACGATGCCGCCGCCGCCGCGCCGCACATGTGCTGGAATAACAACATGGCACGGTCCTGCGGCGCTTACAAAGACAGAGTGGTTCCCGTGCCGCTCAAGGATTATGTCAGCGGACGCCTGCGCCGCTCGCTCGTCGTTCTCTGGGCCGCCGTCGCCACGATTCTGCTCATAGCCTGCGTCAATCTATCCAACCTGCTGCTGGCCCGCGCCGCCGCTCGCGGCAAGGAGTTCGCCCTGCGCGGCGCTCTGGGCGCAAGCCGCATGCGCATCGTCGGTCAGTTGCTCGCGGAGAGTCTCGTCTTATCCGGCGCCGGTGCGCTGCTCGGCCTGTCCTTCGCGTGGGTCCTGGTCTCCTGGTTCGCCCATCAGGGATCGGTTGCTCTGCCTCTGCTCAGCAGCCTGCGCATTGATGGCGCGGCCCTGGGCTGGACAGTGCTGATTGCCATCTTCGCCGCTCTCTTCTTCGGTCTGGTTCCCGGACTCCGCATGGCCGGCGGCAACTTGCAGGAGTCGCTCAAGGACTCCGGCCCCGGCTCCGGTCAGGGACGCAAGCATGAGCGTATCCGTTCCGTCCTCGTCGTCTCTGAGGTCGCTCTGGCCTGCGTCCTGCTCGTCGGCGCCGGCCTGCTGCTGCACAGCTTTCTCAAGGTCCTCGATGTCGATCTTGGCTTTGAGCCCACCCGCGCCGCCGCCGTCAAAGTCGACTACGACGACGGCGGCAACACTCCGGGAGCGGTAAAGGCGGACGTGATTGCGCGGCGAACCGCCATCTTTCAACAGATCCTCGCCCGCGTCGGCTCCATTCCCGGAGTCGAGGCTGTCGGCATGTCGGACTTCCTGCCCCTCGGCCAGAACCGCTCCTGGGGAACGCCGTTCCCCAAGGGCGTCGCGGCTCCGCGCAACCTTCCCGCAGGCCCGCTCGTCTACGTGGTCACGCCCGGCTACATGCGCGCCATGGGCAGCCGTGTGCACGGGCGCGACTTTACCTGGGATGACGGCCCAAACAGCCAAAGTGTGGTCATGATCAGCGCGTCCTACGCTCGCTTCCTTGCGGGATTCACGCATTGGCCCAACAACGATGCAGTCGGCCAGCTCATTGGCGGCGGCAGAAACGACATGCTCGTCGTCGGCGTCGTTGACGACGTTCATGAGGAAAGCGTGGAAGGCGAAGGCGGCTGGCAAATCTACTATCCCGCAACCCAGGCATATCCTGAGGGCGAACAACTCGTCGTGCGCAGCAAGCTCGCGCCCTCCGCCCTCGCCAACAGTGTCCTGCTTGCCCTGCGCGAACTCAACCCCAAACAGCCCGCCGCCGAGTTCCGGCCCATTCAGTCGCTGGTCGACCGCGCCACCTCGCCGCGCCGCTTCTTCATGCTGCTGGTGGCCGCCTTTGCCGCGCTCGGCCTGCTGCTGGCCTCGCTCGGCATCTACGGCGTCATCTCCTACTCCGTCACCCAGCGCACCCAGGAGATCGGCATCCGCATGGCTCTCGGCGCAACCCAGTCGCAGGTCCAGCGCAACGTCATCGGCAGGGCTCTCCGCCTGGTGTGCATTGGAATCGTAGCCGGCTCCATCGCCTCTCTCCTCGTAGCCAGGGGCATTGCGGCGCTGCTGTTTGCCACCGCGCCCACTGACCTGCTCACCTTTGCGGGAACAATTCTTCTGCTGGGCGCCGTTGCGTTCCTGGCCGGCTATCTTCCCGCCCGCCGTGCCTCGCGCATCAACCCCATGGTCGCCCTGCGCAGCAACTAGTTCCTTGGCCGTATAAAGATGTGCCGTCTTGGAATGTAGCGCCGGCCTCCCGGCCGGCTGTAGCGTGGGCTTCCAAGCCCACGCTCGCTCACTCAACAAAACAACTTCATCCGAAAACCGAGTACCCCTCCGCGAAAATCCCTGTACGAAATGCTCCATGTCGGGGTATAAAAATACAATTCCCCAATTCGATGAGGTCACCCCATGCCCAAATTCGTAATTGAACGCGAGATCCCCGGACTTGGCGACATGTCCGGTCAGCAGATGCAAGCCGTTTCAGAAAAGTCCTGTTCCGTCCTCCGCAACATCGGTCCGCAGATTCAATGGCTCCACAGCTATGCCACTCAGGACAAACTCTATTGCGTCTACATTGCGCCCGACGAAGAAACCATCCGCGAACACGCGCGCCAAGGCGGCTTTCCCGCCAACAACATAGCAAAGGTGCTCAGGGTCATCGATCCCACCACTGCTGAAGCCACCTAAACGGGCCCCCAAGAGACGTATCTCGCTGCGTGACTCGTCCCCGGAGCCGCCCCGCCTCCGTGCGCCCGCCCGCATCACTATGATGGGGAGAGCACCCGCTTCCGATGCCTCCCAGCGAAACCCCAACCCGCGCCCTGCCCACCCTGCACGAGTTCTTCGCTCCGGGCGGCATCCTCGCGCGCTCCGCCCTCCCCTACGAGTACCGCACCGGCCAGCTTGAAATGGCCAAGGCCGTCGAGCGCGCCCTCCAGGAGCGCCGCCATCTCATCGTCGAGGCCGGAACCGGAACCGGCAAAACCCTCGCCTACCTGCTCCCCGCCCTCCGCACCGGCCAGCGCGTCATCATCTCCACCGGTACCAAGGCCCTCCAGGACCAGCTCTATTTCCGCGACATTCCTTTCCTTGAAACCCTCCTCGGCCCGCTCCGTGTCTGCTACATGAAGGGCCGCGCCAACTACCTCTGCCGCCACAAGCTCACCGCCCTGCGCACCCAGCCCATCCTTTCCGGCCTCGAAGAAATCGACCAGTACCGCCAGATCAGCGAGTGGGAGCAGACCACTGAAACCGGCGACCGCGCCGAGCTCTCCGGCATGCCTGAGTCCAGCGCCCTCTGGCAAAAACTCGATGCCCGCACTGAGGCCTGCCTCGGCACCACCTGTCCGGATTACCGCCGCTGCTTCATCACGGAAATGCGGCGCAAGGCCCTCGAGTCCGACATCATCATCGTCAACCACCACCTGTTCTTCGCCGACCTCTCCGTCAAGCAGGAGGCGGCCGGAGCGCCTGATGCCGGCATTCTCCCCGAGGCCGCCGCCGTGGTCTTCGACGAGGCGCACGAGCTGGAAGATGTCGCCTCCAGCTACTTCGGCCTCTCGGTCAGCAACCTCCGTTTTGAAGACCTGGCCCGCGACACCGACGTGCTGCTCCGCGGCAAGGAAGGCACGCAAAATATTCCCGGCGTCACCCAGCAGCTCCGCGACCGCGCCCGAATGTTCTTCGCCGGGCTGCCCATGACCGGCGACGGCCGCCAGCCCTTCGCCGCCCGCGAGGAGTTCCTTGAAAACTCCGGCGACCTCTATCTAGCCGTCCGCACCACGCTCCGCCGCCTTGAAGCGGAGATGGAAGAGCTCAAAGGCATCGACGAAGCCCCCGGCCTCCGCAAGCGCGTCACCCGCCTGCGCACTGAGCTGGAATTCCTGCTCGAATCCAACTCCAGCAACATGGTCTATTGGATGGAGCGCCGCATCTCCGCAGGCGCGTCAGACAAATCCTCATCCAAAAGCAGGACGGCTTTTCGATCGCAGTCTAGGACAACCTTCCTCCAGGCCACACCCATCGACGTCTCCGAGCTGCTCCACGAGCAGGTCTTCGATCAGATTCCCACCGTCGTACTCACCTCGGCCACGCTCACCGTCCAGGGCGGCTTTGAGCACATGCGCCGCCGCCTCGGCCTCACCGAAGCGCGCGAGCTGGTCGTCCCGTCGCATTTTCAATACGGCAAGCAGGCCCTGCTTTATCTGCCGCCGGAGATGCCCGACCCCCGCGATCCCGATTTTCCTGAGGCCGCCGCCCGCTGCATCCAGCGCGTGCTTGAGCACTCGCGCGGCCGCGCCTTCTGCCTCTTCACCAGTTACGCGCAAATGCGCGACCTCTACGAGCGCCTGCTCCCGGTCCTCGACTTTCCCATCCTGCTCCACGGCACCGCGCCCCGCAAAGCCCTGCTAGAGGAGTTCCGCGCCACCCCCAACGCCGTCCTCTTCGGCACCGCCAGCTTCTGGCAGGGCGTAGACGTGCAGGGCGAATCGCTCAGTTGCGTCATCATTGACCGCCTGCCCTTCGCCGTCCCCAGCGACCCGGTCGTCCAGGCCCGCATGAAAGCCATTGAAGAAGCCGGAGGCAAGCCTTTCTTCGACTACCAGGTCCCCGCCGCCGTTCTCACTCTCAAGCAGGGCTTCGGCCGCTTGATCCGCTCCCTTGAAGACCGCGGCGTCCTGGTCCTCCTCGACCCCAGAATCACCCGCCAGCGCTACGGCCAGACCTTTCTCGCCAGCCTCCCGCCCTACCGCATGACCGCAACCATCACCGATGTCGAAGAGTTTTTCGCCGCTCCCGCCCCAACCAAATCCACCGCCAAAAAGCTGTAATCCTGAGCTTCCAAACGCCGCTCCGTGCCCCATCCATTTCACAGTTCCATCGTGAAATGGGTGGGAATCCACGAACCCACCCCGCACCCTGTATCGTTTCCTGCCCGCCTACTGCTCATTCCAGATGAATATGCACAAAAATCTGTGCTCCGATAGAAATAGGCAACAAACAAGCAGGATCGGGATACCGCTCCAACGCCCTTCTTCCGTACTCTTTGGATTAGGAAGCGCCTGCGCCTTGTCTTCCCATGAGTCGCATCCCGCATCTCAAACATCTGTCTATAAGGCTGAGGTCCTTCATGTACAAAGCAAAAGCTTACTCCGCTGCCAGTGCGACATCGCCGCTTGCTTCCACCTCGATCGCGCGGCGCGATCCCACCGAACACGACGTCCAGATTGAAATCCTTTTCTGCGGCGTCTGCCACTCCGATCTCCACCAGGCCCGCAATGAGTGGAGCGGATTCATGCCCACCGTCTACCCCTGCGTTCCCGGCCATGAAATCGTCGGCCGTGTCACCAAAGTCGGTTCGGCGGTCACCAAATTCAAGCCCGGCGATCTCGGCGCGGTAGGCTGTATGGTCGACTCTGACGGCACCTGCCCCGCATGTCAGGAAGGGCTGGAGCAGTTCTGCCCCAATGGCACCTTTACCTACAACCTGCCCGACAAGCACCTGGGCGGCGTCACCTACGGCGGCTACTCTGACAGCATTGTCGTCAGCGATCGCTTCGTCCTTCGCGTGCCCTCGAACCTGAACCTCGCCGGCGCCGCGCCGCTGCTCTGCGCCGGCATCACCACATACTCGCCCATGCGCCACTGGGGCGTCGCCAAAGGCAAAAAGGTCGGTGTCGTCGGTCTCGGCGGACTCGGCCACATGGGCGTCAAATTTGCCCATGCGCTTGGTGCGCACACGGTGCTGTTTACTCACTCGCCCTCCAAGAAGGAAGACGCCCTGCGCCTCGGCGCCGATGAAGTCGTACTCTCCCGCAACGCCGATGAGATGGCCAGGCACGCCGGCAGCTTCGACTTCATCCTCGACGCCGTCGCCGCCGATCACGACATCAACGCCTACATTCAACTCCTCCGCCGCGACGGCAACATCACCCTCGTCGGCGCGCCTGAAAAACCGTTGCCCGTCGCCGCCTTCAACCTCATCATGGGACGCCGCAGCCTCTCCGGCTCTCCCATCGGCGGCATCGCTGAAACCCAGGAGATGCTCGACTTCTGCGGCCAGCACAACATCACCGCCGACGTCGAGGTCATTCCCATCCAGAAGATCAATGAAGCCTACGAGAGAATGATCAGGTCCGATGTGAAGTACCGCTTCTCCATTGACATGGCCTCTCTCAAATCCGAGTAAGAATGCACGACGCCGCGCTGGCACATTACCCGGTGTCCGGGCCAGCGCGGCTCTCTACAATCCGCAGGAGAAACAATGCAGAAACGCAAATTAGGCACAAGCAATCTTGAAGTCTCGGCAATCGGCCTCGGCTGCATGGGCATGAGCTTTTCCTACGGCCCGCCCAAGGACAAGCAGGAGATGATCACCCTTCTCCGCGCCGCCGTCGACCGCGGCATCACCTTCTTTGACACCGCTGAAGTCTACGGCCCATTCACCAATGAAGAACTCCTGGGCGAGGCCCTCTCCCCCTTCCGCGGGAAGGTAGTCATCGCCACCAAGTTCGGTTTCAATCTCAATCCTGACGGAAGTCCCGGTTGGCAGGGCCTCAACAGCCGCCCGGAACGCATCCGGCAGGTCGCGGAGGACTCGCTCAAGCGCCTCAGGATCGATGCCATCGATCTCTTCTATCAGCACCGCGTCGATCTGGATGTGCCCATCGAGGATGTGGCGGGAGCGGTAAAGGAACTGATTCAGGCCGGCAAGGTCAAGCACTTCGGCCTCTCTGAAGCAGCCGCGAAAACCATCCGCCGCGCCCACGCCGTCCAGCCCGTCACTGCTGTGCAGAGCGAGTATTCGCTGTGGACCCGCGGCCCTCAAGCGGAAGTCTTGCCCACTCTCGAAGAACTCGGCATCGGCTTCGTTCCCTACAGCCCGCTCGGCAAGGGCTTCCTCACGGGAAAGATGGACGAGAACACCACCTTCGCCGGCAACGATTTCCGCAGCACCCTCCCGCGCTTCACGCCGGAAGCCCTCAAGGCGAACCAGGCCCTCGTCGATCTCCTCGGCGCCATTGCGAAACAGAAGCAGGCCACTCCGGCGCAGATCGCCCTTGCCTGGCTGCTGGCCCAGAAGCCGTGGATCGTTCCCATCCCCGGCACAACCAAGCTGTCTCGCCTCGAAGAGAACATCGCAGCCGCCGCCGTCGAACTCACGCCCGCCGACCTCAGCGAGATCGAGTCCGCCGCGGCAAAAATCACGGTGCAAGGCGCTCGTTACCCCGAAAAGCTGGAGCAAATGACCGGCCGCTGATCGCTCAAGCCAGACCGCCGGATGCACCAGGTCTCGCGTTTGAGACCTGGGAATCATAATGTCCGGATTGCCGGTGATTCGACCAGGACACATCGTACAAGGCGTAAAATAGGGATATTCAGCGGTATTCGATTATGAAAGTGCACCTTTTGATCTCGCTCGTCTCGCTCGTTGGAGTGACATGGGCTCAGTCTGTTCCGTCCACGTCGGCATCCGCAGCAAGTGCCGCACAACAGCAGCCAGCATCCTCCGCCCTTGCGGGCGTATCCGCAACGCAAAACGTTTTCCACGCTGGCTCAGGTGTCATCGCGCCCGAACTTATCGCTCCGCAGATTCCGATTGAAAAGGTGCATCATTGCGAAAAACTCGATGGAAAGCCCATCATCGCGGTCGTCGTGGATGCCAAGGGCAATCCATCCGCCCCGATGGTTACTCAGCCCGCTGACGGGAATCTAAACGAGGCTGCACTGGCGCTTGTGGCGAGAGATCAATTCAAACCGGGCACACACGACGGCTTGCCAGCCGCGGTTGCCATTGAAATTGAAGTTGAGCTTAAGACCTGTAGCCGGTATGCACCACAAGGTAGTGGCGTGTTCATACTTGCATCCCTACGGGAAAAACCTGTGCAGAAAGTAACGGTATCCCCCCCGGTTTCACCGGAGATTGCGAAAGCCCTAAGCGAAACTCCGAGTGCGGTGGCTGTGGCTGCCCCGGGACGATTCGGTCAGCAGAGTGGGCCTCTTGTCGCACCTGTTCCGTTGGATGCCCCAGCGGCTCACTATACGGACGCAGCCAGAAAAGCGAAGATCACGGGCAATTGTCTCGTTCGGATAGTTGTGGATGCTTACGGAATTCCGCAGAATCCGGAGATCTTGAAGAGCCTTGACCCCGGTCTGGATCAGGAAGCAATCAAGGCAGTGATGCAATACCGGTTCAAGCCCGCGATACGCAATGGGCAGCCAGTTCCGGTCCATATCACGATCGCGATTACCTTCAACCTTCGCTAGCCCAGCCGGCGGGCTTTCATTGTCGTTCGGTCCTATTCGCCAATACTCTGGGCTGAGGCGTTACACCTCAAAACGGGTAATTTGCGTTCAAGGAACAAGTCGCTCGTTACTGGCGGACAGATTGTCGCCAATCCGGAAGTAACTCCTCGGCAAACACACAGCGCACGATTTCCAACGCAGCCCCGATCGCAGCTGAATGGTGCCACAAGCGACTCAAAATAAAAGCCTTGCTGCCCGTCTTGACGCAAACTCAATTCCGCGCAAAAAACGCAATAATGCGTACAAATGCACGACATCAAACCTGTCCTGAGCGCAGCCGAAGACCATAGTAACATATGTATAATCAATGTCTTATCAGCCTTGGAGTGGGTCTTTTCCAAGTCTCCGGCAGTGTCAGCGTTTCATGGTTTTTTATCCCAAAATCAGAGCTTTTAAGGCAAAATTCATGGTTTTTCGGGCAAAATCAGCCTGATTATTGAAGCCCGCAGAAGGGAAGCCGCGCCCCCACCCCGCGCCTCATTCTGTCCACCGTCCACTGTCCACTGACAACTGACAACTGAAAACTGACAACTGAAAACTGTTCCCCGCCTTTTGCAGATAATTACCTTCCGATGTCGCATACTGGAGAGGCAATGGAGCGGGGTTCAGGTTCTGAAAAACGGGGTTAAAAATGTGTACC
>Ga0302320_10004317_pt1 | contig 32323 bp, 35 predicted proteins | sample Bog_T0_3_FD_202130 | JGI IMG/M metagenome (GOLD analysis project Ga0302320, IMG submission 202130) | Peat permafrost microbial communities from Stordalen Mire near Abisko, Sweden - Bog_T0_3 | ecosystem: Environmental > Terrestrial > Soil > Wetlands > Peat | place: Sweden: Abisko, Stordalen Mire... | reverse complement strand
TGAAGCAGAAAAGGAAAGAGCTGACGCCACAAGATTATGTCTTTCATATCGAAGTCGAGAAGATCTATCCGAATCCGAGCCAGCCGCGGCGGGAATTCAATGATGATGCGATCCGTGAGATGGCGAACTCTGTCCGTGAGTTTGGATTTCTCCAGCCACTTGTTGTCTCGAGAGTAGAAAAGGAAACGCCCGGTGGCATCGACGTCGAATATCAGCTCATCGCCGGTGAGCGTCGTCTGCGTGCTGCAAAACTCCTTGGGCTTCGCGTGGTGCCCGTGATCATCAGGAATGTGGGCCTCGAACGCGAGAAGCTCGAGCTCGCCGTCATTGAAAATCTCCAGCGCGAGGATTTGAATCCCGTGGAAATGGCGCGGGCATTTCAGCGGCTCCAGGAAGAATTCCGCATGACCCAGCGCGAGATTGCGGCGAAGCTTGGTAAGAGCCGGGAAACGGTTGCAAACACCGTGCGCTTACTCGATCTGCCGGAGTATATTCAGGACGCGCTGCAGAAAGGGAACCTGTCCGAAAGCCATGCGCGTCTTCTCCTCGCCGTGGGAGACCCCGCCGCCCAAAAACAGTTGTTCGACGACATTGCCGAGCACGGACTCACGGTGCGCGACGCGAAAGAACGCGTGAAGCGATCCAATCCTGGATATGGCGGAGTTCACCACCGCGGGCGGCCGTCACTTGTTGAAATGGAGGCAAATCTTCCGCCAGAGGTGCGCGCTGCGCAGGACGAGCTTTCGGCGTCTTTGGGCGCGCCAGTGCAAATTCAGCAGGGCGCGAACGCCGGCAAGATCACGATCTCGTTCTATTCACGGGAAGAGCTGGAGAATATTTTACGGAGACTGGGGAAGGAGGAAGGATAGGAACTCTGGGTTCTGTTCTTTGGAGCGACTTTTACTGTCGCGACATTGTTCGCTCACAAGCCCTCCTTTTTCCCTTAGCTTGAATTTGTTGAGTCGCTCCAAAGGGCAGGACCCGGAGTTCCTATCAGATCATCTTATAGCTGATCTCTTTGATGCCCGGGATCGCCTTGAGCTTCATGATCAATTTTTCTATCTTTGCCTTATCGGTCAACGGGAGTTCGGCTCGATAGAAAGAGTAGCGGCCGCCTTTCATGTCCTCGGAATGGAAGCTTAAAATGTTCAGGTGATTTCGCGCGATCATGGAGGAAACGTCTTTAATAAGTCCGACGCGGTTTTCGGATACGATCTTCAATTCGGCATGCCCGGGCTCGCGCACATTTTGGATCAGTTTATTTTTGCCGCGAAGCGCGGCGCGAATATGGTCGCGGGCGCCCACGGTTTTTACAAAGCGGAGCCAGCTTTCCGACGGTTTCTTTCCTTTTTGCGTGACAATTTGAACGACATCGCCCGATTTCAGCTGATGTTCAAGCGGCACGATAGTCCCGTTTACCCGTGCGCCAGTGCAGGTATTCCCGATTTCCGAGTGGATGGCGTAGGCAAAGTCGACCGGCGTGGCGCCGTGCGGCAGGTCGATGACATCGCCATTCGGTGTGACGGCAAAGATGCGGTGCTGAAAGAAATCCACTTTCATCGCCTGTAAAAATTCATCGGCGTCCGTGGCATTTCCCGTGAAGCGTTCCTGCCAAGTCTTGAGCTGCTGAACCCACGTCAGTTCTTCAGCGAGCTTTTTTCCCGAAACGATGCTGCTCCGCCCCTTTTCTTTGTAGAGCCAGTGCGCGGCGACGCCGTATTCGTTCTCATCATGCATTTCCTTGGTGCGGATCTGGATCTCCACGGTCTTTTCATTCGGGCCGATGATCGTGGTGTGCAGACTGCGATAGCCGTTCGGTTTCGGCATGGCGACGTAATCTTTGATGCGGCGTGGCACGGGCGGCCATTTTTCATGGATGACGCCCAGAGCCGCATAACATTCAGGAACGGTGTTCACGATGATGCGCATGGCCACCAGGTCGTAGACCCGGCCCATGTCCATGTTGTGGCGGAGCAACTTTTTATACAAACTGCTGTAACGTTTCGCGCGGATCTCGATATCCACCGGCGCGATGCCATGTTCGCGGAGCACGCGCACCACGTCCGGCTTTATCTTCTCAAGGTAGGCGAGACGCTGCTCGTATTGTTCCTTCGTGTTCGCGAGGAGCCATTCGTATTCTTTCGGCGAGAGATAGGGGAAAGCAAGGTCTTGCAATTCGCCCGAAAGATTATACATGCCAAGGCGGTATGCCAAAGGTGCGTAGATCTCGTCGGTCTCGAGCGCGATCCGTTTCTGTTTTGTGACGGGCAGCGCGCCGAGCGTTTTCATATTATGCAGCCGATCGGCGAGCTTAATGAACACGACGCGCAGATCTTCCGACAGGGCAATGACCATTTTGCGAAGGTTCTCGGCCTTATTTTCCGTGTTTCGTTCCGCGCCGCGATATTTAAAATGGCCGAGCTTTGTCACGCCGTTCACAAGGAACGCGATCTCTTCGCCAAATTCTTTCTTTATGGTTTCGATCGGTATGCCCGTGTCTTCCACGGTGTCATGGAGCAGGCCCGCGGCGATCGTCGCGTCATCCATATGCCACAAGGCAAGCGTTTCCGCGGTCGCCAAAGGATGCACGAAATACGGTTCGCCGCTTTTTCTTGCCTGGCCGCGATGCGCCTTTTCAGCAAAAGTATACGCTCGCGCGATGAGGCCATGAGGTTCTTTCGCGACCAGTTCTTTCAGGATACCCATGCGTCCATTTTAAGGCCTCCTGCCAAAATCCGCGAGTCCTGTAAAAATAGGAAATATTGAGGCCGTATCTCCATGGGAGATACGGCCTCGGGAAACTCACCTCACCACCGGCTTCTTTTTTTCTTTCGGTGGATTCTCCTGCCAATATTTCAACGCTTCCTGAAGCTCGGTTTCGGATTCAGGCTTCTTACTCATAAGAAACGTGCATGCGGGCCAGCGGTTGCAGGCATAAAATGGGCGCCCGCGGCCGCGGGATTTTTTCAAGACGATATCGCCGATCTTTTGGCTGTTCTCCGTTTCGTTCTCATTCTTGGTCCATGTACCGTGTTCGATCTGCCATTTGCAATTTGGGCACTTGAAACCTGTTCTGTCCCAGATTTTCGAAACGCCTTTGCAGGTTGGGTAATCGACGCAACCGAGGAAAAACCCGAAACGTCCGCGGCGCACTTTCATGGGCTTGCCGCAAATAGGGCATCGTTCGTCCTTGGTCTTTTCTTCGAGTGCTTTTATCTGCGCGGCTTCTTCCGGCATCGGTCGCGTGATCTTCATGCCGGGCTGCGGGCAGGCAAGGAACTTTCCCATGCGACCAAACTTGATGATCATCATTTCGCCGGGATGCTCCGGGCAGGGGACATCAGATACTTCGATCTGTTTTTCTACGGAAGCCTCTTTCTCAACCAGATTCTTTTTGAACGGGACATAGAATTCGCGACAGACATCGGTCCACTTCATTTTACCCTCAGCAACTTCATCGAATTCTTCTTCGATGCGGGACGTGAATTTGATATCCACGATCTCCGGAAAGTTCTCCACGAGAAGGTCGGTTACGAGCGTACCGATCTCGGTCGGCTGATATTTCTTGTCTATCTTTTCGACATAACCGCGATCTTGGATGGTGGAAAGCGTCGGTGCGTAGGTGGATGGCCTACCGATACCGTCGGCTTCGAGCGCTTTCACGAGCGTGGCATCCGTATAGCGTGCCGGGGGTTCCGTGAAGTGCTGGAGCGGCAATATTTCCTCGAGCGAAAGCGGCTGGCCCATCTCGAGCTTCGGCAGCTTTCCTTCGACTTCATCCGACGCATCATCGTCGCGGCCTTCGGTATAGACGCGGATGAAACCGTCGAATTTCACAGTCTGGCCGTTCGCGCGGAATGTTTCTTTTTGGTCCGTCTCTGCTTCAATGTCGACCGCCGTTTGCTCGAGGAGTGCCTCTTTCATCTGTGAGGCGATAGTGCGTTTCCAGATGAGCTCATAGAGCCGGACGGCATTTCGGTCCTTGCCCCCGGAAGCCGTGGCGAGGTTCGTCGGACGGATCGCTTCGTGCGCTTCCTGCGCGCCCTTGCTCTTTGTCGCGTAGCGGCGTGGTTCAGGAAGGGCATAGGCCGCGCCGAATTCCTCCGTGATCACGGCGCGTGCTTGCGCGAGCGCTGATTCAGCGAGGTTTACACTGTCGGTCCTCATATAGGTGATGAAGCCGTTCTCATAAAGATGCTGGGCGATCATCATGGTTTGCTTCGCGGAGAAACCGAGCTTGCGGGCTGCTTCCTGTTGAAGCGTTGAAGTGGTGAATGGCGCCGAAGGATTGCGACGGACATCTTTTACGGCAATATCTTTGATGTGGAACTTTGCATCCCGCACCGCGTCCACGATTTTTTTCGCTTCAGCCTCGGTTGTGATTCCCATCTTGCCGATCACTTTCTCGTTTACGGAGATGAGCGTCGCCGGAAAAGTAGCCTTACTTTTTTCGGGCAGGAATTTCCCCTCAATTGTCCAATATTCTTCTTTATTAAAAGCCTGGATCAGGCGCTCGCGTTCGACAACGAGCCGTACGGCGACGCTTTGTACGCGACCGGCGGAAAGTCCGTAGCGCACTTTGCGCCACAAAAATGGAGAGAGCTCATAACCGACGAGCCGGTCGAGTACGCGCCGCGCCTGTTGGGCGTCGACAAGGTTGATGTCGAGCGCGCGTGGATGATCCAGTGCTTCAAGGATCGCGCCTTTCGTGATTTCGTGAAAGGCGATACGTTCGGTGATCTTCTTCTTATCTCCTTTCTTCGTTCCATCGAGATCAAGCGCCTGGATCAAGTGCCAGGCAATCGCCTCTCCTTCTCGGTCTTCATCAGTCGCGAGAATGACGCGCGTCGCTTTTTTTGCGAGCTTCTTTAAATTATCCACGATCGGTTCCGCTTTCTTTGGAATGACGTAGGTCGGTTCGAAATCATGTTTAATATCGATGCCGGTCTTGCTCTTCGGCAGATCGCGAATATGTCCATATGACGATTCGACGACAAAATCTTTGCCGACGAATTTGCCGATGGTCTTTGCCTTAGTAGGGGATTCAACAATGATTAAGTCCATTATTCTTTGTCGCCCTCGTCCCGTTCTTCAACGGGATAAACTCCGGCGGGGATTCGTGCTTTTATTTTATATATCCGAGACGTTTAAACATTTTCATCGAAGGAGGGACGATGTCAAGTTTCGAAAGATCGCTCACGGGAACAAATTCAACCTTTTCTAAGTCTTTGGGGACGGCAATCTTACCAGAAAGGTAGTCACACTCAATTTCTAAATAGATGAAGAATTTCCGAATTTCATCGTGATCAACTTTGGTTTCGGAATCCCAAGATAGATGATTCAATGGGGCCACGACGATTCCGAGACACTCTTTTATATATTGAATAAAAGTATCTTTGGGACTCTCGTCGGGCTTCAATTCGCAGCCGAAAGAATACCATGTTTCGATATACGGCTTCGCTCCGTGAAATTTCTTGCGGAGAAGGACGCTGTCACCTTTCCTTATGTTGCCGACAATGAGGATTTTTACTGGTAGAGACATATTTTTATTGAAAGCACGGATCCTCGCCTCCGCGAGGATGACTACGTCAGTTTATCATATAACCCTCATTTTGCTCCCGCAGCACTCCTCTAATAAAGAGTATGCTGACGGTCTGGTTCGCGATACGAGGTTCAAGTCTAGTCGCATCGATTATTTTGTCAATGTCGGCGGGCACGCCGGTCTTCTGTAATACATCTAATATGAGCTTCTCTTCGGGCGACGCAGCATCCATGATTTTCGCGGCGGCATCCTGTGGCGCGATGCCATACTCTTCCAAAATATCTTCCGGACGCGTTACGAGTGTGGCGCCCTGCCGGATGAGTGCGTGCGAGCCCCTGAAGTTCGGATGCGAGATCGGCCCGGGAATAATGAAGACGTCGCGGTTTTGTTCGAGCGCGAACCGCGCGGTCGCGAGCGAACCGGAACGTTCCGGCGCTTCCACGACCAATATACCTTTCGAGAGACCGCTCACGATCCGATTTCGTTCGAGAAAACGCGATGGATAGGCCGGCATGTCTGGCGGATATTCGGAGATGATCGAGCCGCCACCCGCGAGAATTTTTTCCGCGAGCGAGGCATTGTTCTTTGGGTAGACGTTTGCGAGGCCACAGGCGAGAACGGCGATTGTCGTACCTTTTGCGTCGAGGCAGCCTTCATGCGCTGCGGCGTCAACGCCGAAGGCGAGGCCGCTCACAATAAGGAATCCTGCGTGGGCGAGTCCTGCCGCAAAGCGGCGGGCGATATTTTTTCCATCAGGCGTCGCTCGCCGCGTGCCGACGACCGCGATTGCCGCTTGGTCGTTCGCCGGCAAAGATCCCTTTGCATAGATACCAAATGGCGGATGGGGGATTTCACGAAGCAAGGGAGGAAATTCCGGGTTTTCCCGGAGGAAAAGGCGGATGTGCCGTTCGTCGAGCTTTTGATATTCCCTTTCCGGATCGGGAATATGATAGTGACCGTTCGCTTCGTAAGCCCTTTTCCATGTTTGGAACCTTTTCTTCGCATGAAGGATGGCGGTATAGCTTCCTCCTTCGCCGAGCGCAACGGCGTGATAGAATATTTTTTCCTCATCCATTGTTCTTATGGTAAAAGACGTTTACCAAAAAGGAAGCAATGATTAATATTTTCTTAATATTCAACAGCTCTCGAGGAGGCTAGGGTCGGGTTATTTTCGGCGAGCGTTATGCAGGAGTCCTTCGTAGATCCCGCGCATCTTTGCGCCGCAGGCTTCGAGAGATTGTTCTTTCACGACGCGCTCTTTCGCGCGGGCCGCGAGAACATCGCGTTCGTCCTTGTCGTTCATGAGACGCGCAAGCTTTGTTTCACATTCCTTTTCATTGTGCGCCATGAGACATTCTTTTTCGTCGGTAAAATAATCACGGTATGCCGGTAGTTCGCGGAGCATGATGGGGAGACCGACCGCCGCCGCTTCGAGATTTGTCATGCATTGGTTTTCTTCGCTTGAAAGGAAAATATAAATATCGAGCGCGTTGAACGCGGCCACAATATCTTTGACGTATCCCGTGAAGATGACGTTCGGTGGGATATCTTTTGGTAAGGGTTGCGTAAGGAACGAACTATATATTTTTCCGAACCATATAAATTTATTTTTCGGATATGCGCGGGCGAGGGCGAGGAATGTGTCGATACCTTTGCGGGGGATGGCGAGTCCGACGGTTCCCACGACCATGCCGGTCAGGTTGTATTCGCTTCGCGCCGCTTCGCGTTTTTTCTCGTCCTTCTTGAAGACGTGAACATCGACGCCGTTCGAGACCGCGAGCATTTTGTTCGGCGAAAGACCATAGCCCACAAGAAGGGACTTCGTGTATTCGCTGGGACAGAGGACGATATCGGCGAGGCCGTAAGCGTATTTCAGATAGCGCTTGATCAAGGGATATAAAAATTTATTGGGCCAGAAAACTTCGCGCGCATCTTCGGCAGTGACATGCGACCAGATCGCGACCGGCATCCCGCGGCGTTTCGCTTTCCAAATCAAGCGGATAGAGTTGATCCACGGCGTATTGATCTGGAGGATGTCGCAGGAGTCATCCCACGCTTCGATGAATTCAATACCGCTTCGCGCCAGAACTTCCTTTTGATTGCGGTACGAAGAAAGAAGACCGGTGCCGATATTTTTATAGAGCCGCCCGCCGAACGCATGATAGAACTCGAGATAGAGACAGATTTTCATCGATGTTTTTTTTCTGCAATAGTTTGTTCATAAAGCCCGACCATGGCTTCAGTTATGTTTTTATGGGAATAGCGATTCGCAAGCTTGCGCGACGTTCTGCTCTTTTTCTGAAGATCCGTAGGCGAGGAAAATAACTGCACGATCGCGGCGCCCAATTTCTCGGGACAGTCAGGCTCTACCAGGAGGCCATTTTTGCCATGATCCACTATTTCAGGAATACCTTTTGCTCTTACGGACGCAACCGGCAGGCCGCATGCCATGGCTTCGATCACGGAAACGGGCATGTTCTCGCTTCGGCTCGCCGTGACAAAGACGTCGTTCGCTCGCAGGGCATCACGCAGATCTTCGCGGTGGAGCATACCGGTGAAAATGATCTTTTTTTCGATGCCGAGCTTTTTTGCCAGGAGCTCAAGTTTTTTTCTTTCCGGTCCGTCACCCACGATCATGAGCGTTGCGTCGGGTATATGTCGCGCCGCAGAAGAAAATGCGCGTATCGCTTGATCGATGTCTTTCTCGTAACTTATGCGTCCCATATAAACCGCAGAACGTTTTCCGGCGCCGAAGCGCTGCTTCAACTTTTTCTTTTCCGCGGCGCTTGTGGCCGGCACGAAAAATTCCACATTCACCGGATTGGGCATGATTTCAAGCCGTCGCGTAAGGCCGTAATGCGCCAAATCGGCACCGAGCACGCGCGATGGGCTCGTGACGACGTCGGCGCGATTATAATAGGCGACCGTATACTGCCATGAAAATTTCCTTCCCCACGCATAATCGATCTTTACATGTTTCAGATAATCGTCATAAAAAGTATGATGGGTTCCGATGAGCGGAACGCCACAGAGTTTTTTTCCGAATACCGCTCCCCAGCCGGCCGTGAAAGGGGTGTGGGTATGAATGATGTCCGGTTTGAATTTTTTGAGCGCGCGGAGCGTGCCAAAACCGGGCGGAAGCGCGAATGCAAAATCACCACCGCGATAGATGAACTTCGGAACGGAAAGCGAGGGCAAATTAATGACGTCAAATGTCGCGCCACTCGCGGTTGTTTCCTTGCGATTTTTATCACCCACGGTGAATACGGCAACGTCATGGCCCATCGACGCGAGCATGTTCGCGGAATCCCGCACGACGCTCGCGACACCGTTCACCTGCGGAGGAAAAGTATCGCTGAAAATGGCTATTCTCATGGAAATAATTTCGTTTTTGATTTTAAGACCGTGCCTGGTCTGCGGGGTTTTCGAGGAATGGCAGAAGCTCTCGCGCAAGCAGATCTTGATTTCGCGATGCGAGGAAGTGGCTATCACCCGTGATCGTCACGGCCCGTGCGTGCGGCATCTGGCGCGTCATGTGGGCAACCTCTTTTTCCGTGAGGTAAGGATCGCTCGTGCTTCGGACGAGGAGCGTGGGACAGGTGACGCGCGATAGTCCGTTCGACAGATCGAGGCGCAGGGTTTCAGCGAGCATCCAAAAATTTATCGAGAGCGGCATAGTGAGCAATCCTTTGAATGTGGAATTGAAATAACCCGTTGATTTTCCGTGCTCAAAGTAATAATAGTGGGAACGGGTTTGCGGGCGCGTAAGCCACGCCATGGTCTCGCAGAAGGCGATTGCCGCCGGCGTGAAAAGGGAAAACGGTCCGTACTGCAGAGGATTCATAAAATTTGTGCTCACGAGCGCAAGACTGCGGAGAGATTCGGGATACGCTATGGCGTAGGCAAGGGCGACATACCCTCCGAATGAGTATCCCACCATGTCGAATTTTTGCAATCGTTCCTCGCGGGCGATGCAGCGAATATCGTCCGCAAAAATGGGGAACAGGTACCATGCTTTTTGCTTGGACATGTCGGAAGAACCATGGCCACGGAGGTCCGGCGCGATGCTCCGGACGCCCTGCGCAGCGAGTGTTTCCATGAACGCGAGCCACGTGGTGTGGTTGGACGAAAGGCCATGGAGCAAGATGACGGTTTGTTTTGCATCTGCTGGTCCGGCCATAAAGTAACAGACGTTTCCCTTGTCCGTCTCGACAAATTTTTTCTGAGGAGAGAAATCCATGGAATTTTCTGGTTGAGATTGGATCTTCAGGAGAGATCCGATCTCGGTATTATCACGCTTCGTCGATATGTTTTTTGCTGGTTTTTGATATAACGATATAAACAATGACGCCAATTGCGACGAGTATCGCCGCGACCCAGCCGGCGTAAGTAAAAAATTTATCGAGTTTCACATATGCCTGTCCGAAATAAAACCCGACAAGAAGTAATATGAGTGACTTCGGCAATGTTCCGAGGAAGTTGAACCAGAGGAATTTTGAAACGCGCATACGCGCCATACCTGCCGCGATAAGGATCGGGCCGCCAAAAAAATGGGATACTTTTCCGAAGATGAGCGTTTTTCCCGGATGATCCTTGAAGCGGTTCTCGAGTCGAACGATAGTTTCTGGTTTGATGCCGAAGTGATGGCCCCAGCGGGTGACGGCCGGTTTGCCGCCCCAACGTCCCTGCGCGTACATGACGAGATCTCCAAGGACATCGGCGACGACGATCAAGGGATAGCAGATGAAAAGATTGAGTTGGCCAAGGGAGGCGAGAAATCCCGCGAGGACCGTGACGATCGGTCCCTCGATGACGACGAGCGGGAAGAGGACGATGTAGCGATATTGTGCGAGCCACGCAATGACGGTCGCGGTGGTCATGATGTCAGATAAGGGTTCCGGTTTCGAGCGCCCGCGCGATGGCGGTGAAAGTTTCTTCAAGTATCGCGGCGGAACGTTTTGTGATCGGTTTCAGGACAAAGTCTTCCGCTTTTTTTCTCACGCGTTCGCCCACGGGGCGGATGCCGATGCGGATGCGGGTGAAATCGTTCGTGCCGAGCGCCGTAACGGTCGACTCCACGCCGTGATGTCCGGCTGCGCCGCGCCCGCGTGAAATTTTCCACGTTCCAAGAGAAAGATCGCTGTCGTCATGGATCAAGATGATGTGGCTCGCCGGGATATTGAATTTTTTTGCTGCTTCGCGCACCGCGATCCCGGATACGTTCATGAAGGTGAGTGGCTGCACGAGTATCCAGCGGGAGATCCGCGCATAGGAGAACAGTTTTTTATGGACGGACCAGTGCGTCTCGCCGTCGTTTTCCAATGACGCCGCGATGGCACGAAGTGCCTGCGCGCCGGCGTTGTGATAGGTATTTTCGTATTCTGCGCCAGGATTCCCGAGTCCTGCGACAAGCCACGGAAGCTGTTTGAAAAGTGGAGCGTGGGCTCTTCCGTCCGGTTCCGGCTGTAAACGCGCCAATCCCTCCTTGAAATACCCGATGGGTATTCCTGCGTCGGGCTTGGTGGTTTTCGCACTGAACCGATCCGGAATCCCCTCGCGGCCACTTTTCAAGCAGCTTCCTGGAGCATTCGCCTCTTGCATGCCTTGATTATTCCATAACCGCCCTTATAATGAAAGACATTATCGTACATGAGGAAATTTTTAGCTTCCCTCCTTGAAATTTTCGAGATCGCCGTGATCGCTATTGCTGCCGTTTTTTTGGTACGCACCTTTCTGGTTCAGCCGTTTCTCGTGAGCGGCACGAGCATGTCACCGAATTTTTCGAATGGGGATTACGTATTGGTTGATGAGCTGACCTATCGGATCCGGCCACCGGAACGCGGAGAAGTGATCGTGTTCCATGATCCGGAAGATTACAGCACCTATTTCATCAAGCGGATCATCGGACTTCCCGGCGAGCGCGTGACGGTCGCGAGCGATACCGTGACGATCTATAACGCGGGCCATCCACAGGGGTTCGCATTGGATGAATCCTATCTTCCGCAAGGACTTATCACGTCCGGCGATGAGACCTATACGCTTTCCTCGAGCTCATATCTGATGCTGGGTGATAATCGTACCGCAAGTTATGATTCGCGCAGTTGGGGGCCGCTTCCCGCGAAAAATGTCGTTGGATTGGTAAGGATCCGTTTATGGCCGCCCGACGCGATCACGGCCTTTGCCGCACCGAAATACTAAGGAAGACAAAATTCAAAAGACAAAACGCAAAAGTGAAATTGAGAAGTCAAAATTGTCTTAATGAATTTTTAATTTCAAACTTCGGTTTCGATTCTTAAAGTTTGTATTTTTAGGTTTTATATCCCTACCCCCATGTCGCCGACCGAGAAACAAAAAGAAAAACCCGAAGCATTTCGTGCCCCGAAGGGGATGCGCGACATTGTTCCCATAGACGAACCGTATTGGGAAAAAATGGAAGGTGTCACGAAGTCCACTGCCCGGTCCTATGGTTTTAGCCGTCTGGAGCCACCGATCCTCGAAGCTGCGGCGCTCTATAATAAGACATCCGGCGAGGAGAGCGAGCTTGTTCTTAAGGAAATGTATACGCTTCGCACGAAGGGAGGCGATCTTTTGGCGCTCCGACCGGAATACGCGCCGGGCATCTGCCGTGCCTATCTTGAACACAGCCTCGGCCGTGTTTCCCAGCCGCAGAAATTGTTCTATATCGGTCCGGTGTTTCGAAACGACCGGGTCCAGCTCGGGCACTATCGGCAGTTCGTACAGATCGGTTTCGAGATTTTGGGCGGACAGAACGATCCCATCTACGACGCGGAAGTGATCACGATGGCTCGCAATATATTATCCGAATTGAAGATCAAAAACCCGATCTTAAAGATAAATTCGATCGGATGTCGTGTGTGCCGCCCGAACTACAAACGCCAATTGCAGGGCTATTACAAAAATCATGAGAAGGAATTGTGCGAGGATTGCACGCGCCGGTTCGCGACGAGCCCCATGAAACTACTTGATTGTAAGCAGGCGCAATGCCAGCCTTTCAAAGAAAAGGCGCCAAATCTTTTGGATAAACTTTGCTTTGCCTGTAAGGCGCATTTCCGCGCCATACTCGAATACTTGGAAGAGGTAGGAGCTTCCTATGAAATAGATTCGCATTTGGTGCGCGGCCTCGATTATTACAACCGTACCGTGTTTGAATTTTTCGCCGACGGCAAGGAGGCGGAGATCGGTGCGCTTGGCGGCGGGGGACGTTACGATTATCTGATGGAAATGATCGGCGGACATGCGTTGCCGGCCCTTGGATTCGCGTTGGGCGCGGAGCGCTTGATCGATGTGATGAAAGCGAAAGAGATCGCTGTTCCGCCGAAGCCGCAGAAGCGTGTTTTTCTCGCGCATGCCGGAACGCTCGCGAAAAAGAACGCTTTCGTGCTTCGCGAGAAACTTCTTGCGTCCGGCATCGGCGTCGCGGAAGCGCTCTCCAGGGAATCGCTCGGCGCACAGTTCAAAGTGGCGGAGAAAGAAGGCCTGAGCCTCGCGTTGATCTTGGGGCAAAAAGAGGTTTATGAAAAAAGCGTGATCGTCCGCGACCTTGCGGCTGGCACGCAGGAATCTGTTTTGATCGAGAAAGTGGTCGATGATCTGAAAAGAAGGCTGAAAGCATAGCCATGCAAAACCCCGATTGTCTTTTTTGCAAAATAGCGGGGAAAACGATCCCGGCAAAGATCGTATATGAAGACGATCATGCGATGGCATTTCTTGATATTGCGCCGCGGACGGAGGGACACGTGATGGTCATTCCAAAATATCATGCGCCGACGCTTGCCGTGCTTCCTGATGACGAAGTAGCACCGCTTTTCGCCGCCGTGAAAAAAACGGCGGAACTTCTTATGACAGGACTCCGTTCCGATGGCATCACGATCGGTATAAATCAAGGGCGGGCAAGTGGGCAGGAAGTTGATCATCTTCACGTCCATCTTATGCCGCGCTGGCACGGCGATGGCGGCGGTTCCGTGCAATCGATCATCCACAATCCGCCAAAAATATCGATAGAGGAAGTACAAAAAAAGATCGTTGGTTGAGATCGTGTCTCCCGCAGGAGGTACGCCCTCGGTTTTTAAAAAAAGACACCCGGTTAAGATATGACATCTAACCGGGTGTTGTTCCCGTGAGCTCATCCATCAATTCGTTCACGGAGAGAATACGATCGACGCGTGCCGCGTTCATGCCGACGGTGAAGATCGGCAGTTCTGTTGTGTTGTTGCAGTCCGCCGCGGCGAGAAGCGCGTTGCAAATGCAGAAGCATTCCTGACCGTCGAGCGCCGGACAGCTCAAGCGACCATCCTTATCTTTGTGCAATAAATATTGCTTATCACACAATGGCACGCGACCATGGGCTAATGCTTGTTCATACGCAGGAGAAGTGCGAATGACACGGAACGGCATGCCCGCGGGCGATCCGGGATCGGCGATCCCGATATCCTCGGCACGGGCAGCCACAATGGCATTCTTGAACGCTTGCGATGCGCCGCTTTCGTTCGTCGCGGCGAAACGCGTGCCGATCTGTACGCCATCGGCTCCGGCGTTCACCCACCGCACGATGTCTTCGTGCGTGTAGATGCCGCCCGCCACGATGACGGGAAAGTCACCGTTCTTTTGGGCCGCTTCTTTCACTGGTCCGAAGATCGCTTCGAGTTGAAATTCCGGCTTGAAAAGATCTTCGGCTTTGAAGCCAAGATGTCCGCCTGCCATCGGTCCCTCGAGGATCACGGCGTCAGGCATGCGTCCGTAGCGACTCCAGCGGCGGCAGATAAGTTCAAGTGCCCGGCCGGAAGAAACGATAGGAATGAGCGCTACCGGTGCGCTTCCCGCAATCTCAGGCAAGGTCATTGGTAGGCCGGCGCCGACGATCACGGCATCGACTCCGCCATCGATCGCGCCGAGGGCGGAAAGAGCATACGTCCTTTCAACGAGAGACATGCAATTGATGGCGATGGCACCGTTGTTTCCCGATAGTCGTCGCGCTTCTTCGATTTCGAACCGCGCCGCTTCGCGATGGCTCGCTTTGATGCCCGTGCGGCGTTCAACGAATCTGTCCAAGGCGACAAAGGAAACCGTCCCAACGCCGCCACGCTTTGCGACTGCTCCGGCGAGTGGTGCGAGCGAAACGCCCGCGCCCATTCCGCCCTGAACAATGATTACTTTACGATCCAAGCCGCTCACGGCAATTTTCGGCAACATATCCACCCTCGCTTTCTGTGTGACGAAAAGCAATTGCTGGGTTCAGCATATCACAAAGTCGCGGGCAGGAAAATAAAAAGATTTAAGACGCATATTTACCTCGGTTTGACCTCGCGGATCAAGGAACGTTGACAATATTTTCGAGACTTACTACCTTGAGGGGAGTACGAGGAGGAAATTGTGAACCTAAACGCTGACGCGCCGATAACGGCGGATAACCGGCAATATCACCTTCATACTCAACAGGGAGATCTCTCGCCACTTTGTCTTTTGGTGGGCGATCCCGCTCGCGCAACGCTCGTCGCGGAGGAATTCTTGGAGCATTCGCGGCTCGTGGGTGACCATCGTGGATTCAAGTCGTACACCGGCAGGTATCAGGATAAACTGGTTTCGGTCGTGACGACCGGCATCGGCTCTCCGTCGCTCTGCACCGTTGTTCCTGAAGCATATGATTCCGGCGCGCGACTCTTCATCCGGGTGGGAACGTGCGGTTCGCTTATTCCGGCGTCGCAACTTGGCGACGTGATCATCGTGAACCGGGCACTCCGCTTTGAGGGCGCTTCTCTCAACTATGCACCTGCCGAATTTCCTGCCGCGGCCGATCCGCGCATCGTGGCGGCGCTTACGCTATCGGCGACAAGATTGCATCCCGGACGGTATTTTGTGGGAACGGAAGCTACGACCGATTGCTTCCGCGAAGGTCAGGGCCGGCCGAACACGGAAGGCATACTCACGGATCGCGCCGCGGCGAATTACAGAAAAGCGGTGGGCGAAGGCGCCGCATGCTTCTCTATGGAAGCCTCCGCGCTTTTCGTCTGGTGCGCGACGCATTTCAACGGTATCCCCTGCGGCGCCATAAATGCCGTGATTGGGAATCGGATCACGAACGTCTGGGGCGTGGAAGGCGAGCGAGAAGTCATTGCCATCGCGCTTGAGGCAATTTGCACATTGCGCGATCTTGTTTAGACGGACAGCGGTTCGTCACCGACGATACATTCAGAAGCTCCCAAAAGATCGGGAGCTTTTCATTTTTCTGCTCGGCCGAGGCCGCGGTTCCCCGATTCTCTCCGCCGTTCGACTCCCATGATGACCAGGCAAACAAAAAGAACGCTCGCGAGGAGCATTCTTTTTGTTTGCTGAGCGGATAGCGGGAGTCGGACCCGCATCTCGACCTTGGCAAGGTCGCATAATAGCCGCTATACGATACCCGCAGTAAGCACGATGCTTATTCTAACGGTTTTTCTGAAAATTTCAACAAGAAGGACGGCGAGAGCCGAATGAGCTATTTTCAAGATAGAGCCTTTAGTAATTCGGCGGAGGGGCAGATGGACCGTGGATGACTGGCGGACTAGTGGGACCATGAAAACCGATCGGCACATCCGGGACAGTGCTCGTGCTTGTTCCCGTGGTCGATCCTCCGGATTGCTGGGTCTGTTGTGACGGCGCGGGAGATGTGCCGCCGGGCGATCCGGTCGGCTGCGCGGACGATGAGTGGCCATGATTTGAGATTACTGTCCCGGTGACGGCTTCTCGCGCGGCGTAATAGAAAACTCCACCGAAAATGACGGCGAGGATTATGGCGATGACCAGCGTGACGCCGAAGACCTTCATGAATTATGCGTCGAAAATTTCGGTACCGCGCACCGCATAGCTCCAAAGGAGCGACGTAGTGCCCTCGAGAGGAGTCGAACCTCTATCGCAAGATCCGCAATCTTACGTCCTATCCGTTGAACGACGAGGGCTACTTGGCAAAATGTGAGCCGAGGACAAGGAGTCGCGGAAGAAGTCATTTTACATTTGCCATTCGTTGTTACCTTACTAGAATCCGATGATCTTTTCAAGGGAATCGAGTAGCGACGGCTCGAATTCGATTTCGTGCATGATCGTTTGCAGATTTTCCCTGACCTCATCCGTTTTTGCTTTCGGGACCATGACCTTTAAGGGGGTCCGTAGTTTTGTTTTAAACGTGAAGAAAAACTCAGCCCAGTCGCCGTTTTGTTCGTCCACGCTGAAATTCTCAAAAAGTTTAACCTGATAATGCTTCGCGCTACCGATGATAAGGTCGTTTTCGGTGAGCGTTATATTCACGGTCGCCGGCATTTCATTGCCCCATGCGATGAGCAATATTTCCGCGATGACAACGAAGATGCCAAAGAGAAAATTTTGTTCCCAGATCGCGAAAGCGATGATGGCTGCGGCGCAGATGATGGATATCCAGTACCACGAAACGCTCTTCGGACGATATTCGAATTCCGGAGCGGTCCACTCGCTGTGAAATTGTGCCATGGGAATATTGTAGCATTTTTGTCCTTCTGAGGCGAAGCCGAAGAATCTTTTCTGTCTAAAATTCAAGAAAGGATTCTTCGCCTTGCTCAGAATGACAGAGGAGGATGCTACGCTTTTGCGGCAGTGACACCGATGATTCGGCGAGCGCCGGCATCTTTCAGCGCGTGCGCCGCCTCGCCGAGCGTAGCTCCGGAGGTCGCGACGTCATCAAGAAGGAGGATATTTTTTCCCGCAATCACATCTGGTTTTACGATCGAAAAACAAGTAAGAACATTCCGCCGTCGTTCCGCGGCATCTGCGGTTTCAGTTTGTGGTTTTGTGTTTCGGGTTCGTATCAGGACGTCGGTTTTTATCTGGAGTGGCATAAGTTGCGCGAGATGGCGCGCGACCTCTTCGGTCTGGTTGAAGCCACGCTCATTTCGCCGCCGCTGGGACAGGGGAACAGGGATGAGAAGAAAATCATTCAGATCAAAGGCGAGATTTTCAAGATATCGCGCGATGATCTCGGCAAGTGGCCCTGCGGCACCGCGCGCGCCGCGAAATTTTAGGTCATGGATGAGGCAGCGGAGCGTGGGATCGTCGTAGGGGCCCGCTGAACCCAAGAGATAAGCGGCGTCCCGGTGACAGATCCTCTTTGGGTAGCCCATTTTGGAAATAGGAGCTCTGATATCGCGAGAGCCGAACGAGCTATTTCCGGAATGGACTACGGGGATTCGTGCGCCGCAACGCGCACAGAAAAGAGTTGTATAGAGAGGAATGCTTGCAAGGCACGGTTTGCAGATAACTCCCGCCACGAGGGCCTTTCCACAGGTGAGGCATTGTGGCGGGAAGAGGATCCTCAGGATCGGCTTAAGGATGAAATCGATGTATTTCATGCTACAATAGAAAAAAGATTCGTTATTATGGAGAATCCGCTGAATTTTTTCAGGAGAAAAGTTTTCCCTTCTTACCTCGGCATCGATATCGGCACGACGTCTATTAAGGTCGTCGAAGTGAAAAATGGCGACGAACGTCCGGAGCTTGTGAACTACGGCATATTGGAATCGAGTGGATATTTGGCGCGGGAAAATCAAGCGCTCCAAACCAGCAGCTTGAAAATATTCGAATCGGAGATCGTCGATCTTCTGAAGACGGTCGTCCGCGGGATGGAGACTTCGGCGACGGATGTTGTGGCATCATTGCCACTTTTTTCGGCATTTATCTCGGTGCTCGATTTTCCGAAAATGGAAACCAAGGAGATCGAACGCGCGATCATATATCAGGCGAAGCAGTATGTGCCGTTGCCGCTTTCGGAAGTTGCGCTCGATTGGCTGAAGGTCGCGGAGTTCGAGGACGAAAAAGGATTTTATCACCAGAAGATACTTTTGATCTCCGTGCCGCAAGAGCAGATCAAAAAATATCAGGAGATGTTCAAGTCGGTGGGGCTCACGCTTCGCGCGCTTGAGATCGAGAGCTTCGGCCTCGTGCGGGTCCTGGGAAGCGATCCAACGCCGACCATGGTGATCGACATCGGCAGTCGTTCAACCAATGTCGTTTTTTTGGAGAAGGGAAGTCTCGTCTGGGCGACGCAGAGCGATTACGGCGGAGCATCTTTGACGCAAGCCCTGGCGTCCAGCCTGAACATCAACCCGTTGCGCGCCGAGGAATTGAAAAAAGAGCGGGGGATCCTGGGGACAGGCCCGAACTATGAACTCTCTTCCATCATGATGCCGTTCATGGATGCCATATTGAACGAAGTGAAGAAAGCTCAATTCCTCTACGGGCAGCAGTTTCCGTCTGCGCGGAAGATCGAACGCATCGTGCTCGCGGGCGGCGGTGCGAATCTCCTGGGAATAGAGCCTTATATCGAGCGGCAGCTTGGCATTCCTGCGGCAAAGATCGCTCCCTTCTCCCGCTTCGCCTATCCGCTTCCTATGGAGCCCCTCGTGGGAGAGCTGAATGCCGTGCTCGCGATCTCGCTTGGCTTGGGAATGAAAGAGTTCTTATCATAGAATGAACCCATCGGGGCGCAATATAAAAGGTTGTTTAATCTTTTTTTAACGTCTCATTTCTCCACTTTTGCGCACTTCCTCCTTTCTCTTTAATACTTTATAATTATGGTATGGCGCTTCCCCAGCAAGTCGTTGAACAATTGAATCAGGAATCGACGCGGACACCGGGGTGGTCGTCGGGGCTGATCCTTTTCGCCGGAAGCATTTTCTTTATCGTAGTCTTTATTTATGCGGGCCTGCGGTTCGGATATGAGCAATATTTGACCGGCCAAAATAAGTCGCTCAGCGCGCAAGCCGACAAGATCGGGCAATCGGTCACTCCGGCGGACGAGGCAAATCTCGTCAAATTTTATTCACAGATCAGCAATCTTGAATCATTGATCAAAAATCACGTTTTCTTTTCGCAGTTTTTAACATGGCTCGAGCGGAACACTGAGGCGAATATTTACTACAACAACATCTCTTTCGCTTCCGGCAACCAGGTTACGCTCGCCGGTATTGCAAAGACGTCGGCGGATGTGACCCAGCAAATTGCGGTTTTCGAGGCCGACCCGAAGGTCTCGTTGGTTTCTCTTTCTAATGTATCTTTTTCGCCCACGACCAACACCTGGGTCTTCAATGTGGTGCTTACCATGCAACACGACACCGTTTTTCTTTTGAATTCAGATCTGTCGTCCGGCACGCCGATACCCTCCCTTAGCACGACCACCGCGAGCGCTTCTTCGCCGAGCATTGCTCCGGCCGCTACCACTACGACAGAGACTGCTCCCGCGACCACCACGCCAATCACCGCACCTATCACTACAACGCCATGAGACAAAGTTCAAAACGGCTCTGGAGCATACTACTCGCCTTCCTCTTCGTCGTGGCGGCGTTCATTTGCTTTTTCGATCTCGTTCAACCGGAATATCAAAACGTAGAGTCGCTGCGGAGCCAGCAGCTTGGTGAAGCGGCCTATCTCGCGAGCCAAACCACACTCGTAAAACAAGCGCAGACCGTATTGAACACTTATCAGAACGCACAAGGTACGACGAACATCGATCTTGCTATGCCATCCGGCGCGGACGTTGCCGGGGCGCTCGCGCAGATCCAGGGCATCGCCACGAACAATGGCATTACCATAGGAAGCATTGCCGTGACCGCTCCCGAGATTCAGGTCAAGACCGGGACGGCCTCCACGACCCTCATGAAGCCACTCGGTAGTTTTACGTTCAGTATTTCGGCCACCGGTAGCTACGAGAGCTTCAAGAACTTCCTCTCAGAGATAGAGACCAACATCAGGATATTCGACATAAAAAGCATTTCTTTCCAGCCCGCGAGCGTCGTGTCGGCTTCTGGCGCAAGATCAACGACCACGCGTGATTTTTTCAACTATACCGTCACGGTCGCAACATACTATCAGACACAATAAATCCATGGCCATCATTATCGAAGAAGAAAAAAAAGGAAGTAATGTATTCGTGTTCTTCGGATGGCTTGTCGTCATCGCGATCATCGTCGTTGCGATATACTACATTTTTTTCATTGAGCCGCCATCGGCCGTCATTCTTCCGACCGGAACCTTGCAGCAAGTGGGCGCACTTCCCGTGACAAGCGTGAACCCGCAGGATGTCATCAACAATCAGGAATTCCAATCATTGCAGCCTTACATAGCCGAACCATCTTCGACCGGCCCCGCTGCACTCGGACGAATGAATCCATTCATTGCGCCTTAGACCTGTAGGCATTGAGACCGGATCTCCCATGGGAGATCCGGTCTCGGCTTTCAGTCTCGGAACATGGCATGCGCTATGGCGATCGCGGTTATTAAAATTATCTGTATCACGAGTGTGATGAGGATAAGTCCGGCGGCAAAAAAAGCGATATTCGCGACCGCTGCCCATGGAACGAAAAGAAGGACGACGAGAAGCGGCCACATGTTTTTCAGATCTTGCGGCGAAGGTCCGATCATGGCGCCGATGTTGAAAAAGAGAAAGACCATGACCCAGCTTTGCCAGCGCAAAAGATTTATCTGCAGCAAGAAGCCGCGCATTTCCGTCACAATATCGCGCCAACCAAGAAAGTGCGGGATGCTAAAAGAGTCAGCCAAAAAATAGTGATTTACGAGATAGAGAAAACATAGTCCGCCGACGATCGGAGCGAGCGAGATGAGCGGTTCTCCAAGAAGCAACAATTTCGATTTTCTATGAACGACGCACGGCTGAGATGAGAAGACCTTGAATTCCGTGATCTTTGCGCCGGTCAGGATGCAAAGTATGGCGTGTGATGTCTCGTGAACGATGGCCCCAATATAATAGAACCAATGGATGAGCCGATAGTTCAAGTAGCGACCGTTCATCCAATTGCTCAAATAGCCGAGTGCCGTGACCGAGAGAATGGCGACGCCAAGATTCATGAATTCATATTACCGTGCGGACGGGGCGTGCGCAAAGGCAAGATGTTTCAACGACATGATTTTTTTCAATTTTATTGATATACTGACCACCATGAACGAACAAAAAATAGAGGCACAGAACGAGCATCAGCTTTCGCCGCAGGATCAGATCGGATACCTCATAGAGATGGTAGGGAAACCCGGCAATAACGATAGTGAATTATCGCGTCTCAAGGAGCTGGAAACAATAGTGCGGAGCAAAGATTCTTCTTCTGAAGAGGTTGCGGTCGCAATCGAGAAGGCGTGGAATATTTACAAAGAGAAATTAGCCGGAGTCGCTGGTTGGGATGGAGGATAAGCAATCCCCAACGGCGACGATTGAGTGGAACGCTTTTGCCCGCGAATAAGCGGGGATATATTGTGATGAACATGAAAATTTCGATCATTGCGGCCATGGGAGAAAATCGGGCCATCGGCCTTGCGGGAAAAATTCCCTGGCATCTTCCGGCCGACTTTAAAAGGTTTAAAGAGCTTACTTTGGGGCATCCGGTCGTGATGGGAAATAAGACATTCGAGTCCATTGGTAAGCCGCTTCCCGGCAGGACGAACATTGTTCTCGCAAAAGATCCGGAGTATGTCGCGGAAGGATGCGCAGTCGTGCATTCACTGGACGATGCATTTGCGCTCGCAGGAAAAGAGGATAAGGAGGTTTTTGTCATCGGCGGCGGATCGGTCTATGCGCTTGCCATGTCCATGGCGGACATCATCTATCTCACGAAAGTACAGGGCATATTCGAAGGAGATGTTTTCTTTCCGGAGATCGACGAAAGCGAATGGCGACTTGTCAGCTCGGAGTCGCACCTAAAAGACGAAAAGAACGCGTACGATTACACGTTTTGCGTTTACGAAAGAAAGAAGATGGAATGAGAGACGGAGCAATCAACTTTTTTCTTCGCCTTTCTTCTCCACGAACTTCTTCCACGAGTCGGTGGAAAGACCTCCGGTTGGTGCAAGCTCCGCTTTGATGGCGGGATGCGGATCATAACCTTCTATTTTGGCGTGCTCCGGCTTGAATTCATCGATGGTTTTAAATGAGGGATCGAGCACGAGCTTAGGGAACGGCTTCGGTTCCCGAAGGAGTTGTTCCTTTACGGCGTCTTTGTGGTTATCGTAGATGTGGGCGTCGCCAAAGGTATGAATGAACTCACCCGGCTGATTTCCGGTTACCTGCGCGAGGATCGTGGCGAGGAGTGCGTAGCTTGCGATATTGAACGGTACGCCGAGGAACATATCCGCCGTGCGCTGATAAAGATGGAGCGACAATTTTCCGTTTTTTACGTTGCATTGCCACATGTTGTGGCAGATGGGGAAGCGGCACGCTTCCTCGGGCAGGGCCATCTCATAGAGGTATTCAGGATTCCATACGGAGACGAGCGCGTTATGTGCGTCGGGATCTTTTTTAAGCTCATTTACGAGCCATTGGACCTGGTCAACCGTCCGGCCATTTTTTGCCGGCCAGCGGCGCCAGAGTTCGCCGTAGATGTGCGGCAGTTCGCCGTAGGTTTTTGCAAATGCAACGTCCTCCGCGAGCTTCGCGATGAACTCATCTTTCATTAGAGGCGGCAATTCGCCGCGGTCCATTTTCTCGCGGTAGATCTTATACGGATAATCGTCCCAAATGTGGATGTTGTTATCCACGAGGTATTTGATGTTTGACTGACCGGACAGAAACCAAGCCAGCTCATAAAGGATTCCTTTCCAGTACACTTTTTTCGTCGTGAGCAGCGGAAAACCATCAGCGAGATTGAAGCGGATCTGGCGTCCGAAAACGCTCCAGGTGATGACGCCCGTTCCTTTATCTTCCTGTTTTTCGCCGCGATCCAAAATATCCTGGAGCAGGTCGAGATACTGGTATTCGGGATGCTTTGGATTCGCCCGCTCAGTCATGGGACTCTATTCTATATTAAAGACTTTTTCCGTTCCGTAATATTCGGGCCAGTGCGCGTTATAAAAGGCGAACATGCGGGCGAGGCGGTCTTGGTCGAGCTCTTCGCATCCGACGCTCTGCATAAGCGCGCGCAATTTTGCCTTTACGTCATCCGCACGTGAGGGGTCGCTTTCGATGGATTCGAATTCGGCGAGATAACCATAGCCGGCATTCCGGTCGATTGTGACGTTCGCGCCGGAAAATTTATACTCGATGCGCTCGCGTGACCATTTGGATTGATAGGTAAAACCCGCAGCAAGGATCATCTTGTCGAGGGCGTCCAGAGATACGTCCACTCTCTCCTCGAACTCACGCCGTGCCGTGCCATTCGCGCTTGTCGTATCGTCGATTGATGCTTTCAGGACGAGAAGTACGGTTCCGTCGGCTTCGCGCGTGCGGAGAGAAAAATCTTTTGCTTTTTCCGCGAGCTCAACGAATGTCTTTTTTGCGCCATCATCTTTCAGCACTTGCGCGACTGCCTTGAAATCACCTTTTCCTTCGAAATAGTGATTTAGCTGGCGATGCGTGCCGATGTTCTGCAACGCCGGATCGATCTCTTTCATCTTCGCCTGTAAACGTTCCGCGTTCTCGCGGCTACCGAGCAGGGATTTTATTTCTATCTCGTATTGTTCGTTGCTCATTTCTCGTTCTTTTTCTTTACTTCGATATCTTCCCCGAGACGTGACGCAATCGGTGTTCCCTGGCCGGCATACTTATTGGCATGTTTCTTATAATAGGGGATCTCCGCCTTGCCCGAGAGCTCTTCGAAGGTGAATGAGCACGCGCGCATGCCGGGATAAAGAAGCACGGGGACGATGCCGAGGTTTCCGAGTTCCATGACCGGTTTACCGCGCCATCCCGGATGGAACACTGAGGCGGTACTGTGAACAATAATGCCGAGGCGGCCGAGCGAGCTGCGCCCTTCGATGCGCCCGACAAGGTCGTCGGCAAGCTCCAGCCATTCGAGCGTCGTTGCAATGACAAGATCGCCCGGCTGGAGGACGAACGGTTCGCCGTCGGGTACCGTGATCGTTTCCATGATCTCTTCCGTGTCCTGCATATTTTTCAGGTCAATATGAGAAAGCTTGGAACGGCGGAAAATTCGGAATTCATTTCCGAGCCGGAGATCGAGCGTGCAAGCGTCGAGTTGGGTCGCGAAATCGGGCGCAGGCGTCAGTTTGATGCGACCTTCTTGTAGGGCTTTTTTGATGTCGTGGTCGGAGAGGATCATGGCGTGAGTATACCGCAGGGCATAGGCTTAGGGCAACTGTTTCGTCGCGCCATTTTTTTATGCCCATGCTAGAATAGGGCTATGGTGTAACCCTTGGCCATTTTCCCGTTATCGTAGCCGTGCAGTTTCAGAGACTGCGCTAAACAACCATCAAATATAACCAATTATGAACTATCCAACTATCAAAAAAGAGGATCCGGAGATCTTCGACATCATCAAAAGAGAGGAGGCGCGGCAAAAAGAAGGCATTGAGCTCATTGCGAGCGAAAATTATGTTTCCCGAGCCGTGCTGGAGGCGATGGGTTCGGTCCTCACGAACAAATACAGCGAAGGCTATCCGGGAAAACGATACTACGGCGGCAATGAGATCATCGATCAAGCGGAGAACTTGGCGATCGAGCGAGCGAAGGAATTGTTCGGCGCAGAGCACGTGAACGTCCAGCCGCTGTCGGGTTCGCCCGCGAACCTTGCGGTGTACATGGCGCTTTTGGATCCCGGCGACAAGGTTTTGGGATTTTCTCTGGATCAAGGCGGGCATCTTTCACATGGGCATCCGTTGAATTTTTCTGGCAAGCTCTATAGCATCATTCCATATTTTGTGAAAAAGGAAACCGAGATCATCGATATGGACGAGGTAGAAGAAATCGCGATGCGGGAACATCCGAAAATGATCCTTGCGGGCTTTTCTGCGTATTCCCGTTCATTCGATTGGAAACGCTTTCGCGAGATCGCCGATAAGACCGGCGCATTCCTGTTCGCTGACATCGCGCATATCGCCGGGCTCATTGCGGGCAAGCAGCTCGAAAATCCCGTTCCGCTTTGCGATGTGGTTTCCACGACGACGCACAAAACTTTGCGGGGCCCGCGCGGCGCCATGATCATGTGTAAGGAAAAGTTCGCGGCGGCGATCGACAAATCCGTATTCCCCGGCGTACAAGGCGGGCCGCATGAACATATCATTGCCGCGAAGGCGATCGCTTACGGCGAAGCGATGAAACCCGAATTTCAAGAATATTCCAAGCAGGTGATCGTGAACGCGCGGGCGCTTGCAGATGCATTGCAAAAAAAAGGATATCGGATCATTTCCGGCGGCACGGACAACCATCTGATGTTGGTTGACGTATTTGGGAGCAAGGGCATCACTGGCAAGGAAGCGGAAAAGGCGCTGGAGCGCGTGGGAATATCCATCAATAAGAACATGATTCCATTCGATCCGCGGAAACCCATGGACCCTTCGGGCGTACGTCTCGGAACGCCGGCCTTAACGACGCGTGGATGCAAAGAGCGTGACATGCAAACTGTCGCCGATCTGTTCGACGAAGCGCTCGCAAATCGTGTTGATGAAGCAAGACTCGTGAAGGTTAAAGAAAAAGTAAAAGAATTTTCTCTGAAATTCCCCGTGCCCGGGATTGATGCATAGCCGACGGATATATAAGACAAATGTCTTTGTCTCGCTAATATTGCGAAGGCTCCGTTCGTTTTTTTGTCGGAACGCAAAAACGCTTGACGAAGTTTTGGTTGGCGCATATAACGTAGCTAGGACCGACACAAGGAGGATAACTCATGTTGCGCGAGCGTCTTTTGGCAAAGTTCGACCAGGCCATTTCCGAACTATTCCGTCTTGAATCGTGGCACCTCGGCAATACCGAGGGTGAGCACGTATCGATCTATTACCCGTCGATCGGCAAAGATCGGGTGGGTATCGTAGGGGCCAATGGCGAGATCCATACCGTCATGGGCCGCCGGTGCGTGCGCCACTATTATGATGTCACGAACCGGCTCACGAAAAGAATCCTCGTGAGGAATGACCTGAAATCGGGCGAACGGTTGGCCACACAAGAAGAGGTCGACGCTTATCTGGAAGAACAGAGAGCGATCTTCGCCAAATGTGGAGCTGGGCTCCTCATCTGCTTTTGACAACGATCATCGCTGCTGTCTTTAAGGACCACCCATCAAATGGGTGGTTCTCTTTTTTGTTTCGTTCAAAATCTCTCAAACATTCCTCGGCGAGCTTGGAATAAGTCGCTGGCATATGTGCGCGAAATGAGGTCATTGACCGTATTCTTCTTCGTAAAGTTTCAGCGAGCGATCGTTTTCTCCGAAGAGAACGAACATTTCCTTTGCTGAAGCTCTGATTGCATCCCTTATCTTCTTTGGATCCTGAACAAGGGGATAAAGGCCCATTTCCGGTGGCCACGCGATGCCGATCTTTACATCGTGCCGCTCTGCGATGGCATCCAGGGCGTGGCGTAGCATTTGGCGATGCTCCAATACTTTCCTGATGAATCCCAAGGAACTATTTTCAGGGATTGCCTCGAGTAGCATCTTTTTTATTTTCGATGGATCTTCCACTGGTATCCGATTGAAAGGGATATTGGGGAGGATGAGCACGTGGGTTGGTTTGAACTGCTCTATCGCTCGCGTGATAGGCAGCGGGTCCTCAAAAGAGCCGTCGGTGTATGCAGTGTGGTCTATCATGATCTTCTGGTCATAAACCATCGGTATGGCCATTGATGCATGGATGGCGTCTATCATATCAACGCCAGGATTTTTGGCATTGATGAATTCCGGGACCTGCTTGTTTTCGTTGCGCGCCTGAACATACAACTGCGCGGGGTTTTTAAGCACGGCACCCACATCAAGTTTCATGGGTCCTTCCCGAAGTATTTTTTCAATGAAACCCACGTCGACGATAGGGTGAAGGCGTAGATAGTTTATAAAAGAGGGGGTCGTGCAGACGGTATAGTAATATGACGTTCCTAAAAGGGCCTGCTTTTTTCCTGCCATGCCAAATGCGCAGGTTGGTGCGCCCGTAGAGATGCCCAGGAAAACATCCCTCCCGTCGAGATGACGATCGGTATATCCCATCTCTTGAAGCGCCGAGATCTGCCCGGCACCGTACGGTCCTTGCATCGCGCCTCCAAGAACGATCAGTAAGAGATGAATATTTTGAGCCTCAAGCGATCCATCATCATCATTTTTTTGGCGCATCGCGGCGGTTACTTCTTTCAGCGCTCCACTCTTTTTCTTTATCGCGCTGACCACTTCCTGAAGTTTGACGTGCCATTGCTCATGCTCCTCAAAATTTTCCTTTTGAAGATCCAAGAGCTCTTTCTCGCGGTGAACAGGGGACGTTTCCTGTGAATCGGGTTCGAATATCGGGACAGCTTCTGTCATGTGGCCATTTTATCACAAAAGCCGCCTAGGTCCGTCCCGTCTCACGCGCAAATTCATAATATGGCGGCGTGATGATACAATGGGAATATGCAGATCATGGACGGAAAAGAACTGACGGGGAAAATACTTGGCCGGTTGAAGACGGCGCCGGCACCGAAAAAATTTCTCGCGGCGGTTCAGGTTGGCGATGACGCGAGCACCGCGAGCTTCCTTGCCCTCAAGGAGCGGGTGGCGAAGGAGATCGGCGTCGATTACCGGTTATATAAATTTCCGGCCGACATAAAGAACGATAAGCTGCGCGGCGAGTTCGGAAAGATCGCGGCGCATAAAACATGCGGGGGGATCATGGTTGAATTGCCGATGCCGGAACATCTCAACTGGCATTATATTTTCAATGCGATCCCGCCGGAAAAGGATGTTGATGTTTTAAGCGAGCGGGCGCTCGGCGCGTTCTATGTGGACCGCGGCAAAGTGCTTCCTCCCGCGGTTGGGACAGTGGAAGAGATCTTGGACAATGTTGAAGTTCGACTTCCCGGGGAAGTTGAGCTTCGGAATCATTCCGTCGCTATCGTTGGACTCGGCCTCCTTATTGGTCGCCCCGTGGCGAATTGGATCATGCGACGCGCGAAAGAGACGTTTCTTTTGCGCAGCGTGAGCGATCTGGAAATTTTAAAGATGGCGGATATTGTTGTCACGGGCGTCGGCAAGGCGGGGCTCATTACGCCCGCAATGCTGAAAGACGGCGCCGGCATCATTGATTTCGGTTATGGAACGCTTGATGGAAAATATTCCGGCGACTTTGACGCGCGTGATAAAAAAGAAAATGAGAAGTTATCTTTTTATACGCCGACGCCTGGCGGAGCCGGACCGGTGCTCGTCGCAAAGTTGTTTGAGAATTTCTATAAGCTGAACGTGGAGCGTTGAGACCGTATCTCCGCAGGAGATACGGTCTCGGTACTACGCGCCGTATTTTTTGGCGATCCGGCTCGAAATACGCGCGAGGACGAAGAGAATAGCGATAGCCGCGGCGATGCCGGTCACCGTTTCGAATGTTCCGGAAAAATTGTTCCAGTAATCGCCGACGAGATAGCCAACGCCGAGCGCCGTCCCCGGCTCAATGATATTGCCGAGAAAATCGTATATCAGAAATGTTTTGAACGGCACTTCCATGAGTCCCGCGAGGAAATTTGATATGGTGCTGAGCGAGCTCGCGAATCGGGTTATGAAAACGGTGATCGCGGCGTCAGTGCGAAACTCTTCCGCGAGCTGATTGAAAAAGCGGAATTTATTGAGACGAAGCGCATGGGTAACGGCGATGCCCCAGCGCCGCGTGATGGCATATCCCGAAAGATCGCCCAAGGTGTTCGCGATGACGGCGATGGCAAGCGAGATCCAGAAATTGAAATAATGCTGATCCGAAAATGCCCCCACGGCAAGGAGCGTCGCGTTCACGGGAAGCGGGAGGAGAAGCGCGCCGGTGTATACAATGGCAAAGAGCGCTATGTATTTATAGAGGAGCAGCCACGAAAGCAGTGCGGCAAGAATGTCCATAAGATTAAGGTCGGATCAGGTCGAGGATGCGTTGGCCGTCGAAGTTGGCGCGGTGTTTGTGAGGTACTGTCGTATGGCGTCTTGGACGTTCGCGAGCGTCGAGGAGGCATTGGCATGAATACCTTTATTGAATGCACCGATGGTGAGCTTCGGATAAGCAGAGTTTGAAATATTGAGCTGACTTTTTAGATAGTCCGGCGGAAGGGTAAACAATTTATTTATGTAATCGAACGTCATCCACGAACGGATGGCGCTTACGTCGCTTACGGTCGGATGGGCATGGTCTTTAATGGCGGCCATGAGCGACAATTCGCGCGCGCTTATGAGCGATTCCCGGCGCAAGGTTTGGTACTGGCGCACGAAAAAGAAAAGGAGGACGGCGAGCGCGATGCAAAAAAAAGCGATGAGCCAATCAATAAGCCTCCTTTCGTTCTTTGGCGTTGGGGACGACTCAAACATAATGGAATATGCTTTATTGAACCTTCAGATTTTCGACGAGTGCGATCTCGAGGGGAACGGTGGCGAAAGGGGAATAGCGCATCTCGGCGTATGCACGGAGCAACGCTTGCAGGACCCTAACGAGGAATGCCGTGTCTGCCGCCGCTCCTATCTTTTTTACGACCGCCACCTCTTCTTTGGTCAATTCCCGCTCGAACACTTTCTCGAGGTCAGGGTTGAGCTTTAAGGAAAGCACTTTGCGGAGATAGTGGATGAGGTCTTTCGCGAATTGGACCGGATTACCGCCTTCTTCACTTTGTGCTCCGAGTGCCGCGAGTGCCGCTGGCAGGTCTTTGCGAATGACGATGCCGGCGAATTCGGCGATCTTCGCGAGGCCGGTGCGGCCCGTGAGTCGTTCGACATCCGCGAGCGTGATGGCGCCGCCAAGAGATGCGATCTGGTCGAGCAGGGATTCGGCGTCACGGACGCTTCCTTCGGCGATCGCAGCAATGAGCTCGAGCGCGGGTTCATCGATCTTTATTTTTTCCGTTTTCGCTTCGGAAGCAAGCTTTGCCATGATCACGGTCTTCGGAAGTTTTTTGAAAATGAAACGTTGTGCGCGCGAAGTGATGGTCGGTGGCAATTTTTCGTACTCGGTTGTGGCGAGCACGATGACGGCATGTTTCGGCGGTTCCTCAAGCGTTTTGAGAAGCGCATTGAAGGCGGCGCCGGTCAGCATGTGTGCTTCGTCCACAATGTATATCTTTGAACCGCCCGATGACGGCGCCGTGCGGATACTTTCCTTTAGATTTCTGATCTCATCGATGCCGCGGTTCGATGCCGCATCGATCTCTATGACATCAAAAGAATTCTGCGCGTCGATCTCGCGGCATGCGTTGCACTCATTGCATGGCTCACCGAGCTTGGCGAACTCGGGGTCAGTCCGTCGCTTCTCGCAATTCAGCAATTTTGCCAAGAGCCGCGCCGTGCTCGTCTTTCCGGTCCCACGGGGTCCATAGAAAATGTAAGCCTGCCCGATGCGCCCCGTTTTCGCGGCATTTTTGAGGATCTGAACGTTGGTTTCCTGCCCGAGGACGTCTTCCAGCTTTTTGGGACGATATTTGCGGTAGAGTGCTTGTGCCATTGATTTCATTATAGAACCTATTTCAAAACTCCTCCAACTACGATCGTGGTCAATTACTGCAAGGCCGAGGCGTCAGGGCGAAGACGTATCCGGCGGATGCGACGAGCCCCCGGGAGATTCACTGGTATTGTATATAGCTCGGTTGGGGACTTGAGGAAAGGACTTCGGCGGGCGTCATGAGGTGACCCGCGGCAACGTCGTTGCGATAGAACAGTTTGAAACCGGTGAACTGTACCGGCTCGCTTTGGATGAAGCTCTGATACGTCGATTCTTTTTCCGCGGGAGAACCGAAGCCGTCCATGTCCATCACGATTTGCACTTCGGGCAGGGGAGCGATCTCCTGATAGTTCGTAACCATCGATTGCGTGAAGCGATGGACGACCAGGATCTTTGGCGGCAGGTTGTTTTCTCGGACAAGGTTTGCGAGATAGTTCGCCGCAAAATTGATGTCCGCAGCATCGAGCGAGCCGATCACGGTTCCCGGCCGTGCGCCGTCATGCATGGCGAATTCGGGATCGAGCGCGAGGTTCACCTGTGGCAATTTCAGGAACGACGCGAAGAGAGGAACCTCCGTTTCCACGTTACTCAATCCGACTTGCAGATCGAGGAAAACGATGCCGTGCATTTGGCCAGCCATCTGGACGATCTCATCGATCTGGTCCGCCGGCATGCGCGCGCGATACTTGCCATCGGACCCCGGCAGCCCTTGCGCGGCGACCGCAATGTAGTCGAGCGCGGGTATCGCGGTCGTCGTCGGGTCGGCGGCCTGCCACGCCGCCGTTGTGCTCGCGAGCATCTGCAGCATCTCGGCTGGCGGATATTCGCCGAGCACGCCCATCTTCGTGGAATAAAGATTTCCGTAGTAAGCGACGATGCGATCAAAGGGAAGCAGGGCGCCGCCCAGGGGATAGGCGGCCTTAACGGGCCATCCTTTCGGCGCGGAGGTCGTGGTTGTGATGGTTGACGATGGGGTCGTGCTTGTTCCCTTGATCACGACGGTATGCGTCACGGTCGCGAGGTTCGCGATTTGAAGCAATCCTGCGTCATACGCTGCGATGTCGAGCGGTGGCCGGGTGGGCGCGGTCGGGGCGTTGTTCGTGGTTCCTTCGGATGTCGTCACGCCGGCGTCTTGGCTCGTGATCACGATTGCGCGCGGCTCTTTGGTGAGCGCCCCAATGCCGCCGACGATGAGGCAGAGGAAAAGAGCGCCGACGACGACAGGGACCAGTTCTTTGTTCATTCGTCTCACCATTTTCTCCTATTTTCCGCTTCCTGTAAATTTTTGCGGCATGCCGCTCCATCATAGAGAGAAGATTGCCGGACGGTTGGGCGGAACTGAAACGAGGGGAAAGGTTTTCAGAGAAATGACGCACGTCTCTTTCTGGTTCGTTC
>Ga0302320_10004316_pt1 | contig 32326 bp, 25 predicted proteins | sample Bog_T0_3_FD_202130 | JGI IMG/M metagenome (GOLD analysis project Ga0302320, IMG submission 202130) | Peat permafrost microbial communities from Stordalen Mire near Abisko, Sweden - Bog_T0_3 | ecosystem: Environmental > Terrestrial > Soil > Wetlands > Peat | place: Sweden: Abisko, Stordalen Mire... | reverse complement strand
CAGCTCCATCAACTGCCATGGACCCAATATCGGAAAGAGGCGCCTGCGTAGCCGGCCCGCCATCGCCGACACCGACACCGCTCGATGGGCCGCCGTTTCCGGCCACCACGACGTTTGACCCGTCAGGCCCCACCTTGATGACGAGATTGTAACTGTCCGGGAACTCGCTTCTCGTGGCGGCGACGTAGAGATTCCCCTGGAAATCAAAGGCGAGGGCTGAGACTCCGAGGAAGTTCACACCGGTAGCAGGACCGCTATCTCCTGGCGTTCCCGTTCCGCCGCCCGCGTACGTCGTGATCGCACCGTCTGAAGTGATCTTATGAACCAGCGTCTGCGAGCATCGGCCTTTCGAGTAGTGAGCGAGATCGCAATACGCATAATAGAGGTTCCCCGCCGGATCCACTGCCACGCTAGGCACAAACTCGGAAGAAGACCATGCGGCAGCATCGACCAGCTTGCCGATGTTCCCATCTGGCGTGATCCGGCGGATCACCCCATTCCCGACGTCGAAGACGTACAGGTTGCCGGCCCCATCGGCGGCGATGTTGCCCGGCGTGTTCAGTGTCGCGCCCACTGCCGGACCACCGTCGCCTGCGTAACCCTTCTGGTTCCACTGGCCCGCCACGCGCGTAACGACGCCGTTATGATCCATCCTCCAGACGCAGCAATTGTTGTCGCTGAAATAGACGTTGCCCTGGTTGTCGGCGGTCACGCCCGAACCGGAATAGATGCCCACAGGGGAAACACCGATGAGTGGCGTGGCCGGAGTGCGGCCTCCGGCGATGGTCGTGATCTGGTATTGCTGGCCCGGCGCCAGACTGGCCCCCAGGCAGAACAGTAAGATGGCAGACCGCAGATTCACGAACGGCATACTTCCTCCGTGCGAGAGGGCGGTTGCTCGCGGCTACCGCATGGCTCTGCCTGGATTATGGCAGCAGTTCTGCTCCACAGTGGCACAGATCTCTCCATGACCGGCAGACCGTTCAACCCCAACGTAAAATGCCGCTCCAGCACAGAGCCGCGAAGGTCACAGAGCGGCCCATGGCGGATATCCACCGCTCGCGCGAAAGTCATCCGGCTCCTCTTGCCGGATCTGTCGGATCTCGCGCATGTGGCGCGCGCTTCAGCGTGCCGTGGTGGCATTTATGCCACCATTGGCCGGACGGCGGGATGAATCCCGCCGCGGCACGCTAAAGCGTGCGCCACAACGCTGCGTCGAAACTCGTCCGACTTTCATCCCCATGGGTGGCCAGACGGGCCATGGCGGCTCCCTCACGGCCGCGGCTCCGTTCCGGTATTCTCTCTGAGCGACCCGCGACCAAGCGCGGCCGTCAGTGGTTCCGCACGCGCAGAAGTTTGTAGACGTTCGAGAAATCGTCGGTCCAGGTCTTCAGCCACGGAGCAGGGGTTGGCCGTACCCCGTTCTTCATTTCCTCTTGATTGAAAATCGCCCCATCCGACGCCAGTAATACCCACGTGGTCCCGTAGCAGGTCTGGTCCTCGTTGTCCTCGGTTTCAAACACGCGGGCGCTCTTGCCGAGCGCTACGGCGCCGCGCTCCAGCACCGGCTCGAGATTGATGTAGCGGTTGGAAATGTGTACGGCCAGCACACCCTCGGGCTTCAGGTGCTTGAAGTAGAGTTGCAGCGCTTCGAGCGTGAGCAGATGGACGGGAATCGAGTCGCTCGAAAACGCGTCGACGGCGATCAGATCGTAGTTTTGCGGCTCCTGGCGCTCCAGCGAGAGCCGGGCGTCCCCCATGCGGATGTCCACTTGGGCGTCGGCGTCTTTCAAGTACGTGAAATAGGTGTTGGCGATGGTCGGCACCATAGGGTTGATCTCGTAAAAGCGGTAGAAATCTCCAGGGCGCGCGTACGCGGCCAGCGTGCCGGTCCCGAGCCCGATGAGGGCCACCCGCTGCGGAGTGCCGACCACTCGCGCGGCCATGAAGCGCCCCACGCCCGTGTCCGGGCAATAGTAGGTGACGGGCATCTTGCGGCGCGCCGGGTGCGTGTACTGTTCGCCGTGATTGATGGAGCCATGCGCCAGGCTGCGGTAGCCGTTCCAGTCGTAGTACTTGCCGTACTGCTCCACTTTCAGCCCGCCGTAGAAGTTGCGGCCGGCAAACAGGCTGTCCTTCACCGTATCGCGCATCATGCGGCCGAGGTAGCCGACCAGCAGCGCCGCGAGCGTGAAGACGATGATAGCGGGCCAACCCAGCAGGTCTCGCCGGAACACCCAGTCTTTCTCGCGGAACAGAACCACGACAGCCAGCAAGCCGCACAGACCGACGGATAGGGGGAACTCATAGTAGGCGTTGAAGACGGCGGGCGCGATTAAAGCCACGAAGATGCCGCCGATGGCGCCCCCCACTGCGAGCATCAGGTAGAAGCCGGTGAGATAGCGCGGGTGTGGTTTGAGCCGTGCCAGCTCCCCGTGACACACCATGCAACAGACAAAGAAGGCCAGCGAAAATACCACGATGGGCATCAGCACGTTCGGCAGATCGGCCGGCGACTTGTCCATCAGCCAGGCCGTAACGCCCAGGGCAATCGGCAGCAGCACAAGGAACGTCTTGCGGCGGTACCACCGGGGAGCATCGAAGCACAGGATAAAACTCAGCAGGTAGACCGCCAGCGGCAGCACCCAGAGAAATGGCATCGGCGCCAGATCCATGGTCATGTGGCCGGTCAGTGAGAGCAACAGCATGGATGGGCAGGCGGCCAACGCCACCCAGAACAGCCGGAGCCCCCAGGAAGGTGCTGGCCCGGCGGGCTCTTCGGCCGTCTCAATGCGCTCCAGGGCGGCAGCGCCCTGGCTCTTCCACCCGGTCCAGATGCAGAGCAGCGCAAAGCCCGCGAAACCCACGGACCACATCACAGCCTGGTGTCTCAACGTGAGCGTCGGCTCGAACAGCACCGGATAGCTGAGCAGGGCCAGCATCGAGCCGAGGTTCGAGAGCGCGTACAAACGGTACGGCGTGCTCCCCGGCTTCGCCTGGACAAACCAGGCCTGGATGAGCGGGCCGGTCGTGGAAAGCAGGAAGTAGGGTAGCCCGACGGTCACCGCGAGCAACCCGAGGATGTGCCAAACCGGCGCCGCCGGGTCCGCGGGCTTCCAGGCAGCGCTGGGCACGATCGGTAGGAAGAGCAGGCACAGGGCCAACAGAACCGAGTGCAGAATCCACTGCTGCCTGGGCTTGAGCCTCCTTACGATGCCGTGCGAATAGCCGTAGCCGAGCAACAGCACGCATTGGAAGAAGAGCAGGCACGCCGCCCACACCGCGGCCCCGCCTCCGAACCAAGGCAGAATCATCTTGGCGATCATCGGCTGAACCTGGAAGAGCAGGAACGCGCTCAGGAAAATGGTCAGAGCGTAGAGAAGCATCGGAGAAAGACGATTCTACTGAATCTGGCCGCCCCGGGTCAGGTATTCCCACCGAGACCCCTGCACAGACTTACGCGGCGTGAGGAGGCTGACCGTCTCCGGAACCAGCGCCCCCCAGTCTCGTTGATGGCGGGTCGAGCCTTCAACCTCACGGGATTCGACGCTGCACTCCACTCGGCCGCTTATGCTGGCGGGCAGCCGTTCGCGGGGGAAGCTGATGGCCACAAATTGAGTATTTGGGTTCTGCGCGGATTTATACTCAATGATCTTTAAGAAGTAAACCACCACGAATTGTGGTCCGAAAGTGTTTGCCACAAATCACTAAACTGCACTCACTAATCTGTCCCTCGTGCTCGATGACTAAAACAAAACAACTGCCGCCGGGAATGTTCCGATACCCGGCGGCAGGAGTGTGCTCACTCTGTAGTTTGTGGATTCTGACCTGGTGAAAGACCCGCGCATCGGATTGCCGGGCGGATTCGATTTTGTTCGGCCGCCGGCGGGCTGGCCCTCCCGCCCTGCGGTGGGTTCGGGACGCGGCCCCGCTTAACGACCCGCCCCAGGGGGAAGTGCTTAGCTCTTGTGGCTGGGCGGGTTCTCCACGACCAGTTCATTCTTCACCGAGAACACGTTCGGAATCCCGTTGGCGCGAATACTCAAAGCGTCTTTGTCGGCTTGTGACGGGACCATGCCCACGAGCGTAATATCGCCGTTCTTCACGAGGATTCGCACTGGTGGGAGCGGCATGGTCGCCACCCGCGACATCGTTGGCCAGGAGTATACCGTGCGCCAGGCAGCCAGGCGGATCTGATCGTCGAAGCGCGACAATGGCAGCACTTCAATCAGGTTGGAGACACTGCGGACCCCGGGGATGTTCTTCACCACATTCAATGCATCGGACGCCAGCACCGGATAGTGAACGGCGCCGCCGAGCGTGACCGCGTCGCCGTTCACCTCGTAGGTGATGGCGTCGAATACGCCGTAGTAAGGCAGCATGTTGAGTTCGTGCCGTACTTTATCGGTGAGGGAAACATCCTTCGCCGAAGAACTTCCAGCCACTAGCAGCGCGCCGAAAGCCACCGCCAGAACACTCCGATTTATAAGTTTTGTCATTGTCTTCTTTGCCTCCTTGCCGTTTTACCCATCTGCCTATAAGTACGCATGAGAGGCGGGAATGGTTACGCAATAGCCATTAGCCCGAAGGGGCTATGTCGCTAAAGAACTACTCTTCGGAAGAACGCGGAACTCTGCGAGAGGCTGCTTTGACGGACTGCTGCGTAACTTGGTTTCGCTTTTATTGAGCGGCTATCGGAGCCTGGTCGCTTTCAGCCACGAGATCGGTTCGGCTGGATCGTCACTGATAATGGCGTCTACCCGTGCGTCGACAAGCTGGCGCCAGAGCGCGGGGGTGTTGGCGGTCCAGGGAACAACCTCGATGCCGGCGTGATCTGTAACCAGATGTCTCATGCTGGCTCGCGTCGCTGAAACTGACCTGCGCCCGTTCCTGGCAGCGTATTGGACGGCGCGCCGATCGGGCATCGAGGCCCCAGAGCGGGACGCGAGGCGGCGCCCGGTCACGCCACCATCCAAGAGGGACGTGACACTGTAACTGTGCTAACCCGTGCAGTCAACCCCGGGCTGCCTGGGATTGCGAGTAGCCGCCAGTTGACGCGCTACCTGCAGGGCTCTCCGTAACGCCACCAGGTTTCGGGTCGCGGACATTTTCGCAGCGAGCGCGCTTAGATGCGCCTCCTGGCCAATATTAAGCAGTGTTTTCAGCCGCTCCAATTCCCCAGCGCCCAATTCCGTCGGCAGGATGGCGCTCAGCCGCTCAATCTGCTCGTCGCGACGAGCGGCAAGGGCGGCTGCTTCAGATGTCCCGGAACCGAGGGCCTGCAGCAGTGCGGCACTCGTCTTCTCGCAAGCGCCCAGGGTCAGCAGGAACTCATCTCTTCCCGGCACTTATCTCCTTTCATTGCCGTTGCTATTCATGCGGACTTCGCCGGATTGCCTAAGAACTCGAAGTCGAAGAAGTCGAAGAAGTCGAAGTTCCGTAAAGTGTGTAGTTCAGGCTTTGAATGGATGAGGTCAAAATGCTCTGTTGGCTTTCCAGTTGCGCCAACAAGGAGTCGGCCGCTTCGAGTTTCGCCATCTCGGCCTGCTGTGCGGTCTGAATCCTGACATTCATGGCGTCGATCTGATCTTGCAGATTCTGTTCCGAGGTCTGGTCCTGTGCGATGTTCTGCTGAATGACTCCGCTGGTCCCATCGCTGAACGCAGTGAAGCTCGTGGCTAATGATGAAATCCCATTCGTGCCGTCACCGATGAAATTCAGCGCGTTGGAAAGCTGCCCTGATGTCATCGAGGACAAGGCCGTTGTATCGACGCTCATCTGGCCCGTCGTGTCGAGGGAAACACCGAGATCCATCAAGGAGCTTGTGCTGCCGGTTCCCTGATAGAACGCGAACTGCCGCATCAGGTTCTGCACGGATCGAACCACCTGGCTGCCCGCCAGCGCACCAGAGCCCGGTTCGGTGAGCGTAGAAATGCTGGTTGCAAGCGAGTTGTAGGCAGTGGCCACATTCTCCAGAGCGCTGGAGACGGTACTACCATTGCCGCCGACTGTAATCGTGGCATTCTCTCCAGACGCCGTCGTAGCATTCAGAGTCAGCGCAATGCCCGGGATTACGCCAGTGACCTGGTTGGAAGTCGAAGTCGCGGCCTTCCCGTTCACCTCGAACTGAGCCAGGGCCCCGGTGTTGTTCATCGACATGAGGTCGGTCCCCGAACCGTCCGACGCGTCCTGTAGCGTGATCGCGCTGGCGCCTGCCACCGTGGCCGTGAGCGTCAGGTAAGAGCCTTCTGACGTGGTCAGAATGGAGGCTGTTACGCCAGCGTTCGCGCCGTTGATCGCATCCCGCAGGCCGTTCAGATTGTTGGTCTGGCTGGTCAGGGTAATCGGGGTCTGCGTGCCTCCGACCGTCAGATACAGCGTGTTCGTGTCGGTGGGCGCAACGCTGGTGGACGCCGGATCGGTGACTGCATTTGTCATGGTGGCCATCGAAACCGAGGCCAGCGACGTGATATTCCCGATCGTATACGTGCCCGCAGTCGCCCCGCTCCCACTTACGGCCGCGCTCACATTCGTGTCGTTGGACGAAGCCGTCAGGGCGCCGGATGAGGCAAGAGAGCCCAGGGCGCTGATGGCCGATGCCAGGTTTCCCACACCCGACTGGAGGGTGGTCAGGGCCGCTTCCTCGCTCTTCAGCGTAGTCTGGTCGTTCTGCAGAGCAGTCACGGGGACTTGGGCGATCTGCTGAGTGCGTGTGAGAATGCTCTGCAGGTCAGATGAGTACTGGCTTACGCCAGTGAAGGTTTGCGGGTTAGCAATCAGGGCTAAGGCACTGGCGACACCAGAAGTAGATCCCATTTCGGCCTATACGTAGCCGTCAGCCCAGCGATGCGGGTTGACGGACGCCTCCACTCAATGAGATCGGCAGCGCGCCGGAAACCTTTAGAGCAAACCAGAGATTCCGCGAAAGAAGCCCGGATTGTCCCGACGGAAACCTCGGCTTGCCGTGGAGTCTGCACCAGGCGCCGCGTCTGTCTCAAGCGGAGCCGCCAACATGACATGCGGAGCTTCTGGCAGAAGCGGTCAAGCTTTGCGGAACATAGCGATGGCTTCAATCTCGATCAGCAGGTCGGGGCGGCAGAGAATGGCCTGAATTCCAGTCGACGCCGGAAGAGGGTCGAGTTCCTGCTCCTCGAAGAACCGGGTGCGTTCTTCGTTGAAAACCGCGTAATCGCGGTCTATGTCCCGCAGGTAACAGGTAGTCCGGACGATGTCTTTCCAGGTTGCGCCTTCGCTGGCCAACAGTCCTGTGATGTTGTCGTAGGTCCGGCGCAGTTGAGCCCGGAAATCGCCAACGTGGACCGTCTGGCCCATGTCATCAATGCTGGCGGTACCCGAGATCAGGAGGACAACCACGTCTCCGAGATCAAGCCTGAGGGCGCGCGAAAACGAACTCGGCTTTTCGTACGCGTACGCTTCATTGAGCACGTCGAGATTCGTAACTTTTTTCTTTTCAATCGATTGCACTGTTGCCTGATCGGCTACGAAACGCTCAGCCATGGTTCTTAGTCTTCCCCTGGAACGATTACGGACTGGATGCTATGAATTCCCATGGTAGCGTGCCTTGGCCCGCAACGCAGGCTGGCCTGCACGGAGCACCCACTCGCAGTGGGGCTTATCTGATGAGGAAGAGGCCAGTTATCCGCTTCGGCTGGCAGGCGGCCGTTACCGCGGCGGCGATAACGGCTCGTAGACAACGTAGGCGAATTTCCGGGAATCCGGCGACCAGGAGTTCACGTTAATGGTTCCCTGCCCGCCGAAGAAGGTGGTCAGCACTTCGATCTTGCCTGGTTTCACCTTTCTGCCCGGAGTGGGCATCATGCGGAGCGAAACGCCCTCCATCTTGTCGTCGTGCGTCTTCACCCCTTTGGGGAAGGAGAGGAAAACCATCCACTTCCCGTTTGGCGAGATGTGCGGGAACCAATCCTGCAACTCATCGCTCGTCACCTGCTGGGCCTTCGCGTCACACGGACCGGCGCCCTCCGGGGGCATGCGCCAGATGTCCCAGCCGCCGGAACGGTCGGAGTTGAAGTAGATCCATTTGCCGTCAGGGGAATACTCCGGACCGTCGTCGTACGCGCCCTTCGACGTGAGGCGCTCTTCCGGCCCTCCCGCAACGGGGACTCTATAAAGCTCGAATTTGCCATTGCGTTGGCCGACAATCGCCAGCCACTTCCCATCGGGCGACCAGCCATGGAAGTAACTGGGCGCGGTCTCCACCATCAACTTAGCCCCGGAACCGTCCCCACTGGCGAGAAACACCTGGGACGAGCGCGACGTCGGCGTGGAGGCGGAAAACGCCAGCCATTTTCCGTCGCGCGACAGATCGTGGTCGTTGTTGCAACGATAGCCGCCCGCGCCCAGGTCGATCTTTTCGAGTTTCGCCGGATCGGCGCCGCCCACGGGGAGGCGGTACAGATTGCCGCCCGTATTCACCAGCAGGAACTTGCCGTCGCGCGACCAGTTGGGCGCTTCCACGACGTCCTCTTGCGTGTAAACCGTCTTCTCCGTGCGCGTCACCGTGTCGTAGACGGTGATCTTGCTGCGGTAGCGCGGACGCGCGGCGGCCGCCGGGAGCGGCTCAATCTTCAGGTTTGAGAACACTGCGGTCTCCAGAATTTTCTCATCGTGCGAGCAGAGCCCGAGGCCCACATACACGGGGTCGGCGAGCACCACGGTCTGCGGACCGGTCGGCAGGAGTTCCTCACCAGGCTTTCCGGCGAAGATCGTGAATTGGTTGCCTCGCCGCTCAATTCGGATTCGCGTCGGAGCATTCAATGTCGAGCGAAGCTCCTCGGTCTTCTCACCGGCAGTGGAGCGGAATTGCAGGGACGTGAGTCCGTCGCCGTGCAGCGCTACGTCCGCGTAGGCCGCATCCGGGCTGAGGCTCTGGCGAAGCATCAGCAACGCTTTCCTGTGGTTCACCGCGCCCACGCCGATGAACTTCACGTCGGCGGTGATGCGAACGTCGCCGGAGATCCGCTTCCAGGCGAACTGCAGTGCATCCTGCGTGCCCCAGACGTTTGCTCCTCCGCCGGTAATGCGATATTCACCGCTGGCGGCGTCAAACTGCGCCGACCCGGCGACGGGAGTTATGCCAATGTCCTGGTGGGATTCGAACTGACCGACATTGGTTTGCGCCGTCAGGGTCCCGGCGAAAGAAAGCATGAATAGGATCGAACAGAGGCGGGGGTACATGGGGTTCTGCCGACAGCATATCATCGCATCGTCGAGGGGTTGGACACGGTTTCCGTAACTTGTTACCGAAACTCCTCCCGATCGCAACGCCCCCACCGCTCAAGACCTGGTGTGATAAGACTTGGTGTGGCGCGATTAGGTCCGGTGCTTCGGGAGGTCAGCTATGGCGAGAAGTTTGACGGCGGTTGTGTGTCCGGCGCTACTCCTTGTAGTCGCGGCGTCCGCACTGAGCGCGGGCGGCAACAACTATAAGAATTTCGACGTGGCGCTTTACGCCCGGGTCTATGAAGTCCAGAAGATGAAAGATCCGGCCTGGCTCGAAAGCCACTGGGAGGCCGTTTCCAAGCACATGAAGGTGGACAAGATCTACCTGGAGACCCATCGCGACATGGTCGTCATCGACCAGGAGACTCTCGACAAGGCCAAAGCCTTCTTCCTGAGCAAGGGCGTCAAAGTCTCTGGTGGCATCACGGTGACCATCAACGAGCGGAACATGTTCGAGACCTATTGCTATTCCGAACCCGAGCAGAGGAAGAAGCTGAAAGAGGTGGTCGAGTTCACCGCCCGGAACTTCGATGAGTTCATCCTCGACGACTTCTTCTTCACCAACTGCAAGTCCGACAGCGCCATTCGAGAAAAGGGCAATCGAAGCTGGACCGAGTACCGCCTGGCGCTGATGGACGAAGCGGCCCGGAATCTGGTGGTCGGCCCGGCCAAAGCGGTGAACCCCAAAGTGCGGGTCATCATCAAGTACCCGAACTGGTACGACCATTTCCAGAACCTCGGTTTCAACCTGGAGACCGAACCCAAGTACTTCGACAAGATCTACACCGGCACCGAGACGCGTGACCCGGTCAACGGCAACCAGCACCTGCAGGAGTACCACGGCTATTCGATCGTGCGCTATTTCGAAAACATCAAGCCGGGCGGCAATGCCGGCGGATGGGTCGACCACTATGGGATGGAACCGCGCGACCGCTTCGCCGAGCAGATCTGGCTGACCATGTTCGCCAAAGCTCCGGAGATCACGTTCTTCAATATCGGCGCCATTTACTCGCCCACCAAGCAGGCCGACGGCACACTCGTTCCGGATTCGAAAGCGGCTGAAATTGGTGGCGAGGTCTTCGCGCAGCTCGACAAGTTCCTGGGCGAGTTGGGCAAGCCAATCGGTGTCAAGACCTACAAGCCCTACCATTCCTACGGTGAGGACTTCCTGCCGAGTTACCTGGGCATGATCGGTATCCCGATGGACATCGTGCCGGAGTTCCCGGTCGAGGCGAAAACCGTCCTGTTGACCGAGCAGGCGCGCTTCGATCCCGCGATTGTCGAGAAGATCAAGCGTCAACTGGTGGACGGCAAGAGCGTCGTGATCACGTCCGGACTCTTGAAGGCGCTGCAGGGCAAAGGCATTGAGGACATCGTTGAAATGGAGAACACCGGCCGGACGGTCTCCGTGCGCGAGTTCCAGCAGGGCTGGCGCGGCGGCGGCATCAAGGCCGACAGCGACATCCTCGTCCCGCTGATCCGTTATGCCACCAACGATAGCTGGGAAATGGTGAGCGCCTTCACGTCACCCTCAAAAACCACGGGTGCGCCCATCCTGCTTTCAGCCAAGTATTCCAAGGGAGCGCTTTACGTCCTGACGATCCCGAACGCCATCGGGGATCTGTACAGCTACCCGCCCGCGGTTCTCAAAGCCATACGCGACGTAGTGGCCAAGGACTTGTTTGTCCGCCTGGACGCCCCCAGTCGCGTCAGCCTGTTCGTCTACGATAACGACAAGTTCATTGTCGAATCGTTCCAGGAAAACCCGGTGCAGGCGCGCATCATAACCGACAAGCGCATCACAAAACTGCACGACATGCTGACCGGCGAGACTCTCACCGGCACTTCGCAGGGGCCCAATACGATCTTCGAGACTGCGCTGAAGCACGGCTCCTATCGCGTCTTCGCGGCGGAATAGAGCGCCAGAATATCACCGCTCCATGACTCTCGCGGCTCCGTTCCGGGTCGGGGCCACGACCGTCAGAGAGTGGTGGATATTAGATCCGCAATCTCGATTTCAATGCACCGATCGGCCAGCGAGCCTCAGTCACCTGGAGACTGCGTGCCTGATCTCGCGGATCCGGATATTCCTGAACAGCGCGAAAGTAAACTGATCGTGCAGTTGCAGGCCGATCGGCCCGACCAGCGATCGCGCGGGGTCGCCTGCGAATTCGGCCGCGAACACGCCGTTGACCATCACGCGGATGCCGGAGCGGCGGCTCTCGATGTCAATCGAGTTCCACTCGCCCGTGCGCTGCAAATTCGCGGGCGCGGGGACGAAGCTATAGATGCTGCCGGACATATATTTCTCCGGCGCCCGGTCGTCTATGAGTTGGATCTCATAGCCGACGTGCGCGGGAGAACTCTTCAACGCCGTCACTAAGTCGGGGCGTGCGCTATCCTCCTCACCGATGACGAAGTGCGCTCTTGAGAGGTCGCGGATGGAGATCCCGCTATTGGCCTTGGGGGGCATGATGTACTCGACGTGGAGGTCGAATTCGTCGAAACTCGCTACCGTGTAAAGCCAGGCTTGACGATAGAGCCATTTCTCGTACTGCTCGCGCGATGCGGGCCAGGCGGAGAATGGATCGTCCGGGTTCGGATGGCTGCGCTGGCCCAGCAGAACGCCGTCCGGGAGAACGCTCCAGGTGCACTCGCCGCGCACCTCCCATCCGTCGAGGTTCTTTCCATTGAACAAAGGCTTCCAGTCCTGGGCAATCGACACGCAGGAAACGAGAACAAGAGTAGCGAGAAGGTGTAAAGGTTTCATACTGGCCTCCATTTAGCATAGCCGCCCCCTGGGACCGCCGATCTCCAGATCGGCTGCTCTTGCCGCTTCGTGGCGCACGCTGAAGCGTGCGCCGTAGCGGCTCCCTCAAGGCCGGATGTAAACTCTCTCACCTCTCCTATTGTTTCCCAATACAAGCCATGTCACCCTGATATGGGGAACCAATACGAGCTATGAGCGATAAGTCGGATGTCTGGCAAGGCACTTTAGCGCTGATGGTGCTGAAGACTCTGGAGACGATGGGCCCGCTCCACGGATACGGCATCGCACGCCGCATCGAGCAGACCAGCGGAGATCTGCTGCAGGTGAACTACGGTACGCTCTACCCGGCGCTTCTGAAGCTTGAACAGGAAGGCTACATCTCTGCCGAGTGGGGGACGTCGGACAACAACCGCAGGGCGAAGTTTTACGCCCTCACGAGGGCCGGCGCAAAAAAGCTCGCTGAGGAAGCGCGCCAGTGGGAGCAGACCACGGCCATCATCGCCCGCTTCCTGTTCCCGGATCGGGAGGCTTCATGAGTCCCGCGCACCCCTTGAGAACCATGCGCGCCTTCGCGCTGCGGATCGGCGGTCTGTTTGCCAGAGACCGGCAGAATCGTGAGTTAGCGGAAGAGTTCGAGAGCCACCTGGAGATGCAGATCGAAGACAACCTGCGAGCGGGGATGACGCCCGCCGAAGCCAGGCGCGATGCGCTGCTGAAGACGGGCGGCCTGTCGCTCGCGCAAGAGAATTACCGCAATCGCAGAGGCATGCCCTGGATTGACACCACTCTTCGCGATCTGCAGTATGCGGGACGCATGTTACGCCGCAGCCCCGGGTTCACTGCGGTCGCCGTACTCTCGCTGGCGCTTGGAATTGGCGCGAATACGGCGATTTTCAGCATCGTCAACGCTGTCATGCTGAGGTCCCTGCCGGTGGAAGACCCGGGCAGGCTGGCGCAAATCAAGCAAGGCGAAAACGGCGACCTGACGAATCCGATTTGGGAGCATGTTCGCGACCACCAGCAAGCTTTCTCGGGCGCTCTGGCCTATGCCGAGACGAAGTTAGACCTGGCCGATGGCGGTCAGAGTCAGTTCGCGTTCGGACTGTGGGTGAGTGGAGATTTCTTCCGGGTGCTCGGCGTTGCGCCGATGAAGGGGCGCGTTTTCGGCAAGTATGACGACCGCCGCGGCGCGCCGGCGCTGGCTGTGCTGAGTTACAACTTTTGGCAGCGCCGATTCGCGAGCGACGCGGACGTCATTGGCAAAACCGTCCGGCTGAACCGGATCCCGTTCGAGATCGTAGGCGTTACGCCGCCGTGGTTCAAGGGCCTCAACGTCGACCGGGGGTTCGACGTAGCTCTCCCGCTCGCCTGCGAGCCGTTGCTGCACACCGACCGCAACGATCTCGACCAAAGATCCATGTGGTGGCTCACCCTGCTGGGACGGTTGCGCCCCGATCAGACCATCTTGCAGGCGGAGGCGCACATGAGGTTGTTTTCTTCGGAAGTCAATCGCGCCACTCTGCCGTCGGACTGGGATGCCAAAGGCCAGGCCGAGTACCTGAAGAACACGTTCAAATTGAGCCCTGCCGCGGGAGGCTTTTCGGAAACCGGTTCGCAGTATCGCATCGCGCTCTTCACGTTGATGGCGATCGTCGGGTTGGTCCTGCTGATCGCCTGCGCTAACGTGGCGAACCTGCTGCTGGCTCGCGCTTCCGCACGCCAACGCGAATTCGCCGTGCGGATGGCCATCGGCGCGAGCCGCATGCGCATTATTCGCCAGCTCATGACGGAGAGCCTGCTCTTGTCGCTGCTGGGTGCTGCGGGTGGATTCCTGCTAGCCCTCGCGGGGAGCCGTCTGCTGGTGCGCCTGATCTCGACCGGTCCCATTCCGCTCGCCATCGACACCTCGCCCGACCTCCGTGTCTTCGCATTCACGATTGCCGCCACACTATTGACGGCCCTATTGTTCGGGCTGGCGCCGGCGCTGCGGGCGACGCGCGTGGAACTGGAGCAGGCTCTCAAGGAGAATGCACGCAGCGCGGTGGCCGGCTCGTCCCGCTTCAACCTGGGTAAGGCGCTCATCGTCGGCCAGGTGGCTCTCTCGCTGATGCTGCTCGTGGGAGCCGGACTGTTCCTGGGGACCCTGCGGAATCTGTTAACTGTCGATACGGGCTTTATCAGCCAGAGCATCCTCATCATTAATGCGGACGCGCAACAGGCCTCCGTGCCGAAATCGCAGCGTGTTCAGACCTATGCGGAAATCCTGGAGCGGTTGCGACGGGTTCCGGGCGTGGTTTCCGCGGCCAGTTCCATGCTCGTCCCCTTAAGCGGAGCAGGCTGGGATACGCGTTCCCGCCCTGAAGATGGCGCCGGCGCTTCGCCGGGAGACACAGACCTCCTCTTGAATCGCGTTTCCCCGGACTACTTCCGGTCGCTGCGAATCCCTCTGTTGGCGGGGCGCGACTTCAATGAGCACGACGCCCTACACAGCCCTGGAGTGATCATCCTCGGTGAATCGGTTGCCCGCCATTTCTTTGGTCCGGCGAATGCGCTGGGCAAGATTATCGGGCTTGATGAGTCCGGTCCCGTCAGGACGTTGCAGCCCTACCAGGTGATCGCCGTCGTGAAGGACTCGAAATACAGGCGAATCGATGAGACGCCGGTTTGGAGCGCTTTTCTCGCGTCCGGGCAGGACCCGGATCCGTGGCCGACGGTCAGCTACGAAGTGCGCTCGCAGGTTCCCGTGGAGCAATTGATCCCCTCGTTGCGCGCGGCGTTCGCGGAGGTGAATCCCGGCGTCTCGCTAGAGTTCCAGAACTTCGAGAACCAAGTGGACGACACGCTGCTTCAGCCGCGCGTCGTAGCCCTGCTTTCCGTCGCGTTCGGGCTGCTGGCGTTGCTGCTCGCGATGGTGGGGCTGTATGGCGTCACATCCTATGCAGTCGTCCAGCGCAAGGGCGAGATCGGGATTCGCATGGCGCTGGGCGAGCAACGCCGGTCGGTGACCTGGCTGATGCTGCGGGACGTCCTGATTCTGTTGGTTGTGGGATTGGCGCTCGGGCTCGGCGTCGCTCTGGCGGCGGGCCGGCTGGTGGCCAGTCTCCTGTATGGAATCAAACCGAATGACCCGCTGCAACTGGCCGTTGCCGTGCTCGTGCTCGCCTGCGCGACGACCGTCGCCGCGTACCTGCCGGCACGCCGTGCGGCCCGGCTGGACCCGATGGCAGCGCTTCGGGAGGAGTAGTCGCTGCGCGCGAAATTGTTGCCGTATCCCGAGATCCCGTTCAGGCGAAACCGTAAAAATTTACGGTTTCGCATTTTAAGCCCTATTAGAATCAGTGGCTTACAGACATGAACCGTAAAAGTTTACGGTTTTGGCTTTTCGCGCCCTGCCGGGAGCCCTGCGCAAGTGGGGCGGCTCTCCAGAGCCGCGCGGGGCCTCCAGGCCCCGCCCGCATCCGGCCAAAGAGCGGGCTCTGGAGAGCCCGCGCGGTCCTGGAGGACCGCCCCACCACCTGGAGCGCCGCCCTACTTTCGACTACGCGTTCTTCTTGCTGTCGAACTTCCAGGCGCTCTCGACCATCGAATCGAGCGTTATGTACTTCGGCTTCCATCCGAGCGTCTTCTGCAGCCGGGTCGAGTCGGCCACGAGAATCGCCGGGTCGCCTTCCCGCCGCGGACCAACCGTATATGGCACTTTCTTGCCCGTGACCCGCTCCACGGCCTGGATGACTTCGAGCACGCTGAAACCGTGCCCGGTCCCGGCGTTGAACGAATAGCTCACGCCACCGCCCAACAAATGGTCCAGCGCGGCCGAGTGCGCCTGCGCCAGGTCGGATACGTGGATGTAGTCGCGCACGCACGTGCCGTCCGGCGTGGGATAGTCCTCGCCAAAGACGGTCAGCGGCTTGCCGGTGCGGATCGCCCGGAGGACCAGCGGGATCAGGTGCGATTCCGGATTGTGCTCTTCCCCGATACCAAAAGCCTCTTCGGCGCCGCAGGCGTTGAAGTAGCGCAGAGCCACGAAGCGCAGGCCGTTGCCCGCGTCCATCCACCGCATCGCCTGTTCCACCATCAGCTTGGTCTGCCCGTACGGGTTCACCGGCTTGTGCGGCAGGTCTTCGGTAATCGGCGTGCTTTCGGGATTGCCGTACACTGCCGCCGTGGAGGAGAAGACGAGCTTGCGCACATTCGCGCGCGCCATCGAATCGAGCAGGCTGAACGTGGCACCGCAGTTGTTGCGGAAGTACTTCTCGGGCAACCGCACCGACTCGCCCACCTCAATAAACGCGGCGAAATGCACTACCGCATCGAAGGAGAATCGCTGCAGCAGCGCGTCCAGCCCGGCCGTGTCCAGCAGGTTCAACACGTGGAGACGGCCCTCCGGGACGTTGTGCCGGTAGCCGTGCGAGAGGTCGTCCACAACTTGCACGTCGTGGCCGAGCCGGAGCAGATGATGCGTGGTGTGCGAGCCGATGTAGCCGGCGCCGCCGGTGACGAGGATGCGTGCCATGAGAGTGTGGGAGCGTGCCTCGCGGGAGGCCTACTCCCTTTCACGGTATCAGACCGCATTGTGGGACGGACCCCCAAGTCCGCAGCCGACGCCCGCGTCGGCCGCCGGGGGTTCATTCTTCGGCGATCCCCAGCACGGACTGCCCGGATGCGGGTCCTGGGGGACCCGCGCGGACCTGGGGGTCCGCCCCACCCACTCTGGCCGGTGATTGCTTACTGTTTCAGCGCGCTCTCAACCGCCGCGGTCAAAGCCGGGTCGTCCGGTTTCACCGCCGACTCGAACCGTTCGGCCACCAAGCCATCCTTGCCGATCAGGAACTTGGTGAAGTTCCACTTCACGTCGCCGCCCTTGGTCTCGGTCAGGTATTTGTAGAGCGGCGTGATGTCGTCGCCCTTCACCGACACCTTCGCGAGCATCGGGAAGCTGACGTTGTACTTGCGCGTGCAGAACGTCTTGATCTCTTCGTTGGTGCCCGGCTCCTGAGAACCGAAGTTGTTGGCCGGGACGCCGACGATCACGAAGCCCTGGTCCTTGTATTTCTCGTACAGCGCTTCCAGGCCGGTGTACTGCGGAGTGAATCCGCACTTGCTGGCGACGTTGACGATGAGCACGACTTTGCCCTTGAATTCGGCGAGCGAGACCGGCTTGCCGTCGATATCGTTGAGAGTGAACTCGTGAACGTTGGTAGCTGCTGGGAGACTCATGGCGAGTGCTGAGGTCAAAACGGTAGCGAAAATTAGGTTCCTCATCCCGCCTATAGATGCGCGAACTCACCCTATTGATGCGGATTCAACGTCTGAGTTGGGCGGACCCCCGGGTCCCCGACCGGCCCCCTGGCCGGTCAGTCCGGGACAAACTCAAAGCGATTCAATCGCCGCAGATTGTCCATCCGCAACCTGAGCCCGCCTCGTACTTCTTATAGAATGGGCAGGAACCACCGCGCCGGGCCGAGCCCATCCGGTTTCCCGCGGCGATTTCAAAAAGCGCACAAGGACGGCAATGCAATCACCCGTTTGGTGTCTGGCGACAGTTCTATGTTTCGGTTGCCCGGCCCTCGCGCCCGCTCAATCAGCGACGACAGGCGCTCTGGCTGGAGCGGTCGTGAACCCGCAGGGCGAAGCGATTCCCGATGTGGCCGTCACAATCACAAACGCCGCGACCCGCCAGACCCACTCCTCCACCACCGCCGCGGACGGCGTCTACGGCTTCTCCATGCTTCCGCCCGGCGTCTACGCGGTTCAGTTCGCCTCGCATGGTTTCAAGACATCGCGCATGGACGCGGAACCAGTGGACATCTCTGAGGTAGCCACGTTGGACGCGACGCTCGAGCGGGGCGAATCTTCCGAGCCCGTCCCCTGCCAGTGCCGCACCGGCGGCACGGCCGCTTCCAATGGCACCGTGGTCGATGCCAAAACCATCACCTCGGTCCCGCTCACGACGCGCAATTTCACACAGATCCTCTCGATGGCCTCGGGCTCCGCCGCCGACGTCAACAACGCAGCCACCTTGGGCCGCGGCACGCGCAGCATCAACGTCAATGGCAACACCAACGCCGGGGCTTACACCCTGGATGGAGCGAACGCGCCGAGCGCCGTGCCCAATCCCGATACGATTTCGGAGTTGAAAATCCAGCCGTCCCAGTACGACGCCTACTATGGCGCGCAGGTGCCGACCACCGCGCTGATCACCAAGAGCGGCGAGAAAGACTTCCACGGCGACGCCTGGGAATTCGTGCGGAATGACATCTTCAACGCCAACACGTTTTTCCGCAACTCCACGGGCCAGCCGAAGCCGAACCTCAAGCAGAACCAGTACGGGGCCACGCTCGGCGGTCCCATCCGGCGCGACAAGCTCTTCTTTTTCAGCTCCTTCCAGGGCACCCGGCAGATCAACGGTCTGGATACCACCTCCACGTCCAACCCCGTCCTGCCGCCGCTCACCGACGACCGTTCCGCCTCGGCACTGGCCGCGCAGTTCTGCCCCGCCAACCACATGCTGGCCGGCCAGCCCGATCCGCGCTATCTTACCTACGCCGGCGGAAAGCAGCTCGACTGCAACAACCAGGCCACGGCCACTACGGCGCCGATCAACCCGGTCGCCCTGCAACTCCTGCAGGCGAAACGCAGCGACGGATCATACCTCATCCCCGTCCCGCAGACGATCCTCACCTCGGGCGCCAACGCCGGACTCGGCTTTTCCTCCTATAGCCTTCCCTCGACCTACAACGAGAATCAGTTTCTCCTGAACGCGGACTATATCCTGTCGCCCAAACACACCCTCTCCGAGCGCGGCTACGTGGCGACCATCGATCAATTCCGTACGTTCGGCTCGCCCTCGGGCTATCCGGGCACAGCCACATTGCCCGGCAATGGCACGCCGCAGGCGCTGCAGGCGAGAGACTATGTGGCCAGCCTGAATCTCACTTCCTCCCTGACGAAGAACGTCGTCAACGAAGCCCGCATGAGCTTCACGCGCTCGCTGCAAAACGCCGAGGGCGTCGACACGCCGTCGGCCACTTCCCTGGGCATGACCTCGGCGACTCCATTTTTCAACCGGCCGCCGGAGTTGACCGTGCTCGGAGATCTGGGTAGTTTCCGCATGTTCGGGAACACGGGCAACGATTTCGCATCGAACAGCAAATACTACTCCTGGGCGGACAACCTCTCCTGGGTTCACGGCCGTCAAACCATCCGCGCGGGCGGCACGTTCCTGACGCAGTTCAACTTCCGCGACGACACCGGCGCGGCGCGCGGCAAAGCCACCTTCCAGACCTTCGACGACTTTCTGCTGGGCCTGAGCGCGGCGGATAACCTCAGCCCGTGGAGACGCAGCAACGTCCAATGGATTCAGGCGAGTGTCGGGATCGGACCCAACGGTGAAACCCAAGCCAAATACCGCAGCTACAGCGGCGCGGCCTTCGCGCAGGACGACGTCAAGCTGAATTCCCGCCTCACGCTCCATATCGGCCTGCGCTGGGAATATCTGGGGCCCGCGCAAGACGCCGACGGCGCTATCGGCAACACTTCGCCGGAGCTCTTGCGGCAGATGCCGATTCCGCCGGCCTCGGGAACCTACCTGGGCACGACCGTCGCCGCAAACTACAATCCCAATCTCATCAACCCGTACACCGGCCAGCCCTTCGGTCCGCCGCCCTCGGGCGTAATGGTGCGTTCCACGAAGAGCTACTACGATAACAACACGCCGCTGGACGCCGCTGCGCCACGCTTTGGCCTGGCCTGGCATCCGCTTGGAGCCAAGGGCCTGCTGACCATCCGCGGCGGTTACGGCTGGTTCTTTCAGGCTCCGTCCTCGAACGGTTCTTCCACGGGAACGCCCTTTGCGCAGGGCTTCTCCAACTCGGATTCCAGCAACAACCTCTCAAGCCTGCAAAAGCCTTTCCCTACTCCAACTCTGGGTTACGTCGCGCGGACGGTGGACTCCCAACTCTCGGACCGCGTCGTCGGCCCGGATTACCGGATTCCGCGGCTTCAGCAGTGGAACCTGAGTACCCAGCTCCGCCTGTCCCACACGCTCACGCTCGACACCGGTTATGTCGGCTCGCGCGGCGACCGGCTGATGCTCTCGCGCGGCCTCAACCAGCCGTTGCTAGCTAGCGCGGCCGCTCCCGTGAACTGCGGTTACGACGGCATCGCCTCCGATTGCATTACGACGAATACCGCTCAGAATGCATCGCTCCGAGTCCCGATTCTCGGCGAAACGCCCACGGCGCTGGCCAACAGCGCATTCATCGGCGGTTCCACGTATCACAGTCTGCAGGCCACGCTCCGCCAACAGGTCTCGCGCTCGCTGACCTTCCAAGCCGCTTACACCTACTCGCGCGCAGCAACCGACACCGCCATCTACAACGACCTGAACAACCTCGCTCTCGACTGGGCGCGCGCCTCGTTCGACCGCACCCATCGCCTGACGACGAACTTCAACTATCAGCTCCCCACGCCGGCGCGCGTTACCGGCGTCCCCGGCGCTCTGTTGAAGGGCTGGTCTCTCTCGGGCATGGTCATTGTGCAAAGCGGTCTGCCGATGACGCTCACTGATTCGAACGGCGGCGGCGTCTATGGCAATGCGGCGACCTCGACCGTTACGCTTTGTCCCGGCGCCACCTATGCAAGCCTGGCGACTCCGGGCAGCACTTCGGCCCGCATCAACAACTGGATCAACACCTCGGCGCTGTGCTCGCCCACAGCCGTCGGCTCCGACGGTTCCACGGCGTACGGCACCGCGGGACAGAGCATCATGAACGGTCCCAGTCAGGTGAACACGGATTTTTCGCTCGGTAAGACGACCAAGGTAGGCGGCATTCGGGAGGACGGCGTGCTGGCCTTCCGCATGGAGTTCTATAACGCTCTGAACCACCCGCAGTTCGCCAACCCGGGGACGAACGTGGGCACCGCAACGCTAGGCATGATCACGCAAACCTCCGTTGCCCCGCGCTTGATCCAGTTCGCCTTGAAGTATCTTTTCTAGCGCGAAGTGGGGCGGCAATCCATTGCCGCGCGGGGTCTCCAGATCCCGCCAGCCTGGATCGGAGCCGCGGCCCGGAAGGTCCGTTCGCGGAAATAGGTAGCAGAGCCGCGATGATGACCATACGCAGATCCTGCCCTGGCCGAGAATGGAATTATGACTGGCGTGAGAATGGACAAGTGGCTCTGGGCCGCCCGATTCTTCAAGACGCGCGCGCTCGCCGCGAAGGCTTGTGAACTCGGCAGGATTCAGACCAACGGGCATGAAGCCAAGGCTGCGCGTGAGGTCCGTGTAGGCGACCTGCTTCAAATCAAGAACGACAGCGGCGACTTTCAGGTGGACGCCCTGGGCCTCAGTGAGATTCGCGGCCCCGCGGCTGTTGCCCAGACCCTCTACCGGGAAACAGAGGCGAGCCGGGAGTTGCGGCTTAGGCTGGCAGCGGAACGCAAGCAGTCGCCGAATTCCGAAGCGTTCCGGGACGGCAGGCCATCGAAACGCGATAGGCGTGAAATCGACCATCTGCGGGGCAGAGCGTAACCACAGACCAGGCGGCAGGGCGCGGTTCCTATTCCTCAGCGCAAATGACCTCTCTTTTCGACGGCGATTCATTACCGCACTCCGTGGAGCCGCTCGAAGCAGGCGCTGTCCTGTTGCGCGGCTTCGTCACCAAGGAAACGCCCGCTCTTCTCGAGGAAGTGGCGCTGATCGCTCAGGCCGCGCCTTTCCGTCACATGATTACGCCGGGCGGCTACACCATGTCTGTCGCGATGACTAACTGCGGCCGCACCGGTTGGGTATCCGACCGCGCCGGCTACCGCTACGACCTAATGGATCCTGTCACCGGAGCACCCTGGCCCGCGATGCCCGCAGCGTTTCTGGAACTCGCGGCACGCGCCGCCGCCGAGGCCGGGTTCGCCGGCTACGATCCCGACGCGTGCCTGATCAACCGCTACGTCGCAGGCGCCAAACTCAGCCTGCATCGCGACCGTGACGAGATGGACTCCTGGGCCCCAATCGTCTCCGTCTCGCTCGGCCTGCCGGCTGTATTCCTGTGGGGCGGCAAACGCCGCTCCGATCCGCTGCGCCGCCTACGCCTGGAAAATGGTGACATTGCGGTGTGGGGCGGTCCCGCGCGTTTCGCCTACCACGGTGTCGCTCCTATCCAAGCTGGGCAGCACCCGCTGACCGGCGCCACTCGCATCAACCTTACGTTCCGAAAAGTGTTCTGACTTCCGTTGGTCTTCTCAGGGGATCGGCCGTGGTATCCTGGCCGCCTGAAGTTATGAGACGCCACTTCTTCGCCATGCTCGCGCCGCTGATCATCGCAGCTTTCGCCCGGGCGCAGGCGCCGGCGAACCCGCAGGATCAAGCGCCGGCACAACGCCAGGTCGCGCCCGCCGCAATGGCCGGAACACCGAACACTGATATCTATTACAATCTGGCGCCTGACGCGATCCCGCAGGAAGGAGTCCCGAAGGGCGAGATCAAGGGACCGTTCACGCTCCCCAGTCAGGTCTATCCCGGGACACAGCACACCTACTGGATCTACGTGCCCGCGCAGTACGATCCGGCCGTCCCTGCCAGTCTGATGATCTGCAACGATGGGCAGGCTTTTATGGCGCCGGAGGGCGATGTCCGCGCGCAGTTCGTGATGGACAACCTGATCTATCGCCGCGAGATTCCCGTCATGATTGGCGTCTTCATCAACCCTGGCCGCCGCCCCGATCAGCCCGAGCCGACCCCGAGCAACTGGGGCGATCCCGATACGAACCGGCGCACCGAGTACAACGCTCTGGATGACAAATATGCCCGCGTTATCGTCGATGAATTGCTTCCCATGCTTTACAAGGAGTACAACCTGTCGAAAGACCCCGAGCGCCACGGCATCGGCGGTTCCAGTTCAGGCGCGATTGCCGCTTTCACTGTGGCCTGGGAACGGCCGAACCAGTTCAGAAAAGTGCTGAGCAACGTCGGCAGTTTCACCGACATACGCGGTGGGCATGCCTATCCGGACATCATCCGCAAGAGCGAGAAGAAGCCCCTTCGCGTCTTTCTCGTCGATGGCCGGAATGACAATCGCGCCGTGGGCGCGGACGGAAGCTACGATCCGGCTCGCGACTGGTTCTACCAGAACGTTCGAATGCAGCAGGCTCTCACTGAAAAGGGCTACGACCTGAACTACTCTTGGGGCATTCAGCGTCACGGGCAGCGGATGTTGCGGACCGTGTTCCCCGAGATGATGCGCTGGTTGTGGCGTGATCACGGCGTCTCGACGGATCCCCACGACATGACTGAGCGATCGCTCAACGGCCCCAAGCGAGCGCAATAGCGTTTTGCCAGGTGCTGCCGGATGGGCTTGTTCCGTCACGACGTTTCTGAACCTGCGAAGGCGCTCCGCTCCGCTTGGAACTGAAGGAGCGTGTGGTGACGATTGGCGAGCGGGCGGTGCCGAAATCCCTCCGGGTCCCGGAGCGCCGGAGCCAGAGCGGAGCAGGCATGTGAAAAACAAAATGGCAACCTCAGGTTCCATTCGTCGCTTGCAGCTCACTGATTCTAAAACGACGATTTTACAAAAATAGAACCTCAGGTTTCCCCTTATGCCTGGCAGAGATTCGAGATGCAGCATCAGCAGCAGGATTTCGCGCTCAGGACTTTCGTCCAACGGGATATCGCAATCGATGCTGCTTGAACGCAGATTGATGGGAGGCGTCCCTCAAGGGCGGCACGCCGAAGCTCGCGTTCGCGGAGGCTGGAACTGTCAATGCCCTGGATGGCCGCCGCATCGCCAAGCCCGGCTGGGCAGGATGCTTCACGCCAGGCCGTAACCCGTCTACCAGGCGTCAATCGAGCGTCATGGACCACGGCGGTGAGATTAAGGATTGCGCCGAACTGGGCCACATGCGATAGTTCGAGCATCGCAATCAGGCGCCAATCAACCGGCTCCACGCAACGATTTCGGCGTTGGCGTCACTCACAATCGACACAAAGTGGAGGGGAATCTGCCCATGCGAACGTTCACCCGCCGCCGTTTTTTTCTCGCAGCCCTGCTGGCCTGTCTACTGCTGCTGTCCGGCAGCGTGGTCGCCAAACCACCTCACAAGAAAGAGCCCGCTGCCCCCACGCAGTTCTCGTATTACCTGCTGGTTCTGTCCTATGCGCCGGACTTCTGCAACCAGCCTCAGGGGAACAAGGACCCGCGGGAATGCGGTCTGGGACTTCACATCGGCTTCATCGTACACGGGCTCTGGCCGCAAGGGGAAAGCTCGCGCGGGCCGGAAAACTGCGGCAGCGCCAGCCCGGTATCACAGGCGATCATCCAGGCTACCCTGAACTACATCCCCACCGAGTCTCTGATCCAGCACGAGTGGGCGACGCACGGCACCTGCAGCGGATTGAGCGCGGATGACTACTTCGCCACGCTCCGCAAGGCCCGCGATTCCATCACTCTGCCGGACGACCTGAATCAGCCTTCGCAAGAACTGCAGCTCAACCCCGCCCAGATCGAATCGAAGGTCGCAGCCTCGAATCCAACCTTCCCGGCGAAGGCTTTTCGGACGTCCTGCTACCAGGACGGCGAACTCCAGGAGGTCAGGGCCTGCTTAAACAAGGACCTGTCGCCCCGGGAGTGCGGCCCGAGTGCGGGTGAGTGTAGCGCGGCCAACGTAACCCTCTTGCCAGTTCGCTAAATGGCGGAGTGGATCGTCACATCTTCCAAGGCGGTGCCGCCACCCGGCTGGCAGCTTGGTCGCAAGGGGTGATGACGGCAGTAGGTGACCTATGGCATATTGGAATTACGGCGCTCTGACGCCGGTTCTTCACACGGGCCACCCTAGCTCAGCTGGTAGAGCGGCTGATTCGTAATCAGCAGGTCGCCGGTTCGATCCCGGCGGGTGGCTCCATAAAATACTGAAAACAAAAGACTTATATAAACTCTATCGATATGATAGAGAATGCCTGTTTGTGCTGATCAATCATCAGCAGGTCGATCCCCCAAATAACATTTGCTTTCAATTAGTTGCGGCGCTTCGTTCGCTTTCAACCTGTTCAGAACCTGTTCAAATCGATTGAGGCAGTGCCTGTTGAGTGGCCGATCCGCACGACCACTCACCATCTAAAAGAGCGATTTCCTGGGCAGCGCGCAGTGAACTGCGGAGGCGTTGATCAGCAGGTCGCCCGGATAGCCGCCGAGGAAGCGATGGAGAGGGACGTACTCCGGCACATGCTCAACATTGAAAGCGCCGAACCGGGACAACAGGGGTGCGTCCACGTTGTTCTGATGGGACGACGGTTGACCAGATAGGATGATGGGATTTACAATTAAGTTGTCAACTGGAGGCCGCGATGCTCACGTACTCTGAACAGCCCAAGACCTTGGACGAGATTCGCGCAAGCATCCGAAAGCACCTCGGCGATCCGGGCGGGAGGAGGCGCATCTACGCCTTCGAGCTTCCCCCCAACACCTCGAATCGTCTCTGCTTTGTGTCCTATGCCACGAACGACCTCCGCTACGAGATGCGCCAGGATCTGCTTCAGATCGTTGCCAAGTCCTGGCGCCTTCATCTAAATCTTGAGCCTTTTTCAGTAAGGACGGAATATGCTAAGGACAAATTCTGCCTTTGGATCGAGAGTCATCCGGATGCGACGCATCGGCACTTCAGCTCGGTGTTGCGCGAACTGACCGCCACCAAGCACCCGGGGTTCTATGCCCGGATTCTGCGGGCTTACCAGAGACTGGAAAACGATCTTCCTGGCACACTGATCGACGAGGCCACGGCCGCGCCGACGGATTACTTGGTGGCGGTAGAAGCCTTAAGCGCGGCTCCGGAGATCACACAACTGTTTGCGGATGATCCCTTCATCGCCGCGAAGTTTCGAGGGCTCAAACGGAAACAACAGATGCTCGAAGCCGCGGGAGGGGCCCTAACATCCCAGCGCGTTGCCGAGGTCCTCGGCATCTCGCGGCAGGCAGTCGACAAGCGTCGGGCGTCGAATCAGCTCCTCGCGCTGACACAAGGCAGACGAGGATACAGCTATCCAAGCTTTCAGTTTGAAGACGGAAAGACGATTGCCGGACTCGAAGCCATTCTTGGTCAACTCAGTAATCTTGATCCGTGGATGCAGATGGTTTTTTTCACTACGCCAAATGAGCGGTTGGGAGAAGAGGCTCCCCTGGAGAAGCTCAAAAAGGGATTGGTGGATGAGGTCAAGGTCGTGGCCAGCGGATATGGAGAGCAAGGAGCGGCATGACGGATCACCCGGGTGATCACCCGCTGCCTCATCCGGAACTAGCATCACAGACACCGCTCATCTTCACCTTGAAGAAGGGCGAAGTTCTCTATCGCCATCACGTGGCGGCGCATTCCCCAGTTCATTTTGGCACCACCGGGAATAACCGATTCGATGATCCCCATTGTCCTGCCGATCACACTTTCGGTGTCCTATACGTCGGAGCAGACCCGCATTGCTGTTTCATCGAGTCGTGTGGTCCCACGACCGGAATCCCTGCTGTCTCCGGCGTGTATCTGAATGACCGGGCGATGGCCAAGCTCGAATCGACCGAGGATCTCCACTTTATAGACATATTCTCGACGGGTGGACTAACAAGGATCGGGGCCGATGGCAGGCTCTTCACCGGCGCTTATAAGATTGCACAGCATTGGTCGGCTACATTGCGGGCCCACCCGTCGAAGCCAGACGGCATCCGCTACCCGTCCCGCCACGACCCTGCCCGTGTTGCGTATGCGATCTATTCGCGTCCCGCTTCCACGTTCAAGGTGATCTCGCTTGGCTCTTTGATGGCGCTCCCTAACAGATCTCTTCTGAACGACATCCTGAAGGTCTATCGGGTTCAGTTGCTCTGATCTGTCCTTCTCGGAAACCTGGATCGGGCTGACGAATTGGAAGTTGCCAATCTTCAACTCCGTCCCGATCGCGTAAGGGCCGAAAACACAAACTTCCTGCCTGTGTAGGCGATTTCCGGGATCGGGTGTAGGCCGCCACAGGTGATGCCACTAGGTTAGAGGTCGGCCTTGACCAAAGTCTCTACGGCGTCGAAGCTGAAAATTGTCGGAGTCCGCAATTGGCCTCTCGTTTTGGCCTGCTGTGTTGCTTTGCGCTGCCTCTGCACCAAGGCATTCGCGCGAACTCTCACCTATCGTTATATCGATGCACTGTCAGCAGCCGAATACTTGCCGTGCGACCTTGGCCAGTTGTCGGCATTCCCAAAACTTCAACGGCTCAGGCGGCACGGCAGTAGTAGTTCAGCATGCCGCCCAGGCACTGGCGGCATTGGACCTCGCCTGTGTTGCCGAGATGACCAAGCTCTGGGCTGATCAATTTGTTCGCAAGGCCTTGGTGATTGCGTTCGCTGGGATAGTGGGCGACGAAGCTTTGAACGGCTGTCCGCAACGACTCCTCCCCAAAGAAGATCATGTGATCCAGGCAGGACTCATTGATGCTGCGTACAAATCGCTCGGCGTGGGCGCTCAAGTTCGGACTCCGCGGTGGGAGTTTGACCGATTCCACGCCAGCTAACTTCAGCATGCACAGAAACTCCTCCGTGAACAGCGGGTCCCGATCGTGAATCAGGTAGCGCTTTCCAGTGAGCAACCCGTCGACTGAGTCGGTCAAATTCGGGCGATCTGGCTCATCCACAACCCGTTCGCCACTCGCGCGACGCCCGCAATCTCCACCTTCCGCGTGCACAACTCGATATAGAGCAGTTCCCTGTACCACTGCAGCCCCCGCCGGGTCCACATTTCCACGGTGAAGAAATCCGCAGCCACTATCAGTTCCCAATGTCGGCTCAGAAACTCCTTCCACGTCGTCTTGCGGCTTCGCTCCGGCGCCGGCTCGATTCCGTGACGATTCAGGATCTCGGCGATTGTGCTGCGGGCCAGCTCATGCCCCAGATTGGACAATGCATCCTCGATTCGCCGATAGCCCAATCCCGGTTCTCTTTCGCCATGCGCACAACCAAAGCCTCGATCTCGCCGGCAATGCGAGGTCGCCCAGGTGCACGATGGGTAGTTCCGTCGTACTTCTGGGCGATCAGTTTCCGATGCCAAGCCAACAGCGTCTCCGGCGTCACGATCGTGGCAACCTGCGCCTTGAGCTGATGACCAACCCGTTTCGCCTTGGATGCCAAACGTCGACGCTGGTCGTCGTTCAGCCGAACCCACTTGCCACAAAGTTGTTCCTTGAGGATCCGATTCTCTTCACGAAGATACTCAAGGGCGAACTGCTGCTGTTGATTCATCCAGCCAGCCATGGAGATCAGCAGGAAGCGGAATGGGTCGAGCATTCTCTGAGTCTTCATCGCCCATTATCGCGAGCTCTGGCCGCAGGAAGAACTATCGCAAATTCAGGCCGATCCAGTATCCGGGCCTTACGAGGTGCCCGACACAGATAACATCCCCTCACCACCGCCGCCTATGCGGCCATCGTCGCCGCTCACGGTGCCGAGCCTTGCGATTGCACTGAAGTTCGGAGTGCGACAACCGGCGAGTCCGAGCCGGTGCCAGGAAGGGCTACGCCCGCATACGAACAATTCTCGCTCTTCTGAAGGATGGGGCCCCGCCGCTCCCCATCTCGAAGCAAGAGCAGCGAAGGCGGTCACTTGCCAGAGCCGGCGATCAGCTTGGAATTCCGCTCTTCCAACGCAGCCGTGTGGCGCTTCAGCCGCTTCAACTCTCGGTTGATGCGTGCGAGATCCATCTTCGCCTGCCGGTCGTTCAGGTAAATGGCACCATGCCTCTCTTTGACGAGCGCTTCCACCTCTCGCCGGAGAAACCGCAGCCAAGGGTTCCCGTATATGGAGTGTTCCCGGCATTGGAGCTTGCCAGCGCGGATCGCTCGGACGATGTCCTCGCACGTCAGCCCGAACTCCTCCTCTGCCGTTTTGTGGCTGAGGGTTGCCCTTTGCGACGCCACTCGGAATCCAGGTCGTCGATAGCTTCGAGCGGCGCTCCGGCTAAACACATCGTCACAACAAAATGCGCGTAACATTCAGCGAATATGCAACATTCATAGCATCATGATGGCAAGCATACGCAATTACTTATGTCGTTGTGTTTAACTTTGCCTTATAAAGGCCGGGGCCTTCCAACCATTCGCCTCAGATATCTCGGAATGAGGGCGGCTCTCGGGAATGTCGGGAACTCCGGCGAGATAGATCGCGTCTGTCTGGTGATTCAGATAGGCTTCGAAAACGTAGTCGCTCCAGTATCCCCTGGTTGGCCCGTATTTCATGTGGCGCTCGTATTCATCGAAGCCCGCCGTGGCCGGGAGCGTACGGCGGAAGTACGCCAGCCATTCGGCGAAGTCCGGATGGACCACAATATATGGCGTCGTGAAGACGACATGTTCCTTCCCCCCGGGAATCGGAGGCGGAAGTAACCGGATATACCAGTTTTCGTTCTTCCGGCCCATGTAGCCGGCTGGAACGATTGCCCGGTACACCTCAGTGGTGACGAGGTCTTCAAGGATGCTCACGTCGCCCTCTCTGCCATGGTGGATGTAGAAGCCCATTCGCGAATCTTGCATCAGCCGGATCAGGCGAAACAACTCGGGGTGCATGCCAAATGCCGCGCCGACCTCCAAAATGGTGGTACCGATCGTCTCTTTGGCCGGCCCCGCGCAAGCATCGAAAAATGCCCAGCAAGTGAAGTAGGATGTGGTCAACGGGCTCATCGGCGGCGCGCTCGGCATGTAGAGGTCGTCGGCCCTGGATATGATGTCCGCGAATGGCGCCATCTCCTTCAAGGCCGTAAGCTGTTCCGCCATGACCGACACCTGATTTTGGGTATGGACGTAGACAGCGTGAGCCGGATCGAAGCCCGCAAGCTCTTTCTCGCCCACGACTGTCTTTTGCAGGTCGTCCGCCATGGCGCGGCCGTGGATGACATTCTTGATGTCGACGACCTTCCTCTGCCAATGCAACTTCATTTTGGCCAGGACCCTCTTGGCGATGGGCCTGCCGCTCAATGCCTCGTGGGGCTTCGTCTTGTCCATGTCCGTTGCTCTGTGATTATTGCCTTCCCCGGCGCCTCACGTGCCTGTGGATCCCCCGAACACTGGCGGATGAGAATATCGCGGGCCGCTCCGGGTTGTTTCGTCGCCATGGCCAGCACAGCGGCGCGGGCTTGCGAAGCGATCCCGACGGTCTGCGCCGCAGCCATGAAGTGATTGTAGGCATCGATGACATCCATGCCGGTCAGTTCGTAGCCGTACCCCTCGAGGATTCGCTGGATTGCGAGCCGGCCCACCTCCAGACTGAACCGGGCGTCTTTCTTGAGCAAGTCGCGCGATGCGCGGCTGAGCGTGCGCGGATCGGTGCGGCCTGTGTTGGCAAATTCCAAGGCGAGATCGAGGAAGCCCGCGTCTTTCGCCGCCGCAAACCACCGGCCGGGCTCGCCGTTCGATGTAGCCAAATCCAAGAGAATCTTCTTCGGGTCGCGACTCGGATATTTCTTGACGATCGCTCGGAAGGTGGCGAGGCCTGTTGTTGCGCCATTCGCAGTCAAGGCATACTTCTCATACGCCTCGTCCGTTCGGCCGAGATCGAGCAGGATTCTCTCGCACGCGGCATCGATGACCGCATCCGGTTGATTCAGGCCGCGGGAAGCTTCCGCATAAGCCAACGCCTCATCCATGCGCCCCTCGGACACCCACGCCTGCATGCCGAACTTGCGGTCATGCCAGAATGGAAATCGCTGAAGCGCCAGCACCTCGAGCAGTTCCTGATGACGGCCCGCCGCCAGCAGGCTGGAGAGGCAGACGCTGGTCCCCCGGACATAGTTCCCGGGCCGCGGATCGGACCAGGCAGTACGAAGCAAGCTGAGGAATCGGTCCGCCCAGTAAGAGGCTGTTTCAAGGGAGCGGCACAGCGCGCCCCACCGGCCTTCGACCAGGGAGAGGTAACCGACGCCATCATCCTCGATTGCCTGCCAAAGGCGATCCAACCACTTGTCCCGAGTCTTTCGGTCCGCAGGGGCCGAGATTGCGACCGGCAACAATTCGTGCTGCGCCCAGCAGACCGCGCCGCCGAGAGCGCCGGACGAAGTATCGACGCCCTGGAAGGCCGGCCAGATCCTCTCCATCAGGCTTACGAAACCGTCACCAGCGGTGACGGGGTCTGTTCTGGCGACCTTCTTGATCTCCGTGACGGCTTCCTTCAAACGCTGGCAGGCGAGGTGCGAACCCTTCCATCCGAATGCACGGAAACGGAGCCGCGCCTTGAACGTCCACATGTGTTTCGCCGCCATTGATTGAAGATATTTTGGCACACGGCATCCGCCACGGTCGTAGGAGAATGGAGGGGAAAATCGTGGCGGCACGAAATGCCAATGGAAACAGCCGAAATCCTATACCAATTCGAGCGGCATACCGGAAATTTTGAACGAGCGGCGGTCGAAGCGGCCGTGGCGCGCCGGGAAGCGGTCACACCGGAGCTTCTGCACATCCTGGAGGATACAGTGGACCGGGCAGCGCAACTCGATGCCGAGGGCGGCTACATGGCCCATCTGTACGCCATGTTTCTGCTGGCGCAGTTCCGCGAAACCCGCGCTTACCCGCTGGTGGTCCGCTTTGCGTCACTTCCGGGCGACCTGTTGGATTCTCTCTGTGGCGACTTCATCACGGAGAACCTCGGTCAGATTCTGGCGTCAGTTTGTGGCGGCGAGTTGGCAGGCATTCACTCCTTAATCGAGAAGGAGGGCACCGACGAATGGGTCCGGGGCGCCGCCCTGAGCAGTCTTGTGACGCTGGTGGCCGCTGGACAAAAGAGCCGGGATGAGATCGTGAGCTACTTCGCCAGACTGTTCCGCGGCCAGTTGGTGCGGCGTTGGTCCCACGTCTGGGATACGCTCGTCTCGTATAGCTCCGACCTTTACCCCGAAGAACTGCTTGAAGATATCGGGAAGGCTTATGAGGAGGGTCTGGTCGACCCCAGCTACATTGGTTTTGACGACGTGAAACGCGACCTGGCGATGGGCAAGGATCGCATTCTCGACAGGCTCGCAGACAATCCCCATCGGCGTCTTGTGGAGGACACCGTGGCCGAGATGGGATGGTGGGCATGCTTTCGGGAGGACGGAGTGGCAAGCAGAACCGACGGCGGCCCTGACTCGAAGCTGACTCGAGCCGCCTCCTCTCTGATCAGGCGGGCGACGCCGAAGACGGGCAGGAACGAACCTTGTCCGTGTGGCAGCGGCAAAAAGTACAAGAAGTGCTGCGGCGCATGAACGCCTGAGCTTGCACCCCGCTGTCCGTAGTCAAAACCAGATCATGACGCAGAATCA
>Ga0302320_10004314_pt1 | contig 32334 bp, 25 predicted proteins | sample Bog_T0_3_FD_202130 | JGI IMG/M metagenome (GOLD analysis project Ga0302320, IMG submission 202130) | Peat permafrost microbial communities from Stordalen Mire near Abisko, Sweden - Bog_T0_3 | ecosystem: Environmental > Terrestrial > Soil > Wetlands > Peat | place: Sweden: Abisko, Stordalen Mire... | reverse complement strand
AGGCTCAACCGCCGCACCATGGAACCGGACTTGATGGTTCGACTGCTGCGCGCTTGCATCTGCACACAAACCATCACTTACAAAGAGCTTGTCGCCATGCCGGAGCTAGCTTGATATTCATCTTCGCAAAATGCGCGAAATGGATGGGGCACCCGGCACCTGCGGTGCGCCCGGACCTTTGGACAAGAGTTGTGCGTAAACCGCTTCGGCTTTTTGACGGGCTAGGCGGAGGACGTAGTCGGTGGGGTCTTCGTTGGGGTAGGGGTCCTCGGGGATGTGGGCGGGGTGGACGGTGAAGGTGTAGCCGGCCTGGGCGAGGAGTTCGCGGCGGCGGGGAGAGGCTGAGGCCAGGATCAGCATGTCTTGATTATGCCGTGAGGCCGGTGTGGAGGCCGGCGGGGGTGGCGAGTCCCCAGGCCATGGCGGGGGTGTTGTGGGCGAGGCCGAAGCGGCCGTCGGGGCCGAGGAGGATGATGCCGCCGTGGCCTCCGAGACGGTTGTAGAGATAGGCGATGGCTTCGCGGGCGACGATTTCAGGAGGGGAACCGGCAGAGACGCGATCCGTAGCCCACTTGCCGAGGACGAGCTTCATGATGGGTTCGCCCCAGCCGGTGAGGGAGACGGCGGCGGCGAGATTGTCAGCGTAGCAGCCGCAGCCGATCAGGGAGGAGTCGCCGACGCGGCCGGGGGTTTTGTTGAGGGTGCCTCCGGTGGAGGTTGCGGCGGCGAGATTGCCTTGGCTGTCGAGGGCTACGGCGCCGACGGTGTCGTGGCCCCACTCCGTGGGGTCTTGGTTTTGGCCCTTCGGGCTGTTCTCGTCTTGGCCCTTCGGGCTGTATTCGTCTTGGAGGAGATCTGTGGAAGTGACTGCTGTTTCGGGGCCCTTGTCGTCATGGAGGCTGATTCCGGAGAAGGTGGGGTCATTGAGGCCGGCGGCATGACGGAGCTTTGCGTGGGCGAGGCGCTCGCGTTCGCGATCGAGTACGAGTTCGCTGTTATCAATGAGGGTCATGCCGTGGGCCTGGGCGAATTGCTCTGCGCCGGGACCGACGAAGTAGACGTGTTGGCTTTTCTCGAGGACGAGGCGGGCGGCCTGGATGGGGTTGCGGAGACGCTCGACGCAGGCAACGCCGCCGGCGCGCATGCGGCCTCCGTCCATGAGGAGGGCGTCGAGCTGGACGCGGCCGTCGGAGGTAAGGAAGCTGCCGCGGCCGGCATCGAAGGTGGGATCGTCTTCAAGAACGGTGACGGCGGCTTCGACGGCGTCGAGGGCGGAGGCTCCGCGGGCGAGGATAGCGTGGCCGGCTTCAAGGGCGGCGCGGACGCCGGCCAGGTGAGCGGCTGCGGCGTCGGCGGGGATGGCCCAGGCGCCGCCGTGGACGAGAAGAGTGGGCGTGTGGGAGAGCGGGGTGGTCACCTGTCGATGGTAGAGCAAAAACGCGGCGGCTGCGCGCCGTGCGTTTTTGGAATTGTCGGACCGCTTCTGGAACGGTGTCAAAGAAGCGGGGAGGGGGATGGGGGCTCAAGTTATAGAAAACAAGGGGAAAATGGGTTGCGGGCGGATTGCAGGCAATTCCATGGTTATTGGTTAAGCTAAGAGCACTCAGTGAAGAAGGCAGCAGCAAGGGGAAACGGAGCAGGTTCTCCCGATCTTCTTCAGACCATTTCCGCGGACGGGCGGAAGCAAAAAACCAAGACGCAATTGAAGATGTGGAAGGTGGCGGCCGCGGAGACGGGCGCCGGCTGAGTATTGGCATCGACTTGACGGGGTTGCGGCGGCGAAGCGAGGCACGCTTTGCGGCGTTCCCAGGAAGAAAGAAGAGACACGGATGAAGCTCACGAAGGACAAGTGTTTGTGCGCCGGCAGATGGATGGGACTTTGGCTGATCGCGGTGGCGTTGGTGAGTGTGGTCAGCGGCCAAGCGGTGAGCACGACGACGGTTCAGGGGACGGTGTACCTGGCGAATGGGCGGCCTGGGGCGGGAACACTGAACGTGAGCTGGCCAGCATTTACGACGGCGAACGGGCTAGCGGTAACGGCCGGGCATGCGATGGCGACGATTGCGCCGGATGGGTTTATGAGCGTGAATCTAGCGCCGAACCTGGGGGCGACGCCGGCAGGACTGTACTACACGGCTGTTTACCAGATGAGCGACGGGACGACGAGCACGGAGTACTGGATAGTTCCGGCAGCGGCGCAGGCGAGCCTGGGACAAGTGCGGGCGCAGGTGATGCCGGCGGCGCAGGCAATCCAGGCGGTGAACAAAGCGTACGTGGATCAGGCGATCGCCGAGGTGACGGTGAACTCGATCACGGCGACGGGCGGAACGATGACCGGGCCGCTGATTCTGAGCGGCGATCCGACGCAGCCTTTGCAGGCGGCAGACAAGCACTATGTGGATGCGACCTTTGCCGAGGCGGTTCCGCTGGCGGGTGGGAATATGACGGGGCCGCTGGTGACGCCGTCGGTAAACGGAGTGCAGGCGCCGGCGACGGGAAGCGGGCAGACGACGCTGCAGGCGGCGATGAGTTCGGCGGGGACGAACGGGGCGTTGGAGATTCCTCCGAATTACACGGGGACGGACGGGTTCACGAATCCGAATGGCGTGTATGTGCAGGATTTGCGGCAGACGGCATCGCAGCAGTTTGAGCGGAGCGTGAAGGAATTCGGGGCGGTGTGCGACGGGGCGACGGACGACACGAATGCGCTTCAGGCGGCGATCAATTATGCGCAGGCGCAGGGCGTGTCGCTGACGATTCCGCAGGGGACGTGCAAGACGCGGACGCTGATCTGGCACGGAGAGTCGATTGGTGGCATGGGCAAGCAGGTGTCGGCGCTGATGGGATTTCCGGGGCAGGACGTGCTGGCGTCGGCGACGGACAGCGTGAATCTGCTGAGTTACACGCGAATCCACGATCTGACGATTTATGTGGATCAGAGCGTGGATGTTTCGTGCTCGGCGGCGGAGGGACGGGCGCCGGCGGGCAGCTGCGCGGTGAACCGGCCGCTGGAGAGCAACACGGTCTTCTCGCCGGGCGGGAACGGGCTGACGGGAACGGCTGGGACGGGCGCGGCGTGGGCAGTGGGCAACTGCGCGATTGCGATGCCGGCGGCGACCGGGGCAGGCGGCAACGGGTTGCGGGTGGCGGAGATTGAGAACCTGGAGATTGCGGCGACGGATGTAGACCCGATGGCGCAGTATACGGGGGCGCATTCGACGCATACGTGCGGCCTGTACCTAGGACAGTGGCCGCAGTGGAGCGAGTTCCGGAACATCGATATTCGCGGGCTGAACACGGGGATTGCGCTGCCTGCGCTGCCGGGAACAACGCCGGCAGGGCTGAATGCGGACTCGAACCGCTGGCAAAACATCACGATTCAGGCGGCGCATGGATTTACGGCGGCAGCTGGCTCGAACAATGTGCTGGACGATGTTGTGCTGATGGCGGGGAACTCCGCAGCGACGGGGGAGACGCCGACGGGGCTGGTGCTGGATCTGGGAAGCGGGCAACAGGGATGGACGGTGCGGAATGCAATGGTGCTTCCGGCGTGGAATGCGGTGCAACCGCAACTGACGGTGACGGCCTCAGGCGGGGCGGTGACGGCGGTGGCGGTGGGGACGGAGCACGGGCTGGGATTCGATCCGTATGGGACGCAGGTTTCCTTGCGTTTCAGTGGGAGCTGCACGGCACAGGCGGCGGCGAGCGTGAACAGCAATGGGTCGATTGGGACGGTCACGGTAACGCAGGGTGGAACGGGCTGCTCGGGAACGACGACGGCCAGTGTGAAGGTGGCCGGAACGTGGGATACGGCAGCGCCGGTGAACCTGATCGGCGGGCAGAACGCTACCCTGTTTGGCGGGAACCTGCTGAAAGGTAATGGCGGGTATACGGTTTGGAACGCGACGGGGTCGCAGAGCTACGGTGCGCAGTTGGCCGGAGGCGGCGGAAATCTGCCGGGCGGCGGCAGCTATCCGGCGCTGGTGGAGAACGGCACGCTGGGAAGCTCGTACCAGGCGGACCAGTTTCAGGGGGCGGATATAGGGGCGAAGCTGCAGGCATGCCTCGGTTCGCTGAGTGCGAATGGCGGGACCTGCGACGCGCGCAACTTCTCGGGAACACTGTCGATGGGGTCGAACCTGACGATCTCGACGGCGAATGCAACGGTGCTGCTGCCGTGCGCGACGATTTCGACGGCGAAGCAGGTGGTGGTAACGGCGGGAACGCGGAATGTGGCCTTGCGCGGATGCGCGCTGCGGGGCGGGAGCGTGGCCAGCGGGAGCCAGGGCGGAACGGTGTTTGCGTACTCGGGGAGCGGAGCGATGGTGCAGGTGGGCGATCCGACGTATGCGGCAGATACGCTTGGGTTCCACATGGACAACGTGGCGATCAACACAACGGCAGCAACGAGCGCGACGGCGACGGGGCTGAAGGCCTATCGTACGCAGGAGCTGGACCTGGAGAGTTTGTATTTTCTGGGCAACTCAAACCAGACGGGGATGACGCTGGACGGGACAGGAAACTACACGGGCGGAACATTCCTGGACAATGCGTTCAACGGGTTCCAGACTGCCGTGAATGCAATCGGGCACCAGGTGGCAAATGCGGCGACGACGGACTGGCTGAATGCGAGCGCGTTTGTGCGGCTTCATATCGATTGCCCGATGAGCGGGGGCAATCCGATCAGCGGAACGAATGGCATCAACCTGCAGCAGGGAGACGGAAACACGTTCACGGGCGGGGATGTGGAGGGATGCAGCACGGCGCTGCACCTGGGTCCGAATGCGCAGAACAATACGATTGTGGGGTTGCGGAACGAGAACTCGACCAGCCAAGTGGTGGCGGACGCGGGCAGTGCGTACAACAGCTGGATAACGGGCGGGACGATGTTCATGGGCGCGTTGACGGACAACGGCACGCGCAACAGCTTTCTGGATACCTTTCATCGCAGCTTCAATGGCTTGAATGGCGACTGGTATGGCAGCCAGCAGGACGCGACGATTACCAATCACTTCCGGCTGGGAATCGGTACGGGAAATGAACGCGGGCTGCTCAGCCGCTACCAGACCGATTCCGGGTACCGTTGGACGATAGGGCTGAGCGATGCAACGGGGGGCGAGCAGTTCTACCAGTTGCTGGACGAGCTGAACAGCGTGTACAGGCTTTCGATCGGGCAGTATAGCAACGGGCAATCGAGCACCAACAACCAGACGGTGATCAATGCGGCGGGCACGGGAGCGGTGGTACTGAACGGTTCGAATAATGCGGGGACAGGGGGCGTGGTCTTCGGGTCGGGCGGCGCGAGTGAATCGACGGTGGCGACGATCAGCAATGCCGGCAATGCGCAGTTTAGTGGAACGCTGCAGGTGGGCGGGACATCGACGTTGATTGGGACGCCGACGGTGAAGAACCAGGCGAACGCAGAGATTGACGCGGTGCTGCAGGCGGGATCGACGGCGAGCCAAAAGGAATCGGTGGTCTACAAGGACTACAACGGGAGCAGCCAGTGGTATGCGGAGAAAGATGCCAATAACAACTGGGAGCTGAACTCGGCGACCGGCGGGCTGGACGCTTTCAAGGCCTATCAAAGCACAAACAGCGGCGACATTTATGTGAATGCGGCGATTCCGACGGGGACGGTGCGCGTGAATTACGAGACCGGTTCGGGGACGGCGTTCAACATCTACGGAGGCAGCAGCAGCACTCTGTATGCGAGCTTCGGCGGAACAACGTCAATCAAGTTTCCGGGGCTGGCGGCGAGCAGCGGGCACTATTGCCTGCAGGTGGATGACTCCGGATATATCTCCAATTCGGGGGCGGCGTGCCTGACCTCAGCCGGGGCGGGCGTGGGGACGATTAACAACGGCAACAGCGGACAGATTGCCTATTACGCGAGCAACGGAGCGACGGTGAGCGGGCTGACTACGGTTCCGGTGACGGCAGGGGGAACGGGCGCATTGACGGCAGGTTCGGCGCTGACCAACCTGGGCGGTGTTTCCACCGCGACGACGGTGAATGGTCATGCGCTGACGTCGAATGTGACGGTGTCAGCTTCCGATCTGACAACGGGGACGCTTCCGCACGCGCAATTGCCTAGCCTGATCAGCGGGGACATCCCCAATAATACGGCCAACACCACGGGAACGGCAGGGAATGTGACGGGAACGGTTGCGGTTGCCAACGGCGGCACGGGAGCAACGAGCGGGGCGGCGGCGCTGGGGAACCTGGGAGGCGTTTCTCTTTCCGGGGGGACGATGACGGGGCCATTGACCTTGGACAGCGACACCCCAGCCGGAAGTCAGGCGGCGAGCGCGAATGCCGCCGTGACGACCTTGAGCGTGCTGGCCTATGGCGCGAATGCCGACTTGATGCCTGGCCCTCATACCTGGAATGGTTACCTCGCCTATACCACCAGCGGAAGCGCGGCGCTGATCGTGCCAACGGGCTCCTTTGCAGCCACCGATGTAGGCAAGTGGATCAAGACGGTGACCTGGACCACCGCGCCTTTTTCCTCGACGCCTTATGGCGCGCAGATCGTATCCGTCACGGATGGGCAGCATATTGTGCTGAACCGGACGGCAACAGCCTCAACCACCATCGGTATTCAGTACGGTACAGACAATGTGCCGGCCTTCAATGCCTGCGCGACGGCGGCCATGAGCAATCCGATTGCCGGTGGGGCGACCTGCACGATTCCGGCTGGAGCTTATCTCATGGCTTCCGCGCCGTACTACGTGTTGACGGGAGGGCGTGACGATGGCAGCTATGGAACTCCCGCGGGAGGTTCGGGGGCGACAATCAGCACCACGGTCTCGGGCGGCGTCATCACCGGCTATACGGTGACTGCCGGAGGCAGCGGTTACACACCAGATTCGACTTTGGTTGTGAATTACAGTGGCGGCGGTGGCGGCGGCTATGCGTATGCGACCGCAAGCACGAACAGCAGCGGCCAGGTGGTGAGTGTGACGCCGGTCTATGCCGGAGAACTCTACACGTCAGCTCCTACGGCGACGGTTTCTCCCGTCGGCGGAGATGGCGCGGCGGCGACAGCAACAGTTTCGGGTGGTTCCATCAACGGAACCACGATCACGGCCGCGGGAGGAGGATACGGCTCAGGTTCGACAGTTCCTGTCTATGGAATCGGCGGCGCAGGCTGTACGCAGGTGGGCGGATATGGCAACGGCGTCGTGCCTTATACGGCGGCGGGAACGGCGACTGCCAACACATCGGGTCAAATCGTCAGCATCACGTTTTCCAATGCCGGGTCGGGATGCACCGCGGCGCCCAGGCTCATTTTCGGAAGCAACGCATGCAATACGGGAACTCTGGCCAACCCGGTGTGGTCGCAGTGCTCCAATCTGGCTCCCTTAGTTCCGCTCGCGGCGCCTGTGCAGGTTCTGCTTTATCCCGGCGTCAATTGGCAGGGAGCAGCCAGCGGCGACTCCGGCGGCACGTTCCTGATGTCGGTGTGGGACGGATCCACAGTGGATAGCAACGAGCCCGCGATCTTTGGTGGTTCGATCGCATACGAAGACATCAAAGACATTACATTCGAAGGTTTCTTGGATATTCTGGCTGTGAACAACGTCAACTATTCGAACGTTCAGGATGACACGTTTTACGGTGGAATTGGGATGTTCACGCAAGCCACCGATGTCAATTCCAGGTTTGAAGGACTGACATTTGGCAGCTATGCCACATGGATCAATGGCGGGACGTGGTGGACGCGCAGAGATACAAACGACATTGGAGGAGGATTCTTCTCCGCTTCTCTCGCCAACGAGATTACCTCGCAGCCGGTGGGCTACGACTCAATCTCGGCCGCGATCGACAACTGGTTTGCGTCGAATTTCTGGCATCCCGAGTTCAGCGCCCACAGCCCCGATTTTCCGGGAACATGCACGTTTCCACAGACAGCGAATCAGCGTCAGACTTCTGTGGTTGTAGGGGGGTACAGCGGCGGCAACACCATGTGCTATCCCGGCATCACGGCGACGGGCATGGAGATTCTGACGCGCGGCGGAATTCCCACAGGCGGGACAACCATGAACAATTTCACCGTGAAATCGGCATCGCGGAATATTTTCTACGGTTCGCTGGGCGGCGCTGTGGCAGTCGATTGGGGATGCGAATCCTGTGGGGGAATCTCCAGCGATCCCTATCGCAGCGCTTCGGTCATACCGGGCGCGGTGGAGATCACGGAGGGCGGCGGGAGCTTCAACGTGCTGGGCTGGTCTGCCGGCACCGTCAACCGGTGCATCTGGTCCATCACCAATCAGGGAAATCCGACCAACACGGCATGGAATGGCTTGGGGTGCGGGGAGACTCAGGTATCTCAGCCGTCCCAAAATCCCAATTTTCAAAACAACATCGATTTTCCTTCTGGACTTACCGTAGACGCCGGGGGCAGCAACAATGTGGCTGGGCTCGATTTCTACGGACTGACTTCCAGCTATGCCCGCATTTTTGAGGGCGATTTTCAGGGATGGTTTGGCAGCGGAGCGACCGGAATCAGCTTTATTGAAGCCAACGGCAGCACGGATATGGCCGACCTGCTGAGCACTGGAATTGTGTCTCATGTTCCTTTCTCGGCGCCGTCCTTCACGCTGAATGGCGGGACGCAGATGACCGGCTCGGCGGGCACGGGCGGGTATGCGCAGGAGACCACCGGCGCGACAAAAACGAGCGGAAACCCGGTGGCTTTCGACGCCAACGGCAATACGGTGAACGCCACGGCCGCGAACATTGCGGCCCTATTGAGTTCGCTGACCGGCTGCAGCACGGCGGGTTACTTCTATGTGCCTGGGAGCGGAAACTGCCAGGCACAGGGAGCGTCCATGGCGTGGCCCTCGGGCGGCGCAGGCATCCCGAACTACACCGGCAGCAGTTCGTGGGGAACAAGTTACAGCGCCAGCAGCCCGATACCAGCGAGCCTGGGCGGAACCGGAGAGGCGGGCACGGTCACGGGCATCCTCTACGGCAACGGGACTGCGGCTCACACCGCCGCCACCGCCGCCAACATCGCCACGCTGCTCAGTTCTCTCGCCGGCTGTTCGCTGACGGGTTACTTCTATTCGCCGGCAAGCGGCAGCTGCTCGACTCTCAGCGGCGGCGGTAACGTGACCGCCGCGTCGTTGATGGTCAATGCGATTCCGGTAGCGAGCAGTTCGACGGGGATTACCAACTCCAGCATCACGGACAATGGAACGACGGTAAGCACATCGGAGCCAATCTCAGCGGGAAGTTTCAATGCCAGCGGGCTGCCTGCCGGCTGCGCGCAGTATCCCTGCGTGGTGGCAAAGGTCGCCCCGACGCTCTACTCCGGCACCGCGAGTTTGCCGATTGGCGGAGGCTATACGACGCTCTATGCGGCGCCCTCGGGGGGGGCCGGGCTTTATCGCCTGTGCTGGTGGCTTTCGGTTACGGCGGCGGCGACGGCGGGAAACGTTGAGATTCTCGGGACCACGACAGCCGACGGCCATGCAAACGGCTGGTCTTCGGGTTTTATCGCGGCGACGGGGGTGAACAACGCAGCGAGCGGTTGCTCCAGCTCCGCGTATGTGGACGCCGGCAGCAACGTGCAATGGTGGCTTTGGGCGAACGGCGTGACGGGTACGCCTACGTTCCGCTACGCGGCCACGCTGGAGAGGTTGCAATAAGGAAGAAGCGCGCAAATCATGCGCCGGACAGGGATCTGAACAAAGCGGTGGGAATCGAACCGTTCGAAGTGAGGCAGTCGTGGCGCGATTGCGGTTGCGTAGAACGGCCGGCAGCGAGCGGTGCGCCACGCAATCGTCTGGCTGGGCTGAGATCCGGGGGTTAGAGCAGAATCACGATTCCCGTGCCCTGAAAAGCATCGTGCGGGGTGTTGATTTCTTAAGGAAATCAACACTTTGCTTTCCGGGCCTTGGGTACACCTATCGTGATTCTGCTGTAGCTGCGAGGGACGGGCAGGAGCCTCGACAGAGTGTTTTCTATGCCACCGGGGCCGGATCAGGTGGGAACCGCGAAGAGAGCCAGAGGAGGGCATACGGCGGACAAGGGGGAGCGGGTGCTTTGCTCGAAGGGGCTTGACCGGGAGGAGTTGGAGCGGTTCGGGAGGATTCTGGATCAGCGTCCGGCGAGTTTGCGGGGGCGAACGGTGGGGATGGCGCTGGCCGAAGATCTTCTGCTGGTGAGGACGCGCGCGGGATGGACTGCGCCATTGAAGGCTAATTCGGTGCAGCGGGCGTTTGAACAGCGGCGGGGCCAGCGGAACATTGTGCTGAAGGCGCGGCAGATGGGCTTGACGACCTGGGCAGCGGCGCGGTTCTTTCTGAAGACGATCACTCAGCCGGGAACGCTGACGCTGGAAGTGGCGCACACGCAGGAGGCGGCCGAGGAGATCTTCCGGATTGTCTACCGTTTTCTGGACTGGCTTCCGGAGGAGTTGCGGGAAGGGCCGTTGAAGACTTCGCGGGCCAACGTGCGGCAGATTGTATTTACGGAGCTGGATTCGCAGTACCGGGTGGTGTCAGCGGGAGACCGGAATGCGGGGCGGGGGCTGACGGTGCAGAATCTGCATTGCTCGGAGCTGGCGCGCTGGCCGGGCGATCCGGCGGAGACGCTGGCAGGATTGCGGGCGGCGCTGGCGCCGGGGGCGGAGGTGGTTCTGGAGTCGACGCCGGACGGGGTGGGGGGATGCTTCCACGAGGAGTGGCAGAAGGCGGGCGAGACGGGAACGGTGCGGCATTTTTTTCCGTGGTGGATGGAGCGGCGGTACCGGGCCAAGGCGGTGGAAGAGGCGAGCCTGACGGAGGAAGAGCTCGGGCTGATGGAGCGGCAGGGGCTGGACCTGGAGCAGATTGGCTACCGGCGGCAGATACGGGCGGATTTTCGCGGGTTGGCACGGCAGGAGTACGCCGAGGACGAGGAGAGCTGCTTTCTGGCCAGCGGGAGCTCGGTGTTTGAACTGGGGGCGATCGAGGAGCGGTTGGCAACGGCGCCGGAGCCGGTGGAGCGGCGGCGGAATGGCGAGATGGAGATCTGGCTGCCGCCGTTGAAGGGCAAAGAGTACCTGGTGGCGGTGGACCCGAGCGGGGGCGGAAGTCTTGGCGATTACTCCGCGGCGGAGGTGCTGGACGTGGAGACGGGGCTGCAATGCGCGGAGTTTGCCGGGCATGTGGGCGGGTTGGAGCTGGCGCAACTGGTGACGGGGCTGGCCGTCGAGTACAACGAGGCGTGGCTGGTGGTGGAGCGGAACAACCATGGCAGCGGGGTACTGGCGCTGGCGGAGACGGTCTGCGGCTACAAGCGGATCTATCGCCAGGGGGGACAGCCGGGCTGGCTGACGACTTCGTTGAGCCGGCCGGCGGCGCTGGGCCGGCTGGATGCGGGACTGGTGGAGCAGCCGGAGCGGTTCCAGAGCCGGCGGCTGCTGAGCGAGTGCAGAAGTTTTGTACGGTTGCCGGACGGAGGGTCGGGGGCCCGGCCAGGGACGCACGACGACCGGGTGATGGCGATGGCCATTGGACTGGCGGCGCGGGCGGAGATGGTGGGAAGAACGAGTGGACAGTGGACAGTGAACAGTGGTCAGTGGTCAGTGGTCAGTGGTCAGTGGTCAGTGGTCAGTGGTCAGTGGTCAGTGGTCAGTGGTCAGTGGAATGATCTGCCGGGTGGCGAGATTGTCAAGCGCTCTTATGTGACTTTGAATCGATGATTCGTGGCCGGAGCGGGTTACTGACGACTGATCACTGTTCACTGTTCACTGACCACTCAAATGGGGCGGAGCGCTTAGAATTCGAAGGAGAATCCGGAAAAGGCGGGAGACGGGGTTGGCGGTTCTGGCGGTGCAGCATATCCGGCGGATGCGGGGCGGCGCACAGGGCCAGCTGATGCTGGGCGCTAACGGCCAGGTCTATGTGGTGAAGTTCCAGAACAACCCGCAACACCGGAGAGTGCTGGCCAACGAGCTGCTGGCTTCGCGGCTGGCGGCGGCGGCGGGATTGGCGACGCCGGAGGCCGAGCTGGTGGAGGTATCGAGCTGGCTGGTGGAGAACACGCCGGAGCTGGAGATCGACCTGGGCAGAAGCCGGGTGCGCTGCGAGGCGGGGCTGCAATTCGGATCGCGGTTTGTGGGCGGACTGATGCCGGGACAGGTGGTGGACTACCTGCCCGAGGAACAACTGACCGAGGTGAAGAACCTGGGCGAGTTTGCCGGCATCCTGGCGCTGGACAAGTGGACAGGCAACGCGAATGGCCGGCAGGCGGTGTTTACGCGCCGGCAGCGGGAGCGGCGGTACCGGGCGGTTTTTATCGATTTTGGATACTGCTTTCATGCCGGGGAGTGGCGCTTTGAGGATGCGCCGCTGCGGGGGGTCTACTACCGCAACGATGTGTACCGGGAGATTACCGGCTGGGATCGCTTTGAGCCGTGGCTGACGCGGCTGGAGACGATGGCGGCGGAGACGATTTGGGCAGCGGCGAACGAGGTTCCCCCGGAGTGGTACGGTGGGGACCTGAGCGAGATGGAAGCGCTGGTGGAGAAGTTGCTGGCGCGGAGAAGCCGGATCCGGGAGTTGATTGAGGGATTCGAGAGAACGGAGAGGAAGCCATTTCCGAAATGGGGAGAGGCGGGGGAGAAAAATGAGGAGGGTGGTTGGAATGGGGATAGGTGGGGGACTAGCATGACGGGGAGGGTGAATTGAAGGGGCGGCGTTCGGCTGTTAGCTGTTAGCTATCAGCTAAAAGCTGAGAACTGAACGCATTCATCGATGAACAGAGAATCCCAGCGGCGTGCGTGCGAGTTTCGGCTGCTCCGGTATGTGCCGGATGCGGTAAGGAACGAGTATGTGCATATCGGGGTGATCCTGCGGGAGGCTGCGGCGGCGGATGCGGGGCCGGCCCGGCCTGAGCCGGCTTTGGTCCGGTTCACAAGGGATTGGCGGCGGGTGCGTTGCTTGGATCCGGAGGCGGATACGGCGCTGCTGGAAGGGATGGAGAGCGAGCTGCGCAGGCGCTTCCAGGAAGAGCCGGATGGCAACCTGATGCGGCTGCTGGGTGAGTCGCTCTCGCTGAGCGTGCAGATGACCGAAGCCAAGGCTTACCTGGCGGAGAGTCTGCCGGCGGGGATGGAAGAGCTGATGCGGCTGTATGTGGAGCCGCCGCCGCGGGAGCGTGTGCCGCGATTGAGTGGGCGGGCGGCGATCCAGGCGAAGATGCGGGGCGAGTTTGAGCGGACCGGGGTTTGGGATTTGATGCGGAAAAGGATCGCGGCCTCGGAGTACACGCGGCCGGGAGATCCGCTGCGGATCGATGTGGGCTATCGGCCCAACGGGTTGATTCGCATGTTTCACGCGGTCAGCCTGGAGCCGGGCGTGGAGATGGCCAAGGTGTTGGCGTTCTCAGCGGCGGGATTGCGGGCCGGGGTGGAGCGGGTGGAGAAGGCGAGCCTGGAGCTGACGGCGGTGATTGAGCCCGCGGCGCGGCTGGGGGCGACTGATCTGGAGCCGGAGCGGCTGGAGATGTACCGGTTTGGCGTGGAGACGATGGAGGAGCACCAGATTCGGGTGCTGACGACTTCGGACCTGGGGCGGGTGGCGGAGACGGCGCGGCGGGAGCTGAGAGTGTGACGCACAGTGGTCAGTGATCAGTTGTCAGTGGTCAGTTATCACCGTGCAAACGTTCGCATCACGCTGTTCGCAACTTAGTTTCGACACTTTGCCGATAATTCTGTGGGTTTGCGGTAGGATGGGTTTTGTTAGCAGGAAACAGGGAACACTTGGTTGATAGCGACGGGCCAGTTGTTGGGATGTAGTTGGAAACCGACCACTGACCACTGATCACTGACAACTATCTGTTGTTCACTGGCAACCGATCACTGCATAGAGGCATGGCCCTTTCCGGGGTTATGCCTTTTTTGTTTTGGGGATGGCGGAAAAGGAAGGTGCGCGTGAGGGTAGGAGAACAGTTGCGGGAGATCTGGCGGCAGGCGACCGGCCACGGCGGGCAGGCTGGGGTTGGCCGGAGGGCCGATCTGGCGGCGAGCGCGGCCGAAGCGGAAGCGGAGCGGAAGACACTGGCGCTGCCCTCGATTCTGAGCCCTGTTCAGTTTCCGGGGCGGCACCTGCCAAAGCCGACGCCGATGAACCTGCGCCGGTTTGCGGAGACGCCGGTGGTGCGGCGGGCGATCAACGTGATCAAGGATCGCATTGCGGCGATGGACTGGCAGGTGAGGGTGCGGCGTGGCGCTCGCTCGGGCGATATAGCCTACGTCCAAAAAAAGCTCACGGCTTTGCGGCGGACGCTGGAAGAGCCGAACGCGGTGGACAGCTTTCGCACGCTGATCGAGCAGGTCATTGAAGATGCGCTGACGGGCGGATACGGGGCCATCGAGATGGAGCCGACGGGCGACGCGGAGCGGCCGGCAATGCTGTGGGCGGTGGACGGGGCATCGATTCGGATCAATGCGCGGTGGGACGGGCAGGCGGAGACGCCGCGGTATGCGCAGGCGCTGCCGGGACAATTGGAGTCGAGCGCGGTGGAGTTGCGCGACGACCAGTTGATGTATATCCGGATGAACCCGCGCAGCTTCACGCCCTTTGGTTTGGGACCGCTGGAAGTGGCGTTCGAGACGGTGAACCAGTTCCTGAGCGCGCACCGGTTCGCGGGCAAGTTGGCATCCAACGCGGTGGCGCAGTACGCGCTGTGGCTGAACGAGGCGACGCCGGCGCAGCACGACCGGCTGATCCGGTGGTGGCAGGACGAGATTGAGGGGACGGGAAGGGTTCCGCTGATCTCGACCGAGCAGAAGCCGGAGGTGCTGCGCTTCGCCCAGGGTACGGATGCGGATATGCGGCTGGCGTGGCAGGAGTTTCTGATCCGGATGGTGGCGAATGCCTTTGGTTTGCCGCCGCTGATGCTGGGTCTGGAGGCGGACGTGAACCAGTCGACGGCGGCGGAGATGACCGACGAGGCGTTTCGCGGGGCGATTTCGCCGCTGGCGCTGCTGCTGGCCGGGCATATAACCCGCGATCTGTTCGGCAAGTGCATCGGATGGCGGGAGTTCGAGTTTGTCTTCAACGACCTGAACGCGCGGGACGAGGAGACGGAGCTGGCGGTGCAGGTGCAACTGTTGCAGGCCGGGGTGTTGACGGTGAACGAGGTACGGGCGATGCGGGGACTGGGGCCGTTGGAGAAGGATGGAGCGGCACAACTGGCAGGCGAGGCGGCAGGAGAGCGAGCGGGGTAATGGACCTCAATCCGGGCGTTGCCGGGCGACGGGCAGCGGACCGGACCAGCAAAAAGATGGGTGGAGAGCGCATGCGACTGGAAGCGATGGCGGTAAAGATTCCTCATGTGGAGGGGCACCCCAACCGGGTTCCCTTCGAGGGGGTATTGACGGTGGTGAACACGGCCAGCGACAAGGCTCCCGCGGGGGCGCGCGGGCACCGGGTGATGTTGACGCAGGAGGCGGCGGAGAAGGCGCTGCCCTCGCTGCTGGGGATGGCGGTGGATTACCGGCCGGGATGGGACGGCCACGATGCACGGAGAAAGATCGGGTTGCTGACGGAGGCAAACCTGGTGGGGCATCGCTTGGTGGTGCGTGGATATCTTTATGCGCGGGATTTTCCGGAGGTCGCAGCGGCGATCGAGGCGTCCGCAGCGGCGGACCCTGGAGCGATGGGGATGAGCTACGAACTTGCGGATGCGCGGGTTGAGGATATGCGGGCCGAAGTGTGGAAGCTGACCCGGGTGACGTTTACCGGGGCGGCGATTCTGCTGCGGGAAAAGGCGGCCTACCGGGCAACGAGCTTTCGCATGGCGAGTTAGTCGGTTAGCGAGTTAGCGGAGATGGAATTGGACATTCACGGGAAACCAGAAAGGAATGGCATGGAACAGGAAGAGAAAGGGATTGTGGAGCGGCTGGAAGCCGCGACCACGCTGCTGGAGAGAACGCTGAGCTGGCTGGAGGAGCGGCAAAGCTCGATGACTGGCGAGGTGGAAAGGATCTCGGCAACGGTGGAGCAGAGCCGGCGCGAGGCGGAACTGGCGGAGAAGCTGGGAGAAGTGGAACGGGAACTGGAAGAGATGAAGGCAGCGGCCGTGCCCACGGCGCAGAACCCACTGCGCAGGACCGTGCCCGCTTCAACCTCAGAGATGCTGGCCAAGCACGGGATTGCGGAGGGTCCCGTGGATGTGCGGACCCTGGACGCGGCGTTGGCGGGGCTGAGCCTGGAACAGCGCATCGCGGTGAAGAGCCAACTGCTGCGGGCGGGAGCAATTGCCTGAAGGCAGCTGACAGCTAGCAGCTGGCAGCGACCACCAAGCGGCGACCGATTTAGACTGGCCGCCGAAAACCGAACACTGACGACTGAGAACTGACAACTGTCAGATGTTAGCCGTCAACTGAACCACGACTGGCCCCATGGAGGGGGCGGAAAGAGCCTATGAACGCAACCTTTGCAGACATTCACGCGGCAGCGGACTTTATCGGGCCGGGCGCTATCGAAGTTCCTTTGTACCAGACCGAGATCTTCGACATCTGCCGGCGTTCGAGCCCCTTCGGGCAGCGCATCAAGCAGGTCCCCGCGACCGGTCATCCTTCGCGGTTCTTTGAAGAGACGGCAATTCCGAATCCAGGCACAGCGGGCTTTGTGAACCCGCGCAGCATCGTTCCCCCAGTGGTAAGCCCGACGCGGGTGGAGCGGAGCGTGCCGCTGAAGGCGATTGTTGCGCAGATCAACTACAACCTGTTCGACATCGAGTTGGGCGACCAGCAGAAGCAGTTTGCCTATCTGCAGGCCAAGGACCTGGTGGACGTGGTGAGCGGCGTGATGGTGGCGCACGACGTGGCATTGTGGAACGGCAACGATACCAGCCTGAGCACGCCGACGACCACGCAGTACATGGGCGTGATCCCGCAGATCGTGGCCGGCGGGAATACGGTTTCGATCGGGACGACGGCTTCGATTGTGGATGGGATCAAGTCGGCCGTGGCGCAGATGGTGGCCAACAACGGCTTCTACGTGCGGCCGACGGCGATCTACGCTAACCCGGTTCTATTGGACCTGATCGACAGGGAGATGAAGAGCGAGTTCAACGTGGTGTTGAACACGGACAACATCACGGGCGGCATCCGGGTGAAGATGCTTTCGACGCAGGCGGGCGATCTTCCGCTGATCCCGGACTGGAGCCTGAGCTACACGGGCACACCGGGATCGGGATCGGCAGTGCTGCCGGCCTACATTGTGACCGAGGATCTGATCGAGTATCACTGGCTTGGCGATCCGACGCCGCGCATCTTCCAGCTTGGGCTGCCGAACTCGATGACCTACCAGTACGTGGCGGTCAAGTTTGGCGCGCCGGTGGTGAAGGGCGCGAACTATGCCCACTACCAGGTTCTGGTGGACCGGTAAATGAAAGCCACGCAGTAGGGAACAGGGATCAGGGAGTAGGGGACAGAGACATGGACGGAACGAATTGAGGTTCTGTGAGCTGTCTCCTGTGTCCGGTCTTCCGCTCCCTGCTCCTTACTGCTTGTGCCTTGCTCCCTATTCTCAATTCCTTCTTCACTAAACCCTGTTCCCTGCTTATCGAAAGGAAAAGGTATGGCATATCTGCAGCCTGCGGATTACCCGAACTATGGATTGCCGGCTGGAACGACGGCGGACTGGATTACGGCCGCCACGGCATTGATCAACAGCTACTGCAGGCGGCCGGACCTGAATGTGATCCAGTACACGGAGCGGTTGCGGCTGACCAGCGGATCGCAGACGGTGTTGCTGAGCTATCTGCCACTGGCACCTCTGGGGACAGCGACGACGCCGATAGTGAGCATCGAGGGCCGTTACACGAGGCCGCGACGGGGAGAGCTTCCGAACGAGCCGTTGCTGGAGATTGCGCTGGCGTTCTCGCTGCCGGGGCAGTGGACCCCGATTGGTCCGAAGTCGGTGGACTGGGACCCGAACACGGGTGAGTTGACGCTGCCGTGGAATGTGCTGGGGCTGCCGTACAACGAAGCGGCGGTAACGTATACGGCGGGACTGGCGACGATCGGCGACGACGTGAAGACGGCCTGCGCGCAGATTGTGCGCAACGCGCAGTCGACCCCGGCGCTGAACGCGAGCAAGACCAAGATCGACACGATGCAGATGCAGTATTTCTCGAGTTCGCTGGTGGACGAGACGGTGCAGGCCTGGCTGCGTCCGTACGTGGCGAACAGGCTGGGGTGAGCGATGAGCGATACGGCGCCGCGGAACCCGGTGAGTGGGCCGCAAATGCTGGCCGATGCCCTGCTGCGCAGCGTGGCGGGAACGACGGCTCTTTTGCGGGTGACGGGCACGAACACAGATACCAGCAAGTCCGAATTGGGACTGGTGGCAACGACCTTTTTCGATGTGGTGGTGAGCCCGGTGGTAATGCGCAGCCTGCGGCCAACATGGAAAGAGGGCGGTGAATCACGGTGGGAGCTACTGGTTTCAGCGAACGGGGTAGAGCAGCAGGTGAATGCGCTGGATCTGGTTTCAGCGCAGGCGCTTTTTGCCATGACGCTGGCGGTCACGGTGGCAGGGCAGGACTACCTGATTGAGTCGATCGCTTCCAGCGAGGCCTTCGGAAGGGTGTATCTCTACCGGTTGTTGTTGCGGGAGGCGCGGCAGCAGGCGGTGTAAAGGCAGTGGTCAGTGAACAGTTGACAGTGATCAGTCGTCGAAGATCAGGAAACTGTTGCTTTGTGCTTTTTACCGGGGCCCTCACAAGGAGTAGTTCTTCATGCAGAATGCGAAAGACTCGTTTTATGTGGCGCTGCGGACGCGGCTGGCCGCGATGAATCCGGAGCGGACGATCCTGCTGCGGGGAACGGTGCGGCCGGGGATTCTGGTGGAGGAGGCTGAGGCTCCATTCAGCCAGCTTCCCAACGATGTGTTTGTGCTGCGCTGGCTGGGCCTGGGCGTGGATCTGGATTTGAGTTCGGCAATGGCGGCCGAGCAGTGCGAGGTTCTCTACCAGACCTGCGGCACACAGAGTTTCGGCGGTTTGGACCGGGGCCGTTCGCTGAGCGAGATGGACGAGGAACTGGTGGCGATGCTGCAGCCTTTCTATACGCCCAAGCTCAACTACACGACAACGCCTCCGGCGGCGATGCTGACGCAGGTTTTCTGGGACGAGCCGGGCTTTACTCCGATCATGGTGCAGCGGGACCTTTTGAGCCGCTCGGCAAGAGTGATGGTGTACAGCTACCAGGAGCAGGGGGAGTAAATGGCGGCAAATAGGTTTTCAGCTCCCGCACCGGTGGCGCGGCGGGTGCGAGGGTATTTTGCGCCGGTGAATCGGACCGCGCATACGCCGGTAATGTTCGATCCGGCGGAGCAGGGCAAGTTCGGCCTGGATGCGCCGCCGGCTCCGTGGATCAGCCTAGGCTGGATTCAAGAGTTCACGCGCAAGCCGGGGAGCAAGACAGCGCCGGTGCTGACCGGGATTCCGGCGGCAACGCTGGACCAGGTTCGCGAAACGCTTGAGGCGCGGGTGAGCTTTCAGTTTCTGAGCTGGACCAAGCTGACGATGGCGTTAGCTACCGGCTCGCAGCACATGAATCTTCTGGCCACAGCCAGCGGAGCCGCGCCGGCGGCAGATGGCGCACAGGCGGTTGCAGCAGTCAACGTGCAATCCGGATCCACGGCCACATTCATTGCATTGGCGGCAGCGGATGCGGCCAAATTCGCTGCCGGCTCCATCATTGCAGTCGATGTGGATTACACCGGCCAGACGGGGTTTGTGGGATCGCCTGTCTCCAGCGCTTATGTGAGGCAGGCGCTGACGGACGTGGATTACATCCGGCGGGTTACTTTCAACATCGCATTGATCTCCCAGGTGAACTCGACCGGGCTGATGCTCGCCGAGCCCCTGCTTGGCGGAGCACCGGCATCGGGAGCCAAATTGCAGGCGGTCGCCGGGTTTGTGGACCGGGAGGGCGGGTGTTTCTTCCAGGAGTGGTCGGGACTGTTTGTGATGGAAGGCAGCCAGGGGGAGCGCGTTTTCTTCTACTATCCGCGGCTGCAAACCACGACAGGGGCGGAGGAGAATCCGATTCCGCTGGACGGGAAGAGCAAGAACGGGTTGCAACGGGTGCTGCTGAAGGGCCAGTTTTTGGCGCTGCCGGTGACTGACCCGCTGGACGGAGAACGGGTGATTTGTTACCGGAGCTTCCTGCCCGCGGCAAAGGCGATGGCGTAAACGGAGTACTGAGTCAACGAGTCGGCAGGATAGAGAATCACGATGAAGATCACGATCCAGGGGCAGGACTATACATCCGCGCTCGACGCAGCACATCCGTTGACGATTGAACGCAAGCTGAATGAGCCCTCGGTTTGCCAGTTGTGGGTGAGTTTGGCGGCCGGGAGCAGCCTGGCAACGCCCTCGCGCAACCAGGCGATCTCAATAACGGGCGACGATGGAACGCTATACTTCACGGGTTACATCGCGGTGAGTCCACTGCCCGAGTACGCAGGGATGGGCATGGAGGGTCCGCGCTACCGGATTGCGATTCAGGCTATCAGCGACGAACTGTTGCTGGACCAGCTGCCGATGGCCCCCAGTGCGGGCTCGACGGGCGAGGCCGCGGGGCCGTTGATGACGGCGCTGGTTACACGCACGGGCTCGAAGGCGCTGTCGACGCAGGGGCTTTCGCTGACCGCGCCGGTGGGCCACTTTGTGCCGGCTCCGGGCGCGCCGTGGAGCAAGAGCGCGGGACAGGTGGCCGGCCTGGCGCGGGCTGCCTATCGCGCGCTCAATGGCGCATTGACTCTGTCTTCGGTGCAGACGACAGTGCATCCGTTGAACGAGACCGATGGCAGCTTAAATCTGGCCGGCCTGGCATTCACGGCCAGCGTGAAGCGCGCGCTGGCGAACGATGTGACGGTCTGCGGCGAGCATGAGCCGGCGGCTTATGTCACCGAGTACTTTCTGGGCGATGGAATCACGACCACATTTTATCTGGCGGCGGACCCGTATTTCCCGACAGCATCCAAGTCCAACCTCATCGACGAGCTCTTCAATGAGCCGCAGATCGATCTTCGTGTGTGGGGCAATCCGGGCGGTTACGGCTATCTGACGCTGGGCGCCGGCGGACTGGTGATGAACGGCGGCAACGGGATCGACGGAGACACGCTGCTGACCTGGCTTGACCCGGTGGAACTGGGCGGAACGTTGCTCTTGGAGGCCGAGGGCGTGACGCTGTCGCCTGGCAGCACGGGAATTCTTCCCGGCTTCTTTACCGGCCTGGAGAACCTGCCCGGCTGCATTGCGGGCTTTCAAGCTACGGCGCAGCAGGGCACCGGGGCGGTGAGCTTGCAGCCGGTAGTTCAGGGAACACCGACGGGAACAGCATATTCGGTGAACCCAGCCAACCAATACACTCTGCGCATCCGCGTGCATTGCGCTGAGAATGAGCGGGAGCTGGCAATCTATCGCTCGTTCGGAGACAGCGGGGCGATCACCTGCGGCGGGCAGATGAACGAATTGCCCGGCAAGGTGCAGATGGAGATTCAGGAGTTTGTGGACGGCGTGGCGGGCACGCCTCTGACGCTCTACAACGGCGCGCTCGCGAGCCTGCCCCCGACCTGCATGGTGGTTGCCGCCAGCAGCATCAACCTGATTGGAACGATGCGCGCGCTGAGTTTGACCAATCTGGGGACGGGCTGGGTGGTGAGCACACCAACCGGCGGAAGCGCCACGACGCGGCGGGTGGGCTCTCTGGCGGAAGCGGCAGAGTGCCATGTGGAGCGCACCGGCAAGCTGGCGTTCTATAGCGGATTTGCGCCGGCGGTGGGCGAGCAGGTTGCGGTGAGTTATCGCACTGTGGGCCGGGCAGTGGGCCGAGCCGTCAATGCGGCCAGCCAGCAGGCGCTTGCGCAGGCCGGATTCCCTGCCGTGGCGGTGTGGATGGGCTCAGTGACCAGCCCCGCGGCCCGCAGCTCCGCGGATTGCCGCAATGCGGCCCTGGCGATGGAGCAGGCGGCGGCGAGCGTGAGCGCACTGTGGGCCGGAACCTACAAGGGAAACAGGATGAGCTTTGCCACCGATGTGTGGCCCGGCGACGCGCTGCTGTTGAATGCGCCATCGACCAGCCTGAATGCGCAGGTGGTGGTCCGAACCGTGAAGGTGAGTTACAGCGCGAGCTATCCGGACCTGGTGGAGTATGCGATTGGGTTTGCCAACGACTGGGCAGACGATCTGGCAATCAAGACAAGCGCGACGGTGCCCGCGGATGCATGGCTACCGGCGGCCATCGCACCGACGGAGCTTGCCAATCTGACCGGCCTCACGGTGACCGCGCTGACAGGGAGCACGGTAACGATCAACGCCGGCGTGACGCCTCCGGCGGGTGGAGGATTCGAGATCCGGCGGCGCGATTTCGCTTTCATGCCGGGCGAGGACCCGGGCCTGGTGATGCGCGCCACGGTGCCGAACATGACCTTCTCTCGCGCCACCGCCAACGACCGGTTTTATATCCGGATGTATGACGGAGCAACGCCGCCGAACTACTCGGAGTTTTCGACGGCCTTGTTCATCAACGTGCCGCTTAGCTCGTGCGCGGCAGTGTTTTCAGGGATCAAGGGTGAGATGGGGTCCGATGGATGCGGATGATGAATGAATTCGAAGCGCAAGTGCTGAGCGACTTGAGCGTGTTAAAGACGCAGATGACCGGTCTGATGGGCGACGGCAACGGCGGGCGCATTGCGGAGTTGGAGCGGCGCATGGAGCGGCATGAGCAGAACTGGCAGCGCGCCAAGGGATTTGTGGCCGCGATGAGCGTGCTGTTCGCGGTGATTGAAGTGGCCTTTGAGGCCTGGCACCGGCATTGAGCTGCCACGCCGGCACCTCGTATAATCAGGCGCATGAGCGAACATCCCCTGGTCGGCATCGTCATGGGCAGCAAGAGCGACTACGAAGTGCTTCTGCCCGCGGTTGAAATTCTGAAAGAGCTTGGGATTCCCCATGAAGCACGTGTGCTGAGCGCGCATCGCACTCCGGACCAACTCATTGAATACGTTGAAACGGCACGGGCGCGCGGTCTGCGGGTGATGATCGCCGGGGCCGGCGGCGCGGCTCATCTGGCCGGTGTGATTGCGGCCAAGACCTTGCTTCCTGTGCTGGCTGTGCCCATTGCGGCCACATCGCTTGCCGGGCTGGACTCCCTGCTTTCGATGGTGCAGATGCCCAAGGGCATTCCTGTCGCCACGCTGGCCATTGGCAAGCCCGGCGCCGGCAATGCCGCGTTGTTCGCTGCCGCGATTCTGGCGTTGAACGATGCGGCGCTGTATGAAAGGCTTGCCGCGTGGCGCGCAGCGCGGGCGCAAGAAGTGCTGGACGCGAAGCTGCCCGAATGATTCAGAGCTTTGTTGCGAAAGTGGACCTAGACGTTCTTCTCCCACCGCTTTGGCCGGCGGTTTTGCTGTAGGATTCTCTTGCGCAGGCGCAGTGACTTTGGCGTGACTTCCACGACTTCGTCGTCGGCGATGAACTCGATGGCCTGCTCCAGGTTCAGAGCCTTGTAAGGCACCAGCCGGATGGCCTCGTCCGCGCTCGAAGCGCGCATGTTGGTCATCTTCTTTTCGCGCACCACGTTCACGTCGAGGTCGTTGTCGCGCGAGTGCTCGCCGATGACCATCCCCTCGTAGACCTCGACGCCCGCTCCCACAAACAGAATGCCGCGTTCCTGCAATCCGTTCAGCGAGTACGTGGTCGTCAGTCCCTGGCGGTCGGCGATCAGCGCGCCCGTGGGCCGCTGTGGAATCTCGCCCTGGTAGGGGATGTACCCGTCGAAGAGCGCATTCATCACAATGGTGCCGCGCGTCTCGGTCAGCATCTCGCTGCGCAGGCCGATGAGCCCGCGGCTGGGCACGCGAAACTCAAGGCGCACGCGTCCTGAGCCGTGATTGTGCATCTTGGTCATCTCGCCTTTGCGCGGCCCCAGCTTCTCAATCACCACGCCGGTGTAGTTCTCCGGCACGTCGATGGTCAGGTGCTCCACCGGCTCCATGCGCGTGCCGTCCACCGTACGGGTGACAATCTCCGGCCGGCCGGCGGAAAGCTCGAAGCCCTCGCGGCGCATCATCTCGATCAAAATCGCCAGTTGCAGTTCGCCGCGGCCCAGCACCTTGAAGGTGTCCGGCGAGCCGGTGTCTTCCACGCGAATGCTCACGTTGGTCAGCAGCTCTTTTTCCAGGCGCTCGCGCAGATTGCGGCTGGTCACATACTGGCCTTCGCGGCCGGCAAAGGGCGAGTTGTTCACGCTGAACTGAATCGCAATGGTCGGCTCGTCGATGATAATCAGCGGCAGCGGCGCGGGATTCTCGACGCTGGTGATGGTCTCGCCGATGGTGATGCCCTCGACGCCGGCCACGGCCACGATGTCGCCCATGGTGGTCTCTTCAATCTCCGTGCGCTTGAGGCCGCTGAAGGTGAAGAGCTTGGTGATGCGCGTCTTCATCAGCGTGCCGTCGCGCTTTGAAATCGTGACGTCGTCGCCGGCATGCAGCGTGCCCTGAAAGACACGGCAGATGGCGATGCGGCCAAAGTAATCGGAGTAGTCGAGGTTGGTGACCAGAATTTGCAGCGTGCCTTCGGCGTCGCCTGTGGCCGCGGGAATGGTGGAGACGATGGACTCAAAGAGCGGCTGCAGGTCGGTTCCCGGCTTGGCCAGATCGAGCGTGGCTGTGCCTGCCTTGGCCACCGCATAGAGCACCGGAAAATCCAACTGCGTCTCATCCGCGTCGAGGTCGATGAAAAGATCGTAAATCTCGTTCAATACTTCCTGTGGGCGCGCGTCTGGACGATCGATCTTGTTGATCACCACGATCGGCTTCAGCTTGGCCTCGAGCGCCTTGGAAAGCACGTATCGCGTCTGCGGCAGCGGCCCTTCGGCCGCGTCCACCAGCAGCATCACGCCATCCACCATCTTCAGCGCGCGTTCCACCTCGCCGCCAAAATCGGCATGGCCCGGCGTATCCACAATGTTGATCTTGCCGCCCTCAAACACGATCGCCGTGTTCTTGGCCAGGATCGTGATGCCCCGCTCCCGCTCCAGTTCATTCGAGTCCATCACCCGATCGGCTACCTGCTCGTTGGCGCGGAAGGTGCCGGACTGGCGCAGCATCGCGTCTACGAGAGTTGTCTTGCCGTGGTCAACATGGGCAATGATGGCGATATTGCGTATCGTCTGGGTCACAGGTGCGATTTTCCTTATCTGGGGGCTCGGCCATTCAATGGCCATCGGGTTGGCGACAAAAATAGAGCAACTCTCCGCACACTGCGGCAGTTTCCATTCTACCAGCAGCACCGAAAGCCGGCCCCGCGCCCTGCGGCGGTTTCCATCCACATGCCGGAATCGTGCCGGAATCTCCCCGATCTCCGCTTCCCCTATAGCGAAACCAGGGGTTGCTATATCCCGAAGCCACTAACCTCAACTCGACGCGACCGTCAGGGAGCGGCGACCTTGCATGTAACCAAAAGGAAACACAATGACCCTGGTCCCGCTCAAAGCAAACCGAAGACTCTGGCTCTCAGGCTTGGATGCCAAATCCTGATATTCCCTTGCTTCAGGCCCCGGAGCGGCACGCAGACGCATCCCAAAGAAGAGCGCCGAGATAGTATTCCATCAAACTCTGCTGGTTCAGACAGTAGGTTTTGCCAATCGCCTCACGTGCCGCCTGATCGTCTCTCTCATGGGCCTCAATCCAGGCCAGCAGGCAGCCATCGCTGTTCTTCGTTCCCATAAGCGCCTGGCGGATTTCGTTGCGAAGCGGCAGTTCCGCGGCAAGCTTCTCCATCGGTTGCCGCATCATCGCGGGCAGCAAGCTGAACATCCCCAGCAAATACTGCTCATTTGGGTCCAGGCTGCGGAGCCTCGCGGCTTGTTCGCAAAAGCGTGCGCGCACCAGGGCCATATGCAGGATCTCCGGCGGTTCCTGGGCATTCAGTTCACTGAAAATGGCAAGCGTTGCAATGCGGTGGAAGGTCCTGTCGCCCAACATCAAAATGGCCGATTCGATCGAGCGAACCTCTTGACGGACCGCGTAAAGAGGCGAATTCACCAGCCGGAGCAACCGGTAGGTCAACGATGCGTCGCGCGCCACCAAAGGGCACAAGCCCTTCAGGTCGAGAGGAACCTCATTGAGCTGGCGGAGAAGCTCGAAGTGAAGCAGGCGGTTGGAGGGCACTTTCGCGTTTCGAATCAGCTCCGGCCGGCAGAAGTAATATCCTTGAAAAAGAGTGAATCCCACCGCGCATGCCTTGCGGTAGTCCTCCTGCGTCTCGACTTGGTCGGCTATCAATTCGATCTGAGCGCCGCGCAGCCGCTGCCGCAAGCTGCCGCTCGTCATGGTGGCAAGGTTACTGACATCGACTCGGACAAACGCCATCAGGTCCAGCAGGGGATGTTGTCCCATTTTCCCCGTAAAACCAACCAGCGCCAGGTTGAATCCAGCCTCTTTCAATTCGCGGCATGCCTCTGCCAGCTGAGGCGTCACCTCAAGCCTGGCCGATACCTCGAGAACCGTCAAAGCCGGCGGCAAGACGGACACCAGCCGATCTGTCAGCGCGTCCGCTGAACAGCGCACAAAACCCGGCAGCCCGCCGGTAAGCCGGTCAATTCCAAAAATCACGGCATCGTCGAGAATCGTCCGGGTGGCGTCCATCTCGTTCCCCCCGGATACTTCCTCGGATTCCATCTGCAGGCGGAGTTCGTATCCATGCACGCATTGATTCACGTCCAGGATGGGCAGGCGCGCCGTGTAACGCACTTCTCCCGCACCCTCTTGCAGCGCGGCTCCTGGGCCTCCCCTCGAATCATCGATCGTGGAAATGCGGGACATCGCCTATCCCTTATCGGCTGGAAACTGTTCAACTTGAATGTTGCTTGGTCCATCCACATGAGCTCTCCTCACGCAGCCAGAGCGAACAACCGGTCTCATGCATGCCCAAGGGCTGCTTTCGCCCCCCCCCCCGTGAGACCAGCCAAGCCGCCGCGGCGGACGGGGCTCAAGCTCTTCGCGAGCCAATGCAGGTGGTTTTTGAGACCGGTTCAAGCCAAAACTCCTTGCGAATTGCCGCCAGCCCTCCAGGCATACCATGGGCGCCAAAGCCCCGCCGTTTCCCCCGCCAACCCTCCATCAATTACACTTCTCCGCAAATGCGAATCCCCGCTTACCAGCCCTCGCAACCTCTTCGCCGCCCCATCCTTCCCACCCTGCTGCTCACCCTTTGCGCCCTGCTTCTGCCTGCCCATTCGCAGCCCGCCCACGACCAACCCAAGCCAGGCGACCTGCGAATCTACGCCATCGACGTCGAAGGCGGCCAGGCCACGCTGCTCGTCGCGCCCTCCGGCGCGTCCCTGCTGGTGGACACCGGATGGCCAGGCAACGGCGGCCGCGATGCCCAGCGCATCCAGGCCGCTATGCGCGACGCCGGCATCACCCGCCTCGATCACGTGCTCGTCACCCACTTCCACACCGATCACGTGGGCGGCGTTCCCGAATTGGTCAAGCGCGTCCCCGTCGGCGAGTTTCTTGATCACGGCCTCAATCGCGAGGACTCCGACATCACCCGCACCGACTTCGAAGCCTACCTCCGCGCCATTCGAGGCATGCCGCGCCGCATCGTCCACCCCGGCGACACCATCGACATGCCCGGCCTTAGCGTGATTGTCGTCACCGCCGACGGCGAGCACATCGCTGCCATCCCCGGCATCGAGCCCACGCCCAATCCCTTCTGCGCCACCGAACAGAAATGGCCCGAAGACCCCAGTGAGAACGCCCGCTCCGCGGGCATCCTGGTCACCTTCGGCAAGTTCCGGTTCCTCGATCTGGGCGACCTCACGGCGGCCAAAGAGGTCGCGCTCATGTGTCCCAACAATCCCATCGGCACGGTGGACCTCTATCTCGTCACGCATCACGGCATGGACATCTCCAACTCGCGCGCTATCGTGGATGCCGTCCGTCCGCGCGTCGCCATCATGGACAATGGCGCGCACAAGGCCGGGATGCCCGCGGCATGGCAGCGTGTCCACGACAGCGGAAACCTCGAAGACCTGTGGCAACTGCACACCGCCGAAGATTCCGACGCTGCCCACAACAGTCCGGACGCGCTCATCGCCAATCCCAAGGGCAGCGCCACGGATGGCGCATACCTGAAAGTGGTTGCATCGCCCAGTGGCAGCTTTTCCGTCACCAACTCCCGCACCGGCCAAACCAAACACTATCCTCGCAAATAATGCCGGCCTGTCCCCAATTGCCGCGCGCTTTACAATGACAGCGCAAGCGGAATGCGCCGGAACGCGTTGCGCAATCCAAGGAGGTTCCTCATGTCCCCATCGCGCCGCAAGTTTCTCGCCGGCCTGGGAGCGGCAGGCGCATTGGCGGCCGGCCAGCGCGCGACCCATGCCCTCGCCAGTTGCCCCTTCCGTGTCTCCGTCATCAACGACGAAATCTCCCAGGACTTTGACCACGCCTGCTCCGTCGCCGCCAACGACTTCGGTCTGCGTTGGATCGAGCTGCGCAGCATGTGGGATAAAAACGTCACTGAGCTCAGCGCCGCGCAGATCGCCGATGCCCGCGCCATTCTCGCCAAGTACAACCTGCGCGTCACCGACATCGCCAGCCCGCTCTTCAAAGTGGACTGGCCCGGCGCGCCGCTCTCCAAAGAGAGTCCCCGCCACGACCAGTTCCACGCCGACTTCGATTTCAAGCAGCAGGACAAGCTCCTCGACCATTGCATCGAGCTCACTCAGGCCTTCAGCACCGACCGCATCCGCTGCTTCGACTTCTGGCGGCTTGAAGACCAGAAGCCTTATCGCGAGGCCATCAACCGCAAGCTCGGTGAAGCCGCGCAGGTCTGCGCCCAGCACAACCTGATCCTTCTGCTTGAAAACGAGATGGCCTGCAACACCGCCACCGGCGAAGAGGCCGCCGCCACGCTCAAAGCCGTGCCTGAACAGAACTTCATGCTCAACTGGGACCCCGGCAACGCGGCCACCTTTACTGGCAACATCCCCTACCCCGACGGCTATCGTCTCCTGCCTATCCGCCGCATCGGCCACTGCCACGCCAAGAGCGTCATTCGCAAGTCCGACAGCAAGTGGGAGTGGGCGCCGGTTGGGGAAGGCGTTGTCGATTGGGTGGGGCAACTGCGCGCGCTCAAGCGGGACGGCTACCGCTTTGCCGTCAGTCTTGAGACCCACTGGCGCGGCGCGGGTACGCCGGAAGCCTCGACCCGGATCAGCATGAAAGGCCTCAAAGAGGCGCTGGCCAAGGCCGGAACCGGCTGCTAGATTTCTGTCGCAGATTTCTCTGCGCGATTCGTGGAACTCCCGATCGTGTTTCGGCGTAGGACTCATCGGGGAGAGCACGAAGCTCTGCTCGGAGCGAGGAAAGACCGATGAAGCGGATTGCGATTGCTACGTTGTTCGGGCTGGTTGCCGGGGGGATTTGCGCGGCCGGGGCGTTCTATGGGCATCTGCTGACGTTTTCAGTGGTGACGCTGGTATTTGTGCTGCTGAACCGGGCGGTAATGGGGTTTGCGATTGGCGTTTCCGGGCTGAAGCTGCGGTGGGCCTGGAATGGGATTGTGATGGGGATGGCGGTGGGTTCAATCTTCTCCTATTTCATGTTCATGACCAATGGAGCGGGACCGATGCCGGTAGTGAATTTCTTTGTCAACGGGTTGTTCGGGTTGATGATCGAGTTCTTCACGACGGTGGTGTTTAAGCAGAAGGCATTTGCGCTGGCGCGGGGCGCATAGGGCTGGCGGGGATGAGGAATTGGTTGACTCAGGCGGCCTCGGGTGCAGAGTAAAGGCTGGCCCCATCTGCGCAAAGTTGAACAGCTTGCGCGAAGCGGCGATGGGAAACTGATGGGGACTTTCTGAGGAAATCCCTATGAGGATCGGAATCTATGCTCTCGCCGCATTGTTGACCGCGGCGCTGATGTCTTCGGCAATAGTTGGCGCACAAGCGACCCAAGAGACTTCGACATTCAAGGTGGCGGGTCACCCGGGGGAGGCGCGACTGGTTCAGATCGACGGCAGGTGGTACGTGGAGCTGGAGACACTTGCGCGGTTGACTCAGGGAACGCTGTCGTTCAAGGGCAGCCAGACGACGCTGACGCTTGCTGCATCGGATTCAGAGGCGCCGGTGCCCGCGCCCCAGGCAAAGGCCGGGTTTTCCAGGGCCTTCCTCCAGGCGGGCATCGAAGAGATGGGCTTGATCCGTGAATGGCGGATCGCTCTTGTGAGTGCAGTGCAGAACAATGTGCCGGTGCCGGCGGCATCGGCATCGGCGCAGCGCAGGCAGGCGGAAAAGGGGCTGGCCCTGGCTTCCGCCGCTGTTTCGACGGATGACGACCGGAGCGGGCTCCCGCTGCTCTCGGCCGAATTCAACAACATGCAGAAGCTCAGCGATCTTTACCTGGCGATGAGTCAGCGGTCCACGGCCATGTCTCCGGAGACGTTTGGCAACAGCGCTCTGGAACAGCAGATTCTGACCTGCGCTCGGGGGTTTGTGGCGATGACGGAGGCGCACGAGTTTCAGGATCAGGCGGCTTGTCACTAGCGATGCGCGAGGCCAGGTAGCGGCCCCATGAAAAACCGAAGGTGAATGTCGCGGGCGTCGAAGAGATGGTGGCCGGCAAGGGTTATCGCAGCGGCGCGTCGTTGGAGCGGGTCAAGGGGAATCAGGTGCGCGGTTATATCCCGGAGCGGCGGCTGAAGGGGCGGCGGAACTGGGAAGGTAAAGCCGGCCGGCAGCAGGCGGTGTACGCGAATCGGCGGCGGGTGCAGGGCAACTACGGCAAGAGTCTGCTGAGGCGGCGCGGCGAACTGGTGGAACCGAGCTTCGCTCACTGCTACGACACCGGGGGCATGCGGCGTGCCCATCTGCGCAAACACAACAACATCCTGAAGCGGCAGTTGATCCATGTGGGAGCCTTCAATCCGAGCCTGATCATCCGCCGCCTGCTGGGCGCCGGCACGCCGCGGGAGTGGAACAACCTGGGCGGAAGCCTGTTTTTGTTCCTGTTTGCAGTCCTCATCGAAGGCCAAAACCGGGATCGACCTTGCAGAAGCTCAATCCCCGGTTCGCACCCGGCATTCCTTGAAAAACCCGCCTTCCCGGCTCGCGCTCAGACATGCCGGAAATTAGCTCATTGCGCCACGGGCTGCTAGTGGTCTGTCTCACGCAGATCGTCGATTATCGAGCGTGGCCCGTGCGCGGGTGACTTTTTCGAGAATGTCGGAAGCTTTTGCCGTCCAGATGAAGGGCTTGGGGTTCAGATTGTGCTTGTCGATATAGTCTCCAATGCCCATGATGAGTTGTTCGATGTCCTGGAACACTCCGCGCCGCAGCCGGTTTTGTGTCAGGTCGCGGAAGAACCGTTCGATCATGTTGAGCCAAGATGCTGAAGTTGGCGTGAAATGGATGTGAAAGCGCTTGTTCTGTTCCAGCCAGCGTTCGACGTTGGGGTGTTTGTGCGTCGCGTAGTTATCGCAGATAACATGGATTTGCTTCCCGGCGGCCACAGCCTTGTCGATCATGCGCAGGAACTTCAGCCATTCCTGATGCCGGTGCTTCTGCTGACATAGGCCGTAGACCTCGCCATTGGCGGTGTTGAGCGCGGCGAACAAGGTGGTTGTTCCGTTGCGCTTGTAATCGTGGGTCATGGTCTCGCCGCGGCCTTTCTTCATCGGCAAGCCGGGCTGGGTGCGGTCCAACGCTTGTATCTGGCTCTTTTCATCCACCGACAACACCAGCGCGTGTTCGGGAGGGTTGAGATAAAGTCCCACTACATCTTCGAGCTTTTCCGCGAACCGGGGATCGTTGCTGACCTTGAAACTCGTGACGCGATGCGGCTTCAGTCCATGAGCCCGCCAGAGACGCGAAACCGAAGCCTTGGAGATGCCCATCTGCTTTGCCATGGTGCGCGTGGACCAATGCGTGGCGTTGGCAGGTGTGCTTTGGGTGGTCTTCTCGATCAACGAGGCGGTCAATTCCGCAGTGATCGACGGCGGGTGTCCGGGCCGGGGTGCATCCTTGAGCAGTCCCTCGATGCCCAACTTGTTGAAGCGGTCACGCCACAACGTGGCCATGCGCGGCGCCACCTTAAGCTTTTCTGCAATCTGCTTGTTTTGCAATCCCGCTGCGGCCAGCAGGATAATGCGGCTCCGCAACACCACACGGGCGGCTATCGAACGCCCACGCGATTGCTGCTCCAGCTTCCGGCGGTCCTCTTCGGTCAACTCAACGGCCTGAGCCACACGCATATCGGGGGTCTCCTCTCTATAAGATGGCCCTCGGGATATACACGA
>Ga0302320_10004313_pt1 | contig 32338 bp, 30 predicted proteins | sample Bog_T0_3_FD_202130 | JGI IMG/M metagenome (GOLD analysis project Ga0302320, IMG submission 202130) | Peat permafrost microbial communities from Stordalen Mire near Abisko, Sweden - Bog_T0_3 | ecosystem: Environmental > Terrestrial > Soil > Wetlands > Peat | place: Sweden: Abisko, Stordalen Mire... | reverse complement strand
TGAAGAAAAGGTGTGAAAAAAGGGGATCGAGGAAAATCGGCGCTAACAGGGGCGTTAGCAACCCATAAGCGGAAAAGCCGCGATTTCCCCGCCGGGGATGAATTCGCCCCCGTGTTCCCGGATCCTCATGACAGAGAGACGCCCGGGGTGGATGTCGACGGCAACGCCAAGGAACGGCCGGCAGAACGAGCCGGTGTTGATCACGACAAGCCCGTTTTGCCGCCTCCACACACCGGGCCGGTGCGTGTGGCCGGTCACGACAAACCGGGCCCCGGGCCTGTGGCGGGCCGCGAGTTCCCCGGCCAGCGCCGGCATGTCGCGCCAGGCCTTCAGCACCCGCAGGAGGCGCCACGGGGGCCAGACCGAGTCGCGGGCGGTTTTCATCACATACCTGGGCCCGTTCCGCTCGGCCTGGTGCCTCTGCCCGACAGCGGCGGCCGCGCGCCTGTAGACGGCGGCCAGCTCCCGAAGCGACGCCGTCCCCCTGCCGCCGAGGGCCGCGAGACCGTCCTCGACAAGCCTCCCGAGCGCGGGAGCGTCCATCCCCCAGGGAACGATGTCTTGGAAGAGGATGTCGCCGTGAGTGACAAACACCCGCCCGCCCGCAAGGTCGAGAAAGTGGCATTCCGACATGTCGGGGTCGTGGTTGCCCGTGAGGTAGGTGACCGCCGGCCCGGCACCGGAGAAGTAATCGCGCACTTCCGCAAGGCATCGGGCATTGTGGGCCGGATCGGGGCCGCGCCGGGTGTCGAGCGTGTCGCCATTGAGAACGAGGGTGCCCGGGCCGCGCATGAGGGGGCCCAGTTGCGACGGTGCCCGGATCCGGCTGCAGCGCTCCCCGTAGTGAAGGTCGGAGAGGATGCGGATGAAGTCGTCGGCCACGCGGGCGCATTCTGGGCCCGGCCTGCCCGTGTGACCACCCGAAAATCTTCCGGTTGCGCCGGGCAGGGGCGGACCGGCATAGTGGGCGTCTTGTCCGCCGCACCACCATGAATTATCGCCATCACTTCCACGCGGGCAACTTTGCGGACGTCATGAAGCACTCCCTGCTCGTGCTCCTGGTGCGCCAGCTGCAGCGAAAGGAGTCGGGCTTTCTCATCCTGGACACCCACGCGGGGCGCGGCGGATACGACCTGGAGACGGCCTCGCGGGGAGCCTCGCTCGAGCGCAAACCCGAGTGGCCCGATGGGATCGGCCGCCTCTGGGGGAGGCCGGAATCCAACGAGACACTGGAGGACTACCTTGGCCTGGTCAGGGCGTTCAACCGGTCTGCCGGCGGGCCCTCCGCGCCCAGGTATTATCCCGGGTCGCCCGGCCTTGCCTTCCGGCTGGCCCGCCCGCAGGACCGCATGGCGTTCTGCGAGCTGCATCCCGAGGATCACTCGGCCCTGAGCCGCAGCTTCGGGAGGGAGGGAAGGGTCTCCGTGCACCCGACGGACGGCTATTCGGCCCTGAGGGCGATGCTGCCCCCGAACGAGAGACGTGCCCTGGTGTTCATCGATCCGCCCTTCGAGAGGCCGGACGAGTGGTCGGCGATTGCGGACGCCCTGCGCGAAGGGCTCGGCAGGTTTCCGTCGGGTGTCTACGCCGTCTGGTATCCGCTCACGGCGAGGTCAGGAGCCGGAGGCCTATTCCGCAGGCTGGGAGGCTTGAGGCTGCCGCCCACGATCGCCGCCGAGCTTTCGATCAATCCCGGGGCTTCGGGGGTCGAGGGCTGCGGCCTGCTTGTGATCAACCCGCCCTGGCAATTCGAACTCAAGGCCGGCCCGATGCTCGACGGCCTTGCGCAGAGGCTTGCCGTGGCGCCGGGGGCGCAGTCGCGCCTCCTATGGCTTGAAAGGGAATGACGCCGGACACCCGCCCGACCGTCACCTGACCCGGTTCCTGTCGCGGAGTTCCGCGGCGAATCCGATGGCGTCTGTGGCCGGCGGCCGCACGTTCAGCGGAGGGGCCTTGAAGATGTGACGGCTGGCCTGGAGGCCCTGGGGCGAAACCATCCTCACTATGGCCGGCACGTCCGGCGGCATGGGGCGGCGGTGAAATGGGATTGGCAAAGGCATGGTGTAGGTCTTGTTCCTGACATCAGAAAGCGATGCAGGTGCCGTCGAAGGCGATTTAATTTTCGCCTAATAGGTAATAGTACGATCCGTCCGACCGGGCACTCGAGGGGCCCCTCGAGTGCCCGGCCACCCGCTCATGCGACCCGCTCCAGGTCGGCGGGGACCCCTTGAACCCCGGACGCGCGCTTGGGCAGCGTGACCGTGAGGACACCGTCCCTGATCTCGGCTTCCATCGACGGATAGTCGAAGCCGGCGCCGAGCCGCAGCCGCAGCCTGTAGTCGCGTTGGGCGCTCTCCAGGTGCAGCGAGCTCCAGTTGACCCGGACGAACCGGGTCTTGTGCGCGGTGACGAGGAGGTCGGGCCCTGCGGCCTCTATCTCAACCCCGGAGGCATCCACCCCGGGAACGTAGACGACGAGTTTGACGGCGTCGTGCTGGTCGCGGCAGTCGTAGTTGGGCTTGCGAAATGAGGCGGCAGACGCCGGTTTCGCGAAACCTTTGCGACTATCTGGACGGGATGGATTTATGATCGTGTGCATGGCGGGAAAATCAGATTGTTTTTGGACGGGATGAGAGGGAAGGCAGCAGCCTCCGGGGGCCTTTGGCCGCCGGGCTTCTCGGGTGCTGAATGTATCCCCTAGGGGAGGAACTTCAGGCCGCAGAGCCCGGCTCGGTCTTGGTGTTCCACTGCTGGATGGAGACCGGACGCATCTGGGCGCAGCAATGGCAAACGCAGGCCTTCGTATTCGAAGTGCCGGCGCGGCTGCGAAGATGTTTGAATATCCGACTCATGGAACAATTTGTAGTATGCACACTGCAGGCGGCGTGCCAAGTGGAAAACAAGAATAACGGCGGCATTGCACGCGTCCGCACGCCCGTCCAAGCTCCCGGGATGGCCGCGCTTTCCGATAACGACACATCCGTTGCCGAGCTTAAATCGAGGGTGCTGGCTTTTGCGCGGGCCCGCGACTGGGAACAGTTCCACTCCCCAAAGAATCTCTCGATGGCCCTGGCGGCCGAGGCGGCGGAGCTGATGGAACATTTTCTCTGGGCGACGCCGGAGCAGTCCAAGGGGATTGCCCAGGATCCTGCGAAGCGAGCGAGGATTGCCGAGGAGCTGGCCGACGTCGTGATTTACGCCCTGGAGTTCGCCAACGCGACGAACCTGGATGTCGCCGCGGCGGTGGAGGCAAAGATCGCCCTCAACGCGGCCAAGTATCCGGTGGAGAAGGCGCGCGGGCGCGCCGACAAGTACACGGAGCTCTGAATCGAGCCGGCCCTCACGAAGGTCGGAATGCCTTGATCGCCGCCGGGTTCGTCTCCAGGCGAGGACCTCCTATAAGATCGATGCAGTATGGGATTGCCGGAAACACGGCCTCGAGGTTCTCCCTGATCGCCCTGGGCCGCCCAGGCAGGTTGACGATGAGGGTCCGGCCCCTGATTCCGGCGATCTGCCGTGACAGGATCGCCGTCGGCACGTGCCTGAGCGAGGCGGCCCGCATCGCCTCGCCGAATCCCGGCAGCAGCTTATCGCAGACCGCTGCGGTCGCCTCGGGGGTGACGTCCCTGGGGGAGGGACCGGTGCCCCCGGTCGTCACGACGAGGCAGCAACCGGCCTCGTCGGCCATCCGGCGGAGGCCGGCCTCGATTTCCGCCCTTTCGTCCGGGATCACGCTGTAGTCCGATTCGAACGGGGTGGCCAGCCACTCCCGGAGAAGGGCGACGCAGGCCTTTCCGGGCGCATCCTCGTAAATTCCGGCGCTCGCGCGGTCGGATATGTTCAGGACACCAATCTTGGCAAGCTGTGGCATTTCGTATGGGCTATCGGCGGGCGCACTCCGGTCAAAGTTGAAATCCGGGAACACCCCATCCATGTCACGAAAGCTGCTTTGCGTCTACTGCTCATCGAGCTCCAGCCTGGACCCGAAATACTACGCGCTTGGGGAGGCGGTGGGGCGCGGCCTCGTCGAAAGGGGTTGGGGCCTGATCTACGGCGGAGGAAACAGGGGGCTTATGGGCTCGGTCGCCCGCTCCGTGCACCTGGCCGGCGGCACGGTCGTTGGCGTCATTCCGAACTTCATGAAGGCAAGGGAATGGGCGTATACGACGGCCGACGAGCTGGTCACGGTCGAGACGATGCGCGAGAGAAAGGGGATAATGGCGGAGCGGGCCGCCGCGTTCATGGCCCTCCCGGGCGGCGTCGGCACCCTCGAGGAGCTCGCCGAGATTGTCGCCCTGAGATCGCTCGATGTCATCAGCAAGCCCCTTGTCCTGCTGAACCACGATGGATTCTACGACCATCTTCTCAACTTCATCGCCCACATGTCCCGGGAGCATTTCGTCGCGCTTCCCCACGAGCGGCTTTTTGCCGTTGCCCCGACGCTGGACGCCGCCTGGGAACGGCTGGGGGACGGGAAGCCGGCTATTTGACCGGGGCCCGCCTGCCCCATAGGGGCACGACCTCCTCCGCACGGACCCAGCCTGACTCGCCGTTCTCGAAGGAAAGCCGCACCCAGCCCAGGAAGCCCTTTGTGACGTCAGCCACGCTTCCCGCGGCGAGCGGAGCCGTCTTCTGGTCGACGTCGGCCTCGGTGGGTATCGAGCGCAGGAGTCCGGCACGCCAGACAACCGCCGAATCCGGGCTGGCCGCCTCGCCGTAGGCCTGCCATGAGGCGGCCGCTCCAAACAGGACGAGCAGGGCCAGCCCGGCGGCCGCAAGGCAAAGGCGGGTTCCGGGCCTCGATCCGTAGGCCCGGACCAGACCGAGAGCCAGGGCCGCCGCCGCGAGCAACGAGGCTCCAGCCATAACCCATTGCCAGACCGCCGGCGACGCCCAGCGTGCCACGAACTGGACCGCCCCTGGGCTGACGAAGGCCGCAAGGGGAGCCGGGGCATAGCCGGCCTTTCCGCAGGCCAGGGCGAACTGCCAGCGCACGGCCGGATCGTCCGGCTCCTGGACAAACGCCGCCGAAGCGTGGGCAGCAGACTCGTCCCAGCGGTTCTGCTGCGCCAGCGCCAGCGATAGGTTGTACTGGGCTCCGGCCGTGGCTGGAGCCGAATCAAGCATCCTGCGCCAGTAAGCCTCGGCCGCCGCGAAGTCCCCGCGGCGATAGGAAGAGGCGCCGGTCCCCGACTGGCGCCCCGCAGGCTCCTGGGCCCGGGCGCGCGACGCAAGGGCGCCGCACGCAAGGATGGCCAGCAGGGCGAAAGGGAGGAGGTTGCGCGGAAGAAACAGCCTGCTCCTGGCGAACGGAGGAGGAGGAATGGCCTCGACGGCCCTTTCCGCGCGGGCAATCCACCCCGCCGGAATGGCCCGGTCCCCGCCGTAGAGCGCCTTGTCGGCCTCGGACCAAAGGTCGGCCCACGTGGCTGCGGACGCAGTGTCGCTGCGGCGGGCGAGCGAAAAGTGCGCCGGGGAAGGGGCGGCGTGCGGGATGTCCCAGAGGATGGCGGCGTCGTGCTGCCACCTTAGCAGGAGTTGGCTTTGCACAGGATCGGCCCGACCAATCGCCTTTGTCGGCGCGGCCCCTCCATCGTCCTGCAGGTGCCTGAGCCGCGCAAGCGTCGAGGCCAGCCGGGCCCGCGCCTCCCGGCGAGCCCTGTTGGGGTCGGTTTCACGCGCCCGCCCCAGTGCCAGCAGCAACCAGACGACGGCCAGTGCGGCAAAAGGGCCGGCGAGCAGCGCGGCAAGGATGGTCGGGCGGAGCGGAATCGCGGCGGACCCGCCGGATTCGGGAAGGGGATCGCGCGGAAGTTCCACCGGAGCGGCGGCGACCGCCGCCAGTCCTGGAACCTGTGCCGCTGGCTGGGCCGGCGACTGCGCCGGGACCGGCCCGGGGCCCGGCGCCGCGCCGGCCACGGACACGACGGCCGACGGGGCCTCCAGCGTCCTGTAACCTCCGCTGGCGGGATCGAAATAGATGAACCTGACGGATCCGAGCTCATACCGGCCCGGCCTGGTGGGCACCAGCACGATGTCCTCGCTCAGCGTGGCGTCGAAGATCTTTCCATCCGCCGGAACGTGCCTGGCTTTGGGCTGAATGACCTGAAAATCGCCCGGGACCTCGCGGGAGGGCAATCCGTGGATGTCCGGCCAATTGCCCCCCCCGCTCAGCTCGAGTGTCCAGGTGACGGGCTCACCCACGGAAGCGGTTGTCGGCACGAGGCGTGAAACCAGCTTGAAGTCGCCGACCGCGCCGGCAAAGCCGGCAGGCGGCGCCGGAAGCGGGCGCACTTCGACCGTCGGCGTATCGCTCTGCACGGAGAACTGCTGGTACTGCCTCTGCTGGAAGAATCCGAAGCCCGTCACACCCACATTCAGGTTCACCAGCTGTGTTATCGGGTTGAGCTTGTGACTCCCGGGTGCCCGGATCATCGCGCGTGTGCGGTAGGCCAGGCCCGTGCGCTGGATGCCGCCCCTGGTCACGTCAAAGGTCTCGGGTCGGGACCAATCCTCGGCGACCAGCGGATCCGTGTTCCAGCTGAACACTCCGCGGCCAAAATCCGGGAAGTAGTTGCGGCCGGTCTCGATGCTGTAGTTGAGGTTGAAGACCTCCCCGGCCCAGACCTGCCGGGAATCGGCCGACAGGTGGGAATCGGCGGCCGATTCGAGCGCCTGGCCGGTGCCGCCAACGGTGGCCGCACCCGGATCGAACCTGGCTGCGGGAACCGCGATCGTTCCCTTGTCGGTCTCGACCCCGAAGGACGGGATTTCGACCGCCTGTCTTTTGCTCAGCAGCACGGCGTACGAAAGGGTGACGGATTTTGAAAAATCCCCGTTTATCCATGAGACGTTGCTGCTTCTTCCCGCGAATTCGAACGCGAGCCCGTCCACGGCGGGGGGAACCGGTGTGGCCCTGGGGTCGCAACCGTCGAAGACGAGCTGGAGGGTCGTCGTCTCGCCGACGGCGAGCGTGCCGCCCGGGGGATCCCAACGCGCCGACTGGGCCGCGAGGGTGCCTGGGGCCGTGAGGGCCAGCAGCGAAAGAAATGCGAGGGCGTGGAGGCGCATGGGGATCACCAATCCTTGGCGGGCTTGTCGGTAGGCGGTCGAGGTTCGTTCTTTTCGATCTTCTGCCAAAGTTCGGCGGGGGAGTCCTGGCCCCGAAGTTGGTCGAGCTTGTCGAGCATGGGAGCCATCTCCGGCTTGGTGCGCGCCATCGTTTCCTCGCTCCTGTCCGGGTCGCCGCCCACCTTCTGGGTGCCCCCCCGGGGCTGCTGGGAATCCTTTTTTTCCGGCTTCTGCTGCCGCTTGTCCTGGTTCGAGCGGGAGTCCTGCGGGTTCTGCCGGGGCTGGTTCTGGGGCGGCGGCTGCTTGCGGTCCCTGGGGGGGCGGAGCAATTCCTGAAGCTGGCCGCGGAGCCTTGGCCAGTCGGCTGCCTTCGCATCCATTGCGGAACCCGAATCCACGGCGGCAAGAGCGTCGCGGACGGGTCCGCCCGGGACGGATTCCTGCCTCGACACGAGGCGCTCGCCCCAGGAGACGGTTTCACGGGCGATGTCGGCCCAATCCATGGCGCTGGACTCGTCCTGGGACGATATCCTGCCGACGACTCGCCCGAGGGGAACGTCGTCCGGTTCGGCGGCGTGAAGGCAAAGGCCGGGCGCGAGCGCGAGGAGCAGCACGGCAACGCCGGCGATCCCGCCGGCCCCGGCGGGCCCGCCTTCCCCGGCCGAGAGCTGCAGGTCCCTCGGCGAAGGGCGGACGGGAAACTCGAGCAGGAAGCTCGCCATCAGGCACAGCAGGGCCGGACCGAGCAGCCATTGGTATCTCTCCGCCTGGCGGGCGGTGGTCCGCTCGAGGAACATCCCCTTCCGACCCTCCTCAACCGTCGCCCTGAGCAGGGCGGGAAGGTCGATCCATTCGCCCGCGTCGCGATAGGCGCCGTTGGTCTTTTTGGCGAGCTCCCTGAGATTGTCGCTCTCGAGCCTTGCGAGCACCACTGCGCCCCGGGCGTCCTTCACAAACCCTCCCGCCCCGTCGGGGATGAAGCCTCCGGCCGTCGTGCCGATTCCGAGGGCGATCACCCGGACGCCTTTTCGCTTCAGGGCCCCGATGTGTTCCCGCCAGTCGTCGTCGGTTGCGCCCCCGTCGCTGAGCACGATCAGGAAGCGGTCGGTTGACGCGTCATTGCCGAAGGCCGCCGCCGCCGTGTCCATCAGGGCCCCGAAATCCGTGCCGCCCACCGGCATGAAGTCCGGATCCAGCTCCGGCAGGAACTCGTCGAGGATGGCGTAGTCGGAGCTGAGGGGCGACTGGAGGAAGGCCGTCCCGGCGAAGGAAACCAGGCCGACCCGCTCCCCATCGAGCCCGGAAAGGAGCGACTGGGCAAGGAGCCTGGCGCGCCCGAGCCGGTTCGGCTTCACGTCGGGCGTGAGCATCGACTTCGAGAGGTCCACGGCGATGATGATCTCCCGGGACTGGCCGAACAAAGGCTCGTCGACGCGCCCCCACTGGGGTCGGGCGAGGGCGGCGATGGTGAGCGCGAGCCCCGCGCAGAGCCAGAGCCTCGACTTCCGCCCCAGCCCCGCCTCCCGTTCCGCCGGCCTGAGCTTCAGGGATCTCCTGCCGGCCTCCGCGCGCAGGATATTCGGGTGGCCGCCAGCGTTGTCCCCGTACTTCCGTGCGAGTTCGCGCGCCACAAGCGCCGCCGGCGCGATGAGGAACCACAGGACGTGCGGCCACGCAAAATTCATGGAGTGGCGGGAGTGGAAAGCGCCAGCAGGCCCCCTGCAAGGAGGAGGGCGAGGCCCGGGGCCGCCAGCCAGGGAAAGAGCTCGGTGGTCACGACGGTGTGCCGGGCCTTGAGGTCGATCTTTTTGTTTTCGTCGATGGCCTTGAAGGCCGATTGCAGGGTGTCCTTCTCCTCGGCCCGAAAATAGCCGCCGTGCGTCTGCCGGGCTATCTCGCGTAGAAGGTCGGGATCGAGGTCGGAGACCTGGCGGCTGTAGGTCACGATCTTGTCGCCGTCGTAATAGGGCGCCCAGACGAAACCATCCCTTCCCACGCCGATGCAATAGATGGGGATCTCCCGCGCCCTGGCGATCTGCGCGGCCTCGCGTGGTGGAAGGATGCTGAGGGGGCGCTGCCCCGAGGGCGAGTCGACCATGCTCTCGCCACCGTCGGTGAGGAGCACGATGAACGCCCCCCGCTTCCTCCCGGCCTGATGATCCTGCTCCTGCTCCAGGCGGTTCAGCGCCATGCCCAATCCGTCGCCGATTGTCGTGCCATCGGGGTCGACTATCCCGATCTTCAGGCGCGCGTATTGGCGCAGGATCCAGTCGTGGTCGAAGGTCGGCGGGGCAAGGGTGTAGGCCTGGCGGCCGAACACCACGACGCCAATGCGGTCGTAGGGACGGCCCCTGATGAATTCCTGGACGATCGGCTTGATCGTTTCGATCCGGCTCGGGCCCGTTCCCGGCTGGTCGTGATCCTCCCACGTCATCGAGCCGGAAAGATCCAGGCAGAGCATGATGTCGTATCCCTCGGACCGGACGTCCCTCCTTTCCTCGACCCTCTGCGGCCGGGCGAGTGCGCCGACAACGAGGGTCAGGCCGGAGAGCACCATGGCTGCCGGCCAGCGGGATGCCGAGGTGATCGAGGGGCGGTGCCATGCTGCGGCGAAGGGCACAAGGAGAACGGAAACCCTCCGCCTGCCGCGGAGCCAGACGAGGACCGGAAGCGCCGCAAGGGCGAGCAGCCACAGCGGAGACCGAAGGGCGATTCCATCGCCCACCGCGAACGCGATGAGGCCGGACGGGGACGGTGGGAAGAACGCCGCTGGAACGGTCATAGGACGCCCATCCTCGCGCGGAAGAATTTCACGAGCGCGTCGAGCCGGCTTTCGCCCGTCCCGACCACGAGCCGGCTGAGCCGATCCGGAAAAAGATCAGCCCAGGCCGCCTCGCGCGCCTTGCGCCACTCGGCCTGGGCGGCCCGCTCGGGTCCGCTTCCCTCGAGGGTCACCAGCCGCTCGGAGGCGGGATCGTACGCGGCGAACAGCTCCCCGGGCGGCAAGCGGCTCTCCCATGGGTCGTCCACCCTGAACCCAATGGTCTGGTAGCGCCTGCGGATCAGGGCCCACCCCTCGGGGGGCCTTTTCGGCGGAAAATCGCCGAGCCAGATGAGGATGCTGTGCTTTGGCGCCGCCCGGGAGAGCGATTTCCAGGGAATGTCGACGGTGCCTGCACCCGGGCGCAGGGCGGGGACGGGCCTGCTCAGCAGTGTCGCCGCCGAATGCAGGATCTGGCTCCGGCCCCTTACGGGCTGCCTGAACAGGCAGCCGCCGGGAGAGACGTGGAGAAAGCCGACCCTGTCCCGATTGACGGCGGCCAGGAGCATCACGAGGCTGGCGAGCTCGAGAAGGGCGTCGCGCTTGGACTGGGCTCCCGAGCCGAAGCGGAGGGTGGGCGAGTCCTCGACGAGCAGCATCAGCGTGATCTCCCGCTCCTCCACGAATTTTTTCCTATAGGGTTCGCCAAGCCTGGCGGTGACGTTCCAGTCGATATCGCGGACGTCGTCCCCGAATTCGTATTTCACAACCTGGTCGAACTCCATGCCCCGTCCCCTGAAGGTGGAACGGTACTCGCCGCTGAGCACGTTCTCAACCGCGTGCCGCACCCGCCATTCCAATTGCCGCAGCCGGGACAATGGGGAAGTGATCGGTGCCATGGCAGTCGGTCACCCGCCGCTCGCCTCGGTTCCGGAGGGGACCTGGGTCTTCCTGAGGACCTGGTCCACAATCCTGTCCGGGGTCACCTCGTCGGCCTCCGCCTCATAGGAGAGGCCCACGCGGTGCCGGAGGACATCCGGGGCGAGCTCCTGGACCAGCGAGGGAGGGAGATAGTCCTGGCCCCGCAACCACGCGAGCGCCCGGCCTGCCTGGTACAGCGCAAGCGAGGCGCGCGGCGAGGCGCCGAAGCTGAGCAGGCGGGGAGAGGCTCCCTGCGCCTGGGGCTCGGCCAGCGCGCGGGTTGCGCGGACGAGGGCAAGGATGTAATTCTGCACCGCAGGCGAGACATGCACGGCGTCGACCTGCGCCCTGAGCTCGAGGAGCTCGGCACCGCTCGACACGGCCGAGAGCGTGGGCTGGGTTGTCACCTGGCCCCAGCGCCGAAGCATCGAGGACTCCTCCTCGGCGCTCGGATAGTCCACGATCAGCTTGAAGAGGAAGCGGTCGGTCTGGGCCTCGGGCAGGCTGTAGGTGCCCTCCTGCTCGATGGGATTTTGGGTGGCCATCACGAAGAACGGCCTCGGGAGCTTGTGGGTCTGGCCGCCGAGGGTCACCTGGCGTTCCTGCATCGCCTCGAGCAGGGCGCTCTGGACCTTGGCAGGAGCGCGGTTGATCTCATCCGCAAGGACAAGGTTGGCGAAGATCGGTCCCTCGTGGGGAATGAACTCCCCTGTCTTGGGCTGGAATACCATCGTGCCCACCACGTCGCTCGGGAGCAGGTCCGGGGTGAACTGGACCCGCTCGAACTTCACGCCCAGCACGGCTCCGAGGGAGTTGACCAGAAGGGTCTTTGCGAGGCCGGGCATTCCCTCGAGCAGCACGTGACCGTTGGCAAGCAGGGCCACAAGCAGGCGCTCGATCACGGCCTCCTGTCCTATCACGGCCATGCCAATTTCATCGCGCAGTTTTCGAGACCAGGTTGGGCCGGAGAGCATTGGGTTTGGATTGTTTGGGAAACCGGGCATTGTGTCGGTCGATTGTTCGTTGGCAATTTGTAAGACGTCCACTAGGCCTCCTGGGCGTCCGCCCATTCCCGTCCCCGCACGATGTCCCTTCCATTCCCCATCCTCCATAGGCTGGCGGCCCTCGGGGTTTCCCCCAGGGACGTCGAGGAGAGATTCGTGCGCGGATCGGGACCCGGCGGCCAGAAGATCAACAAGACCTCATCGACCGTCTGCCTGAGGCATCGTTCCACGGGAATTGAGGTGCGGTGCCAGAGGGAACGCTCGCAGGCTGCCAATCGCCTGCTTGCGTGGACCGAGCTGGTCTCGAGGATTGAGGCCGGCCGGGTCCAGGCGGACGCGCTGGCCGTCGCGGCGAGGGAGGCCGCCCGCCGACGCACGAGGCAAAAGACTCGGGGACAAAAAGTTAGAATGATAGAATCCAAGGTCCACAGGGCGGGACGCAAGGCCCGCCGGGCGCGGGTGGATTTCGGGGATTGAAAACCCCGAATGACCCAGCTCAACCCCTCTTGGTGACATCCCGCACGGCGGTGTCGACAACGGAAGGCGAATTCAAGTCCTTGGCGCCCTTCGCGCCCAGTTCCGCGAAGCGCCTGGCGCTGGGAATAAGCATCTGCTCGAAGGATCCGACGGCGCCGTTGAAGCCCTTGGTGGCGGCCTTCAGACCGCGCCCGACTTCGTCGAGGCTGTCGGCGAACGTCGCCACGCGGTCGTGGAGCTGCCGGCCCAGGAGGCTGATTTCCTCGGCGTTTTTTGAGACGGACTCCTGGCGCCATCCGTAGGATGCCGCCTTGAGGAGCGCAATCAGCGTCGTGGGGGTGGCCAGGAGCACGCGCCGCGAGAGCGCGCGGTCCATGATGCCCGGGTCCGCCTGCAGGGCCGCCGTCAGGAAATGGTCGCCGGGCAGGAAGAGCACGACGAACTCGGGCGCCGGCTGGAATTGCTCCCAATAATTCTTCGCCCCGAGGGCGTCGACGTGCCCCCTGACCTTCTGGGCGTGCTCGGCGAATCGTCTGGCCCGGGTGTCCTCGTCCGCCGCCTCGGCTCCCGCCCGGTAGGACTCGAGCGGAGCCTTCGCATCGACAACGATGCGCTGCCCCCCCGGCAGGCGCACGACCATGTCGGCCCTGAGGTTTCCGGCACTCTCCTGCTCGGCAAAATCACAGTAGGCCAGCATGTCCGCCATCTCGACCACCCGGCGAAGCTGCAGCTCGCCCCAGCTTCCGGCATAGGTCGTCGAACGCAGGGCCGTCGAGAGGCGCGCCGCCTCGCCCTGGAGCTGGACCTGCGCCGCGCTCAGCGATTTGAGCTGCTCGCCCAGCGCGCCGTAGGCGGCGGCCCTGCTCTTTTCAAGCTCGCCGATCTTTCCATCGACCTTCTCCAGCGAATCCCTGAGCGGCCTGACCAGGGAGTCTATCGCCAGCTGACGCTTCTCCAGATCGCCCGTGGACTGCTGCTGGAGCTGGGCGAACGCCAGTCTCGCCTGGTCGAGGAAGTCCTCCCGGTTCGCCCGGAGGGCGTCGGCCGAGAGTGCCTTGAATTCATTGGTCAGCCTCGCGTGGGAATCCTGCTCGGCGCGGAGCCTCTCCGCCAGCACGCCCGCCCGCCCGCGAAGGGCGAGCCAGACGATCGCGGCGGCCGCGGCGGCGGACAGCAAAGCGGCGAGGACGTAACCCATGGCGGCCATCCTTCCCACCGGGGCAGCGCAAGGCAATCCCGGAGCAGGACGAAGGGGACTACTGGGACTGGAAAAGCTCCGCGATCACATCCTCGAGGGGGACGTCCTCAATGGTGATGTCGGCCACGGGTCCGTGGTTGAGGATCTCCTGGGACACCGCCACGACGTTCCCGCCGGGTACGCGAAGAGTGAACTTTCCGTCCTCGGTGCGGGTGGTGGGGCCGTAGGCCGATTGCCAGGTGTCGGGAAACGGATCCTCGTGCGGTTCCCCCTCGACCCGGGGCGCCGGCGGGGACGGCAGAAAGGTGACGATCTTCTGGCGGCTGCCCGCGCTCGACTCGAGCCGGTCGAGATCGCCGTCGTAAATCTTGCGGCCCCGGTGGATCACGATGACCCTTTCGCAGAGCTTCTGGATGTCGGCCATGTAGTGGCTCGTCAGGAGGATGGTCACCCGGTGCCGCCGGTTGTAGTCGCGCAGGAACTGCCTCACGGCCCGCTGCGAGACGACGTCGAGGCCGATGGTCGGCTCGTCGAGGAACAGGACCCGGGGCCGGTGGAGAAGTGCGGCGATCAGCTCCATCTTCATCCTTTCTCCCAGGGAAAGCTCCCTCACCATCACGTTGAGCTTGCTCCGCACGTCGAGCAGGTCGACAAGCTCGTCGAGCGTCCGCTGGAATTCCCCGGCCGGCAGCCCGTAGACGGCGCGCAGGAGCGTGAAGGACTCGCTGGCCGGCAGGTCCCACCAGAGCTGGTTTTTCTGGCCGAGCACGAGCGCGAAAATCCGCCGGTAGGCGTTCTCCCTTTTTGCGGGTTCGAAGCCGGCGACCCGTGCGGTGCCCGAGGTGGGATGGATCAGGCCCGAGAGCATCTTGAGCGTCGTCGTCTTTCCGGCCCCGTTGGGGCCGAGAAAGCCGACGAACTCGCCCTCGGCGATCGAGAACGAAATGTCCCGCGCGGCGCTGGTCTCCTCGAACTCGCGATGGAACAGCCCCCTCACGCCGCTCCAGAAGCCTGGCGGCTTCTTGTAGGTGCGAAAGACGCGGGTGAGGTTGCGGACCTCGATCATTCGGGCAGCCCGCCCGGGCGTTACGCGGCGGGCGGGGCGGCGGCTTCGGCCGGAGCGGCGGCCTCGGCGGGCGCGGCCTGGGATTCCATGTCCTTCATCGCGGCCTTCCGCGAGAGGCGGACCTTGCCTGTGCGCTCGTCGATGCCGACGCACTTGACCCAGATCGTCTCGCCCATCTTGACCACGTCCTCGGTGCGGCGGACCCGGAAGTCCGCGAGCTCCGAAATGTGGACCAGACCCTCCTTGCCAGGCAGGCACTCGACAAAGCATCCGAAGTCCTTGAGGCCGGTGACCCGTCCGTGGTACAGCTTGCCCATCTCTATCTGGGACCCGCCTCCGCAAAGGGCGTCGATCTCCTGGAATGCGCGGTTCATGGCGTCCGCGTTGTTCGAGTAGATGAACACCTTGCCCGAATCGTCCTCGGCGATGTCGATCTGGGCGCCGGTCGTCTCGGTGATCCGGCGGATCGTCTTGCCACCGGGCCCGATGAGCAGGCCGATCTTTTCCGGATCGATCTGGATCGTCTGGATCCGCGGAGCATGCTTGGAGAGGTTTGCCCGGGGGGCGGGCATGGTCGCCAGCATCTTCTTGAGGATTTCGATGCGGGCCTCGCGCGCCTGGTGGATCGCGGTCTTCGCTATCTCAAACGGCAGGCCGTTGATCTTGAGGTCGAGCTGGAACCCGGTGATGCCCTTGGTGGTGCCGGCGAGCTTGAAGTCCATGTCGCCGAAGTGATCCTCCTCGCCGAGGATGTCGGTGATCGTGACCCATTTGGAGATCGACCCGTCCGCCGCATTCTCGGTCATCAGACCGCAGGAGATCCCCGCGACCGGGGCGATGATGGGGACGCCCGCGTCCATCAGGGAGAGGCAGCCACCGCAAACCGAGGCCATCGAGGTGGACCCGTTGGAGGCCATGATCTCGGCGGTCACGCGGATGGAGTAGGGGAAGGCATCCTCCGGCGGGAGGACGGGCACCAGGGAGCGCTCGGCGAGCGCTCCATGTCCGATCTCTCGGCGCCCGGGACCCGTGAAGCGGCCCGTTTCGCCAACCGTGAACGGGGGCATGTTGTATTGGAGGATGAACGACTTGGAGGTGGCGCCCCCGGTCAGGCCGTCCATGCTCTGGGCCTCCTTGGTTGGCCCAAGCGTGGTGATGACCAGTCCCTGGGTGTCTCCGCGCTCGAAGATCGCCGAACCGTGGACGCAGGGCAGCAGCCCGACCTGGCTGGAAATCGGGCGAAGGGACTTGGCGTCCCGCCCGTCCGAACGGATGCCCCTCTCGAGCACGGTCCGGCGGTATTCCTTGTACTGCAGATCCTCGAACACGACGTCGAGTTCATGCGGGGCAAATCCGGTCTCGCCGAGTTCGGCGACCAGCGCCGCCTTGGACTCCTCCTTCAGGGCCTTGATGTTGGCCGAACGGACGGCCTTTTCCTTGCCGTAGATGGCATCGGCGATCTTCGGCGCGGCGATCCGCTCGATGATGGCCCTTGCGGCCGGGGTGGCCGTGACAAGGTCGATCTTGATCTTCGGTTTGCCGACCGCGGCAACCAGCTCCTTGATGGCCCTGACGATGGGCTGGATCGCCTGGTGGGCGAATTCCAGCGCCTCGATGAAACGGTCCTCCGGGATCTGGTCCGCGGAGCCCTCGATCATCAGCATTTCCTTCTCGGTGCCGACATAGATGAGGTCCAGCGTCGAGGAAAACATCTGCTCGATGGTCGGGTTGACCACGAACTTGCCGTCGACCTGCCCGACGCGAACGGCGGCGATCGGCCCGTTCCACGGAATGTCGGAGATCGCCAGGGCGGCGCTCGCGCCGTTGAGCATGGAGATGTCGGACTCGTGGGTCTGGTCCGCGGAGAGGAGAAGCCCGATGACCTGGACCTCGTTGCGGAATCCCTCGGGGAAGAGCGGGCGGCAGGGGCGGTCGCAAAGGCGCGAGGTGAGGATCTCCTTTTCGGAGGGGCGCCCTTCGCGCTTGAAATAGCCGCCGGGGAAGCGGCCCGCCGCCGAGTACTTCTCGCGGTAGTCGACGGTCAGGGGAAAGAAGTCCTGGCCGGGCCGGATGCTGGAGGCAACGGTTGCGGCCACGAAGACGATCGTTTCGCCGGTGGTGACGGTTACGGCTCCGTTGGCGAACTTGGCCAGCGAGCCGGCGCCAAAGGAGATCCCATATTCAGGGACGGATACTGTGTTTTTCTGGTTCATTAGCTGATTTTGATTTTGTTCGGCTGTCCCGGTTGCGGGACGGCACGAGGGTGGGATGGGGCTTGATGCCGGCGCGCGGGCCGGCGATGCCTTCAGTCTCCTCGCCTTGACTCGAGAGATTCCCGTTTGGCGCCTTGGCGCAGGAGGCAAACGGAAATTTCCCGGTCCAGAGTCGAGTGTCGGAATGACAACGGGCGACCCGCGGATCGGATCGCCCGTTTGACGAAAGCGTTATTTGCGGAGGTTTAGCTTTTGCAGCAACTCGTTGTATTTAGGCAAGTTGTGCCGCTTGAGGTAGTCGAGGAGCTTGCGACGCCGGCTGGCCATCTGCAGGAGGCCCCTTCGGGAGTGAAAGTCCTTGCGGTGCGTGCGCAGGTGCTCGGTCAGATGATTGATCCGGGCGGTGAGCAGCGCGATCTGGACCTCGCTTGAACCGGTGTCCTTATCGTGGATCTTGTATTCTGCTATGATTTCGGGTTTTGCGACTATTGACATGGTACTGAGGTTGAATGGCGCGACCATCGGAGCCTTGCGGCCCCGCGGCACCCGCATCGCCCCGGATATCGGGGTTTGGCCGGCGCCACCGTTGCCATCCCGGGTTCGAGATGGGTCGCGGCGAAACCCCCAACCGAGGGGCTCCGCTGACGTGACCGTTCAGCCTTCGGTGAAACCGGACCCTCTGCAAGCCAAAATCAAGGGGGTCAGGCTGCAAAAGTTTACACCCGCTGCGGATGTCAAGTTTTGCCGCCTGACCCCCTTCATCCCGCCCTGACGAAGATCTCGTCCACCTCGGCGCACCCGGGAAGCTTCCGGATCCTGGCTATGATCTCGGCGCGGTGGAGGAAGAGCTCGCTGCGCACAACCGAGTGGGACGCATGCACCAGCAGGCGCCGCCCCCGGTCGAGCCGTACGGCATTGGAATACGACGCATTCGCAGGCCCCACGACCCCGGTCCAGTTTTCCCGGATCGTCTGCTCCGGCGAGGCCCGCCCAAGCTGGTATTTGGTGAGGATCTGCTCGAGGACGTCGCCCATCGGCTTTGCGGCGCGGCTTCTCGACCGTCCCTTGTCCTGGGGAAGGTGGCGGAAGCTCGCAATGAGGTTTTCGACCACCCTGCCGAAACCTTGGGGCTCCTTCTCCATGGGGGTCACAATTCGGTGACGTCGCCGGGCCGGGCGCGGGATTCAGCCGCCTTCATATGCTTGTAGAACGAATTCTCGAACCGAAGCAGGGCGATGACAAACCCCGGCGCCCCATCGAGAAATCCAAGCTGCAGGACGTAGGCCTTGAAAAATGCCCACTTTGCCCGGAATAGGCCCCGGAACAGGCCGCCCCGGTTGCGGCTGCCGGACTTCGCGACGTTCAGCGTCGTATAGCGGTCCATCTTCTGAATTGCCTCGGAAATGTTGCGATAGGGAATCTGCCGGATCGGATTCTTCATCCTTCCAAGGCTGCCCTTGAGGACGTAGCCTTCGTGGACGTGGTCCCCGACCGCATAATCCATCCTGCCGCGCCGGAAAAGCTGGGGCTGGCGGTAGTCGGGAAACCACCCTGAATGGTGTATTTCCTTGCCAAGGAACGTATTGTGCCTTGGCACCAAATAGGCGTCCGCCGCACCGGGATCGGCGATGATACGGAGAATTTCATCCCGGGCTCCGGGCGTGCAGCGTTCGTCCGAGTCGAGGCTGAATATCCACGGCATCGAGGTGTGGGTGATTCCCGCCTGCCGAAGCTCGCCGAATCGGCTGAACGGCACCTGCACGACCGTGGCGGCGTAGTTCCTGGCGATCTCCACAGTGCGATCCGTGCTGTTCGAATCTATGACCACGATCTCGCCCGCCCAGGAGACGCTCTCGAGAGCGGCGGCAATTTTCAGCTCCTCGTTGCGCGCGAGGATAAAGACGGACACGGGCGGGGGAAGCGACATGGCGCGGGACCCATCTCTGTCGGCGCCGCGCCGCGGTGTCAAAACAACCCGCGCCGCGCCAACACGGCCTTCACGGCCGCAAATACTTCCTCCTCGCCGATCCGTCGCACGCAATAGCTCCTGTAGGCGTTTGACCGGTCGCATTCGCCGGGTGCAACGCACGCGCCGCCGCAGGGCATCGGCGCCTGCAGCACCTGGTTGCCCGCGCCCAGGGGGCCCCAAAGCGCGCGGCTCTGGGAGCCGAGAAGCGCGACCACCGGGGTTCCCACGGCGGTCGCAATGTGCATCGGCCCGCTGTCGTGGCAGAGCACCGCGCTGGCGCGGGCGAGGAGCGCGGCGAGCCGGGCGATCGGTACGGGCGGTTCAATTGAGGCGACGGGGGTGGCGGCGAGGCGCCCGATCTCGCGCATCTGCGCGAGATCCGAAGGGCCGCCCACGAGCACCACGGCGGCGCCCAGTTCGCGCTGCACGCGGTCCGCCGTCCTGGCGAAACGGTCGGCGGGCCAGAGTCGAAACCGGCTGCTGCTTCCCGGGTGCAGCAGGACCACCGGGCGACCCGCAAAATTCATCCCGGCCAGCATCGCCGCGGCTGTGTCGAGGTCCGCCGGGGACACGGCCAGGCTGACGGCGCGGGTCGCGACCGGGACACCGGCGGGCGAGAGAAGACTCAGGTAATGCTCCGTGATATGGGCGCCCTCGTAGGCCGCAGGATCCACCCTGACCGTGCGGTTGTAGGCCAGCCGTCGGCGCATCCGCCCCCGGCTCCAATCAAAACCCGCCCGGAAGGGAGCCCCCGTCGCTCGCGTGCACAGGGCGGTGCGGTCGTTGTCGTCGATGTCGAAGACGTGGGTGAACCCGGCACGCCGGAGCCTGGCCAGCAGGCCGAGCATGCGACCCAGCCTTGGAGGCCGCCTGGGCACCTGCCAGACATCGGGGCGGTCGGGGTTGAGCGCCAGGATTTCTGCGTAACCCTCGTCAGCCAGCACGGTGAGCCTCGAATCCGGCCAGTGCAGGCGGAGGTTGGCGAGGAAGGAGCCCAGCAGCACAAGGTCGCCGACGTAGTGGCGGCGGATGACGAGGATATTCGGGGCGGCGGGGTCGACCATCAGCCGTGCTGCCCGTCATAGAGGGACCGATAGAGGAGGTTCTCCGAATGGAGCCGGCTGTGGTCTCCCGTGGCGACAATCCGTCCCCGGTCGAACACCAGGATCATGGAGGCCGAGCGTATGGTGCTGAAACGGTGCGCGATGATGAGCACGGTCTTGCCGACGACGAGCTTGGACAGCGCAGCCTGGATGGCAGCCTCGCTTTCGGAATCGAGGGCGGAGGTGGCCTCGTCCAGGATGAGGATGGGCGCATTGCGGAGAAAGGCGCGGGCGATGGCCAGGCGCTGCTTCTGGCCGCCGGAAACGAGGGCCCCGCGCTCGCCGACCCGCGTATCGTAACCCTGGGGAAACTTCGAGATGAAGTCGTGGGCAAAGGCGTCCCGGGCGGCCTGCTCGACCTCGGCCCGGGAGGCGCCCTGGCGGCCGAGTACCAGGTTGTTGTAGATGGTGTCGTTGAAAAGGACCGGATCCTGGGAAACCACGGCGATATTGCGCCGCAGGTCGGAGAGCCGGAGCAAGCGCAGGTCGATGCCGTCGACCGTCACCCTGCCGGCCGCGGGCTCATAGAATCGCGGCACGAGGTTGGCAAAGGTGGTCTTCCCGGCGCCGCTGGGGCCGACCAGGGCGCACATCGTGCCCGCCGGGATGTTTGCCGAGACAGCCTGCAGCACCGGCTCGTTCTCATTGTAGGCGAAATCGACGCCCTCAAAGGCAATGTCCCCGCGCAGGCGCCCGATGTCCACCGGCGCCTCCGGATCGGTGATGGAGACCGGTGCGTGGAGCACGAACTCCAGCCTGTCGAGGGCGGCCCGGCCGCGCTTGAGCTCATTGTTGAGCGCCCCGATCTTCTTTACCGGCTCGTAACTCATGTAGAGCGCCGTGCAGATGGCCACGAACGTCGCCTGGTCTATCCCCGTCACGTAGGCGTACACGAGCGTCACGGAGATTCCGAGTGCTGCGATGAACTCGATCGAAGGGGTTATGGCCTGGGCGTACTTCGCTATCTTGGTCTGCGCCGTGACGAGTTCGCGGGAGGCGTAGGCGAAGCGCTTGATTTCGTGATCCTCCAATCCAAAGGCCCGCACCTCCCGGGCCGCCGCCAGGTTCTCCGAAAAATGGCCGGTCACCGAGCCCAGGTGCGATTGGAGCTGGTGCGCCCGCTTCACCACCTTCTTGCCGACATAGCGAACGGGCAGCACGGAGACGGGCACGATGGCCAGGCTGATCAGCACCAGCCCCACCCCCTGGGTCGTGAAGGCGAACCAGACCAGCGTTCCGAGCGCGGCCAGCAGCGTCAGCGGCTGCTTGATGCCGTCGCTGGCCACGGTGGTGAGGGTGGTCTGCAGCTGGCTGGTGTCGGACATGCCGCGGGCGATGAGGTCCCCGCTGGACTTTCCCTGGACGAAGGACAGGGACAGCACCTGAAGCTTGCGGAAGTAATCCGTACGGATCGCCTCGAGGATGCGGATGCCGCTGTGCTGGATGAAATAGCTGTTGAGATAGCCGCTGACGGCGCGGACAAGGAAGGCGACCGGGATCGCCGCGGCCCAGAGCACCACACGCGAGAGCGGCATCGCCCCGTGGGTATGGTCAAAAATGCGCGGGAATACGTACTTGATGAGGATCGGCAGGCTTGCGCCGCTGGCCAGCGCCATGATCACCCCGAACAGGACGGCCGCCCAGAGCTGGCGGCGCACAAGGCGCAGGTACTTCAGGTACGGGTAAAAGCGCCGCATCGGATCAGTCCTTGGACGATCGCACGTCGAGGGCGTCGCGCAGCCCGTCGCCCAGGAAATTCAGCGAGAACAGCGTCAGGGAGAACACCGTGCCCGGAAAGACGAGAAGCCACCAGGATTCCTCCATGTTGTCGGCGCCGTCCTTGATCAGCACACCCCATGAACTCATGGGGGGCTGGACGCCGAGCCCGAGGAAGCTCAGGAACGCCTCGAGGAGCATCACGGCGGGGATGGTGAGCGTCGTGTAGACGATGATCGGGCCCATCAGGTTGGGGATCACGTGCCGGAAGATGATGCGCCGCCGGCTGAACCCGAGGGCGCGGGCGGCCTCTATATAGTCCATGTGCTTGATGGACATCGCCTGACCGCGGACGATCCGCGCCATCGTGAGCCACTCGACCGCACCGATCGCGACAAAAAGCAGGACAATGTTCCTGCCGAAAAGCACCATGAGCAGGATGACGAAGATGACAAAGGGCAGGGCGTACATGATGTCGACGATCCGCATCATCACGGCGTCGGTCTTGCCGCCGGCGAACCCCGCGATGGCGCCATAGGACACCCCGATCACCAGGGCGACCAGAGTGGCGGTGATCCCCACCATCATCGAGATGCGGCCGCCATAGAGGATCCTGGAGAACAGGTCGCGGCCGAGGGTGTCCGTGCCCAGCCAATGCGCGCGGCTCGGCGGCGTGGAGCCGAGATCGAGATTCTGATCCCTGAACGACTGGGAGAAGATCGGGCCGAAGACGCAGAGGACCAGCAGCGTCACGACGACGATCCCGCCGAACACCGCCAGGCGGTTCCGGCGCAGCCGGCGCCAGGCGTCATGCCAAGGCGACCGGCCCCGCTCCTGAGCCTCGACGGCGGTTGCTGGTTTCAGCTCGGCGTTCATTCAAACTTGAGCTTTGGATTGAGCGCCACCTGCACGACGTCAACCACGAGGTTCAGCCCGATGATGAGGGCTGCGTAGAGTATCACGGTGCCCAGCACCAGCGTGTAGTCCCTGTTGAAGGCCGAATTGACGAATTCCCGGCCCAGGCCGGGGATCTGGAAGATGGTCTCGATGACAAAGGAGCCTGTGAGGATCCCGGCGGTCGCAGGCCCAAGGAACGACACCACCGGAAGCAGCCCTCCGCGCAGCGCGTGCCTGAAGATGACGCGCGCCTCGCTCGCCCCCTTCGCCCTCGCCGTGCGGATGAAGTCCTGGTTGAGCACCTCGAGCAGGCCGCCGCGCGCCAGTCGCGCGACATAGGCGGCATAGACCGAGCCCAGGGTGAGGCACGGCAGCACGCGGTCGATCGGGCCGTACCAGCCGGAGGCGTTGAACCAGCCCATGTGGATGGCGCACACCAGGACGAGGATGGGTCCGAGGACGAAGGTCGGGATGCAGATTCCCGTCATGGCCGCCGCCGAGCAGACGTAGTCGATCCAGGTGTTCCGACGGATCGCGGCCAACACCCCCAGGGGCAGGCCCAGCGCAAGGGCTATGAGAAGCGAGTACGAACCCAGCTCAAGGGATACGGGCAGCTTTTCGGCGATGATCTCGTTCACGGTGCGGTTCGGGTACTTGAACGAGGGCCTGAAATCGATGCCGAACGCCTCCTTGAGGTCGAGCCCGCGCTCGAACGCCGACGGATGGAAGGCCTTGGGGCAGAGGTCCCAGAGGTAGTCCCGGTATTGCTTCCAAAGGGGATCGTCCAGGTGGTAGTAGGCGTTGAGGTTTCTCAGGACCTCCGGCGTAACGGCCTTCTCCGCCGTGAAAGGCCCCCCGGGCACGAAGCGCTGCATGAAAAAGGTCCCGGTGATGATGATGAACATCACGGGAAAGGCCTGGAGCAGCCGGTGGCTGATGAAGCGGAGCATGAAGCCTGTTACCGGAGATAGACGTACTTCCAGGGGTGGATGTCGAGCAGCGTCGGCCACCAGCCCGCGACCCTGGGGTTCATGGCAAACACACGCGTGTAATAATAGATCGGGATGACCGGGCACTCGTCCACCAGGATCGCGTCCAGCCTCTGGTAGTCGGCATAACGCTCGGCCTCCGACCGGGCGTTCAACGCCAGGTGGAGCACGCGGTCGTACTCCGGATTGGACCAGAGCGTGTCGTTGTTCCCGTTCCGGGTCTCCCAAATCTCGAGAAAAACGTGGGGGTCGAGGTAGTCGGCAATCCAGCCCGCGCGCTGCATCTGGAAATTCTGGGTGTGCTGGGCATCCAGGTAGACCTTCCACTCCTCGTTGGTCAGCCGGATGTCGACGCCGAGGTTGGTGCGCCACATCGCCTGGATCGCCTCGGCGATGAGGCGGTGGTTGTCGCTCGTGTTGTAGAGAAGTTCGATGGTCGGGAAACCCCTGCCCCCCGGATAACCGGCCTCGGCAAGCAGGCGCCGCGCCTCCGGCACTCCGCCCGAGAGCCGCGCCTCCGGCGTGTAGCCCGAGTCTCCTGGATAGCTCACCGCGAAGGCGGGCATCTGATCCCCGCGGAGAACATCCTTCACCAGCCGCTCGCGGTCGATGGCCAGCGCCAGCGCCCGCCTCACCCGCTTGTCGTTGAGCGGAGGCCGGGTGACATTGCACCTGTAGAAATACAGCCCGAGATAGGGCTCGATTTGCAGCTCCCCGGGGTGATCGCGGCGGTAGACGTCGGTCTTGGGGAGGGGGAGCGTGCTGGTGACATCGAGCTGCCCGGTGCGGAACATCCGCTCCTCGGTGGGCCCGTTATCCGTCGGATAATACTCTATCGCGTCGAGCCTGACGTTTGCCGCATCCCAGTAAAAGGGATTGCGCACCACCGTGATCCTTTGGTTGGGCGTCCATTCCTTGAGCATGAACGGTCCGCTTCCAACAAGGCGTCCCGGCTTTGTCCAGCCGGTGTCCTTGTGGTCGAGCGGGCCGTACCTTGCCAGGACCTTCACCGGCACGGCATCCCAGGAATAGTGGGTCGCGATGATCTTGAGCAGGAAGGGCGTCGGGCTTCGGAGCGAAACCCTGAGGGTGCGGTCGTCCACGGCCTCGAAGCCGACCTTCGAAAAGTCGGACAGCCTGCCCGCGTTGTAATCTGCGGCGCCCGCCACAAACCAGAGCAGGTAGGAGTACTCGGAGCCAAGCGAGGGGGTGAGGATCCTCTTGTAGGACTGCACGAAGTCGTCGGCCGTCAGCGGATCGCCATTGGACCACCTGAGGCCCCCGCGAAGATGAAAAGTGTAGACGAGGCCGTCGGCCGATATGTCCCAGGACTCCGCCAGGCCTGGAACGGGATGCAGGTCATGGGGATCTCCGGTCACCAGGCCCTCAAAGAGGCTGTCGATGATGTTCAGCTCCGGGACGCCGGTGACCGCCTGAGGGTCGAGGTCCTGCGGCTCGGATCCGTTGCCGAACCTCAGCACCTGGGCCGGACGCCCTCCCGGCCCCGCGGCCGCGGCCCCATCGTGCCTGGCGCAACCGCCGGCCAACGCGAGTCCCGCGGAGAGCGTGAGGATCAACAACCTGCGTGCAGGCATGGCCGGAAGGAAAGCGGGCGACCAACCTCTCTGCAAGCCTGCCCGGCAGGCGTTGCCCAAAAGTACGTGCCAATCCGGCAAAATCCTGATTTATCGCCCGTACGGAGCTGTGGCAGAGTGGTCTAATGCTCGAGTCTTGAAAACTCGCGTGGGCGCAAGCCCACCGTCCGTTCGAATCGGACCGGCTCCGCCAATTTCCTTCCAAATGAGGGTGATGGGTGGCCGGTGCCTGCCCCGCCCCGGACTTGACACTCCCTGATTGCGTTGGGTAGATTAACAATCCACTCAAACTCACTTTGCTGAAAAGTGGGCCATTCGGCCCGCTTTTTTTTTCCCATTTTTCCCCCACTCCCCATCCATGAGCAGCGAAATCCTCTCCGTTCTGGAGTATATGGAAAAAGAGAAGGGCATTCCGCGCACCGACATGATCGCGACCATCGCGAATGCGCTGAAAACCGCGGCCCAGAAGGGCCTTAATTCCGGCCAGGAGCTCAAGATCGACATCAATCCCCGCAATGGCCAGCTCCACGCCTGGGCGGTCATGAAGGTGGTCGATTCGATCGGCAACCCCCGTACCGAGATCCACGTGGAGAAAGCCCAGGCCATCAGGCCGGGGGCCCTGATCGGCGAGTTTGTCGAGAAGGAGATCGACCCCTCCACCCTGGGCAGAATAGCGGCACAGACCGCCCGCCAGGCCGTCATGCAGCGCCTCCGCCAGTTCGAGAAGGACCGCATTTATGACGACTTCAAGGACCAGGTCGGAAACATCGTCACCGGGACGGTCCGGCGCAGGGAGCGCAACGACCTGTATGCGGACCTCGGCAAGGCCGAGGCCGTGATGCCGGCCAAGGAGCAGGTGCCAGGCGAGGAATACCAGCCGGGAGACCGGATCCGCTGCCTGCTGCTGGAAATCGAGAACACGACCCGGGGCCCCGAGATCATCCTCAGCCGCGCCAGCTCAAAGTTCGTCAGGCGCCTTTTTGAGCTCGAGGTCACCGAGATCGCCGACGGCACGGTGAAGATCGAGGCCTTCGCGCGAGAGCCGGGGTACCGCACCAAGATCGCGGTGACGAGCAAGGATTCCAAGGTGGATCCGGTGGGGGCGTGCGTCGGCGCCCGGGGCGCGCGTGTCAAGGCGATAGTCCGGGAACTCGGCGGCGAGAAGATAGACATCATCAAGTTCTTCGCGGATCCCCGCGAGATGATCATCGAGGCCCTCAAGCCCGCGATCCCCCGGGAGATCATCCTCGACGACAAGAATCACCGCATCATCCTGAAGGTCGCCACCGACGACCTGGCCATCGCCATCGGGCGCAAGGGACAGAACGCCAGGCTGACGTCCCGGCTCATCGGCTGGCGGATCGACATCGAGGAATTCAAGGCTGCCGGCGACGATCCCCGCGGCAACGCAATCGCTTCGCTCGTCAAGGTGCTCAAGCTCGACGCGGCCGTGGCCGGGCGCCTTGTGGACATGGGCATCACTTCGCCTGCGGCCTTCGAGGGCGTGGCGGCCGAGGACCTTGTGGGAGGGGGCTTCACCCCCGAGGAGGCGCAGGCCATCATCGCCCAGGTTGCCCCGCCCTCCGCATAGAAAAGCCCTGAATGAGCATCCGCATCCACGAACTCGCCAAGCGCATAGGCATGGACGGCAAGGAAATGCTGGCCCTCCTTAAGGAGCGCAACTATGTGGCGGCGGACACGAAGTCGGTTTCCAGCACCGTCGCAAACATCTACGTCGAGGAGATCGAGAAGGAGTTCGCGTCCAGGATCGCCGCCCAAGGCGCGGAGGCGCATTCCGAGGCGTCGGGAAAGGCCGTGGCGCCCGATATCGCCGTTTCCGCGCCACCTGAGCCGGCACCAAGGCACAAGTCGCCCGTCGGGGCCTTTGTCAAGACGGCCGCTGATGTAATCCGCGAGCGCGATGCGGCCAAGGCCGCGGCGATGCCGCCGCCCCCGATCCCGGCGAGTCCTCACCTGCCCCAGCGCCTTCCGCCGACCGCTCCCACGGCCCCCGCTCTCCCTCAGGCTGCGGTCCGTGCCGTCCCGAGGAGCCCTTCCGCCGTTCCGCCGCCTGTCGCGGTGCCGGCCTCCACGCCGCAGTCGTCCGTCCTGGCGCCGAAGGTTCCCCTCCCTGCTCCGATTCCCCCCCCGTTGCCCCGGCCGGCGGCGCCTACCCCGGAACCGGCGCCCCAGATTGGCGCGTCGGCACCCCCGCCCCTTCCCCAGGCGGCGGCTGCGCCCGCCGTCGTTCTGCAGGGCGACCTCAAGATCATCCAGTCCAAGCCGCCGATTGTGGTGCGCGATTTTGCCGCCGTCCTTGGATTGCGCCCCTTTCAGCTCATCTCCGAGCTCATGCAGATGGGCATCTTCGCCTCGATCACGCAGTCGATCGAGGAGGGGGTTGCCACCAAGGTCGCCGAAAAGCACGGGTTCCTGCTGGAGATCAAGCACCGGGTCGATCCGGCGCTCCAGCAGCAGGCCCAATCGCTGAAGGACGAGGACCGGAAAAAGACCGAGGAGGAGCGCGAGGCCCGCGATCTCGCTCCCCGGCCCCCGGTGGTCTGCATCCTCGGTCACGTCGACCACGGCAAGACTTCGCTTCTGGACGCCATCCGCAAGGCGCACGTCGCCGCGGGCGAGGCCGGCGGCATCACCCAGCACATCGGCGCCTACCAGATCGAGTTCAGCGGCAGGAAGGTCACCTTCCTGGACACTCCCGGCCACGCCGCCTTCAACAAGATGCGGGCGCGCGGGGCGTCCGTCACCGACATTGCGGTGCTGGTCGTGGCGGCCGACGACGGGTTCATGCCCCAGACCGACGAGGCCCTTCAGCATGCCCGCAACGCCAAGGTCGCCCTTATCGTGGCCGTGAACAAGATGGATGCCAAGGGTGCGAACCTGGACCAGGTGAAGGCCCAGATGCAGCAGAGGGGGATCGCCCCCGAGGACTGGGGAGGCGAGACCATCCTCGTTCCGGTCTCGGCCCTGAAGGGCACGGGCATCAATGAACTTCTGGAGATGATCCTGCTTCAGGCCGATGTGCTTGAACTCAAGGCAAACCCCAAGGTCGAGGCCGGAGGGGTGATCATTGAATCCCAGGTGGATGTCGGGCGCGGGCCCGTCGCGACCGTCATCGTGCAGCGGGGCACCCTCCGGGTCGGCGACGCCGTTGTCTGCGGAACCCATTGGGCCCGGGTCCGGGCCATGTTCGACGACCAGGGCAACGCCCTCAAGGAGGCGCCCCCGGCGACGCCCGCAAGGGTGGTGGGATGGTCGGGAACGCCCGAGAGCGGAGCCACTTTCCGCGGGGTGAGGACCGCGCGCGAAGCCGAGAACCTGGCGGAGGAGCAGCAGCACGCGCAGAAGAAGGACGCCACAACCGCGGCCCCGCCCAAGGACATCTCCGTCGAGCAGCTCTTTGCCAACATCGCCGCCAACCGGCAGGAGGTGCTGAAGGTCATCGTCAAGACCGACGTGTTCGGCTCCGCCGAGGCCGTCCGCCAGATGCTCGAGGCAATCAAGAGCGCCAAGGTCCAGCTGGAGATCGTTTCGGCCGAAGTCGGGCTGGTGACCAAGAACGACGTGCTCATGGCGGGCGCCTCGGGTTCGGTCATCCTCGGCTTCAGCACCAAGCTGGAGAACGGCGTGACGCCCCTGGCCAAGCATCACGGAGTGCGCATCGAGACCTTTGACATCATCTACGAGCTCGGCGACCGGGTCCGCGAAATGCTTGCCGACCTTCTCGAGCCGGACATCAAGGAGACGAAGCTCGGAGCCGCCGAGGTGCGCGCCACCTTCCCGCTGGCCAAGGGTTTCGTGGCGGGCTGCCTCGTCACCGAGGGCCGGATCAACCGCAACGCCAAGGCGCGTGTCCGCCGGGGGAAGGAGATCCTCCACCAGGGCAAGATCGCCACGCTCAAGCGGTTCAAGGACGACGCCAACGAGGTGAGGGCGGGCCTTGAGTGCGGCATCAAGCTCGACGACTTCAACGGCTATCAGGTGGGCGACTTCATCGAGTGTTACGAGGAGGAGAAGGTAAGGGCCGCGCTCTGAGGTCCTGAGATCCGGGCGCCCCTCGGGGCGGAGACGACTCCCGGAATAGGCCGGCGAGGGGCCACCCACGGCAATCTAATCCATTTCCCATGTCCGCACGAACCATCCGCGTGAACGAACTGCTCCGGCGCGAGATCAACGACGTGCTCCGCAGGCGCTACCAGAGCGAGGCGCTGGCAATCACCATCACGGAGGTGAGGGTCTCGCCCGACCTGCGCGATGGCCGGGTGCAGGTCTCCATCCTCGGGGATCCGGAGGTGGTCGCGAAGAAATTTCGCTGGCTCCGGCGGCAGGCCGGGGAGATCCGGGCCGAGGTGGGACGCAGGATCGTCCTGAAATTCCTGCCGAAGTTCGAATACCGGCTCGACAAGACCACCGCCCAGACGGCCGACCTGATGCGGCTTCTCGACGAGGTCGGCGGCGGGGCCCCCTCGGGGGAGCCCCCGGAACCCGGGGCTGGCTGACGGGGCGACGCCGGTTTTCATGGCCTTTTGGCCCGATTCCGGGCCAACTATCAACAGCTCGTGGAAAAATTCTACCCTGAATTCACGGCCGGCTTCAACAGCCTGCTGGCTGCGGCCGCCGGAAGGCGCGTCGCCGTGATCGGCCATGCCCGCCCCGACGGCGACTGCATCGGGGCCCAGGTGGCGCTCGCCCGTGTGCTCTCGGCGCGGGGAGTCGACGTGATCTGCGTGAACGCAGATCCGGTGCCCCGGCGCCTCAGGTTCCTGGCGCTGGGCATGACCTTTCTGAGGACCGACGAAATCCTCGGCCCGGCGGCCGGGTATTCGGCGATCCTCGTGGACTGCGCCGACCACGCGCGCGCCGGAGTCCGCCTGAAGGCCGCCTTCCCCAATCCGCTGGGAAACATCGACCACCACATGTCCGACAAGGGCTTTGCGCAGATCAATATCGTCGACAGCGCGTCGGCGGCGACCTGCGAGATCCTCGCGGGAGCGATGCTGGACGAGGGGATCCAGCTGGACCCGCAGGCCGCCCAGGCCCTTTACACCGGGATCCTCACCGACACCGGCCAGTTCCGGTTCGCCTCGACCTCCCGGCGCTGCTTCGTGCTGGCGGGTGAGCTCGTGGCCAGGGGGGCGTCGCCCGCCGTTGCGGGCTATGAGCTTTATGAGAGGGAGACCCCGGGCAGGCTCCGCCTGCTCGAGCGCTTCCTTGCGTCGCTCAGGCTGGAATGCGGCGGGAGGGTGGCCGTGGGAGAGCTCACGCCCGAGGTGTTCGCCGAGACCGCGACCGGACCCGAGGACACCGAGGGACTGGTCGACTATGCGCGTTCGATGGACGGCGTTGAGATCGGGGTTCTGATTGAACGCCAGGCCGACGGTGGCGTGAAGGCGAGCCTGCGGGCCAAGGAGGCTTTCCATCGGGTGGATCTTGCCGCCGCGGAGTTCGGGGGAGGGGGGCACGCCTGCGCCGCGGGATTGAACGTGAGGCATCCGCCCGGGGACTTCCGTGATAAACTGATTGCCGCGATCGAGCGCAGACTCGCCGCCCATGCTCCTTAACCCCCCTGAACTCGACGGCGTCCTCCTCGTGGACAAGCCGGGCGACCATACGTCGCACGATGTCGTCGCGCGCCTCAGGGGAAAGCTCCGCATGAAGCGGATCGGCCACGCCGGCACGCTGGATCCCATGGCCACCGGCCTGCTTGTGATCCTCGTCGGCAAGGCGACCAAACTCTCCCAATACCTTGTCGGCGTGGACAAGGAATACGAGGGCTCGATAGAGTTCGGCAAGATCACGAACACCCAGGATGCCGACGGTGAGGTGATGGAGACCCGCCCGGTGCCCCCGCTCACGGAGGCCGGGGTGCGCGAGGCGATCCAGGGGTTTCTTGGGGACCAATACCAGATGCCGCCGATGTTCTCTGCCGTGAAGATCGACGGGGTGCCGCTCTACAAGCACGCCCGCAAGGGGGAGGAGATTGTCCGGGAGCCGCGCTTCATCCGGGTGATCAACTGGGACATCACCCGTTTCGAGCCGCCGCGCTTCGAATTCCGGCTCAGGTGCACCAAGGGCACCTACGTGAGGACACTCGCCCACGAACTCGGCTTGAAGGTCGGATGCGGGGCTTTCCTGGCGTCCCTCAGGCGCACCGCGTCCGGCTCCCTCCTGGCATCGCAGGCGCTGACGCTCGACCAGATAGAGGCGCTCTCCCTGCCCGAGATAGAGAAGAGGCTGATTCCCGCCCGGGTGGCGGCGCCCACCCTGATATGAACCTTCCGGCCCACATCGCCGGCCTCGGCATGGCCAGCGGTCTTCCGTGGAAGCCCCTTCATCTGGCGATCGGGATGTTTGACGGCGTCCATCTTGGGCATCGAACGGTGGTTGAGGCGGCGGTGCAGGCTGCCAGGGAGGGGGGAGGGCTCTCGGGCGTGCTTACCTTCAACCCGCATCCCAGCGCAATTTTCAATCCGGAGAAGCACACGCGCCTCATCATGGATCCGTCGAGCAAGGCCCACCTTCTCCAGCGCCTGGGCATCGACGTCGTCATCACGGAACCCTTCACGCGGGAGTTCGCCCGCATTGAGGCAGGGAAATTCCTTCCCGCCGTCAAGGAAGCCCTTCCCGGGCTCGCAGCCGTCTATGTGGGCGAGGACTGGCGTTTCGGCGCCGGCCGCCGGGGAGACGTGGCCCAGCTCGTCGCGGAGGCCAGGAAGATGGGGATGTCGGTTTTCAGCGCCTCTCCGGTGAACCTCGACGGACAGCAGGTCAGCAGCACCCGGATCCGCGGCTTCCTTGAAAACGGCGACGTCGCATCGGCCAATGGGCTCCTGGGATCCCCGTATTTTGCCGAGGGCGCCGTCGAGGCCGGAAAGCGGCTGGGCCACAGGATCGGCTACCCGACGCTCAATCTTCCCTGGACGGCCGAATTCTGGCCGCGCTTCGGCGTCTATGCCGTCCGGGTTTCAGGTCCCGAGTCGCTCAGGCCGCTTTTCGGTGTCGCCAACTTCGGCCTTCGCCCGACCGTCGAGTCGTCCAGCCGTCCCCTCCTCGAGACCCACCTGCTGGGCAATTGTCCCTTCACCACGGGCGACTCCATCCATGTCGAATGGCTCCAGTTCCTCCGACCCGAGATGAAGTTTTCCAGCGTTGACGAACTCAGGCTGCAGATCGCCATCGACGTTCGCCACGCTGAGAAGTTTTTTGAGGTCTAGCAGGGTGTTGAAAAACTACGATGGACCGTCGTTGCGATCAGAATGCGCTCTCCGCAAGGCGGGTTGGGAGGGGGACGCAGCGCGCCAGCGCGAAGATGGCGAGGCGAAGCCGAGTCCGCATGGACG
>Ga0302320_10004310_pt1 | contig 32349 bp, 25 predicted proteins | sample Bog_T0_3_FD_202130 | JGI IMG/M metagenome (GOLD analysis project Ga0302320, IMG submission 202130) | Peat permafrost microbial communities from Stordalen Mire near Abisko, Sweden - Bog_T0_3 | ecosystem: Environmental > Terrestrial > Soil > Wetlands > Peat | place: Sweden: Abisko, Stordalen Mire... | reverse complement strand
AGCCCTTGATGCTTATCAGTTCAAGTTATTCAATTTTCATGTGTAAGGGAGTGCCGGTTTTGCGGGTTCGCGTCTTCTATCACGACAAATGCTTTGACGGAGCTTGCTCAGCCTCGTTGTTCACGCGCTTCCACCGTGAGCGCATCGCGGCCAGGGCCAGCTATGAGTATCGCGGCCTTGTGCATCGCGCCGGCGCTCTCTTTGACGAGAGCGAGTTTAGCGGCGACGAAAATGCCATCGTCGACTTCAAATATTCAGCCTCGCCCAGGATCACCTGGTGGTTCGATCATCATCTGTCGGCGTTTCTAACGCCCCAGGATCAGCAAAGCTTTCTCGACTGCCAGCGCGATCCGGTCTGCGGCAATCGCAAGTTCTTTGACCCCGATTACACCTCCTGCACGGGCTTTTTGGCACACATTGCCTCCACCCGCTTCGGCTTTGACACGGCCCCGGTCGCGGACCTCATCCATTGGGCAAATATCGTGGACGGCGCGCTCTATGAGAGCCCGGAGTCGGCTGTGGAGATGGCAGCTCCAGCCATGAAGCTGACGCTGATTATCGAGTCCACACAGGATCCGGAGTTCATTCCGCGGCTCATCCCGCTGCTCACCGAGATGCCGCTGGCCGAGGTACTGAGTCAGCCTTTTGTGGCCGAGTTGCTGCCTCCGCTCCTCGAGCGCCACAAGCAGGCGACCGAGCTGATCCGCAACCGCAGCGAAGAGCGCGACGGGACGATCTTTTTCGACATCACGGACCAGCCGCTGGAGGGGTACAACAAGTTTATCCCCTACTATCTGCACCCCCAGGCCACGTATTCGATTGGTCTTTCGAGATCCAGCTTCCGCACCAAGGTTTCTGTCGGCTCCAATCCATGGACCAAGACCGATCCGGCCACGATGGTGAACCTGGCGGCTGTGTGCGAACGATACGGCGGCGGCGGTCACGCCCGCGTGGGGGCCATTAGCTTCCCGCCCGATCAGGCCGATCGCGCTCGCGAAGCTGCAGCGGAGATTGTGGCCGAGCTACGGGCGAGTAACCCACACGTTTAGGGCAGGTCCGGCGAATCGATAGTTTCTGGTATGCCTGGGCTGATCGCCCCTGACGCACCTTATCGCAGGCGGACCCGTGATGCAGCGGCAACGTTCTTGTCAGTAAAAAGTGGATTGTGCGCGGGGGATATGAGTTCCAGCGATGGCCCGGCTCGAGTGAAATCCGGGATGGCAGCCTGATTCATGCCCCGCCATCCTCAGAGTAACGCGATAAGCGCATCCAAATCTGGCGGTCCGCAGTTAGCGGCTCAGGCCGGATTGTTTTCCGAAGCCGCCGCTGCCGCTGCCGCCGCGGCCCGGGCCTTGACGCGGGCTGCCATAAACGCGTCGTGTTCCTCTTTGATTGTGGCTCCTGGCTTTCGGGTTAAGGGATTCCGGTTGGCGAGATGCTGGTTCCATGCCTCGTAATCGTCGCCGATGGTGGCGGCGTAGACAGCGGCGGTCGTCGGGTCGAAGGCGGTTGCATTCACCTCTTCCCGCTTCTTCAAGCGTCCAGCGAAGAGCCAGCCGCGTTCAAAGACAGCCAAAGCGGGAATACAGAATTGAAGACAGTAACGGATCACTCTGAAAATGGGCATATAAAGCAGCCCCTCAGCCATCCCCTCGACCCCCCTCGCCGACGCGCTTGCCTGCCCGATGGTAAGGGAGAGCATGAAGCAAATATAGACAAGAGCGAAGCAGGCCAGATGAGTGACGATCGCAACAGCAACATGCAGAGAAAGGCCGGTTTTGTGCTTCGCGTTAATCACCAGCCATGCTAGAAAGAGGTGATAGGAGAGGAAAACGTCAACGGACTGTGCCAAATAGATATTTGGCATGCAAAGCCATCCCAGCAGGAATCCTAGAAGATCGGCAACGATGAGCGCGCCTACGTCCACGGGTTCCAAATCGAGCCATGCAACTAGACCCATAACATTCTCCTTTGCGCCATTTTCGCACCGGTTCCAGATTGTACCGTTGGGTTCATTGCATGATTCCACTGGTGGTTCGTTCTGTCAATTGGTTGAAAACAAGCCCTGTGCGAGCATCCGGACCGCGTCATACCTGAATAATCCAGGAGCATGGGATGAACGCCTTCTCTTCAGCAGGCATTAACATCTCGAGGGATCATTGAAAAGCAGCCACGGAAGAACAGGCGGGAACTGTTTCTGGGCCAACTGAGTCATTAGTCTGTTTGGATCCAGTTGCTGGCGCTGGTCAGACCGGCATTCAATCGCTTCCGCCAACGTCTGGCCAGCTCCAGAGGGCAGTTTCAGTCCTGCGCTAAACACAATAACTACATTCATTCTTCGGCTAATTGCTGTGCGGTTTAGGCGGGATTGCTTTCCGCAAAAGCCACGGTCTGGGCCGGATGGCTTTGCGCAGCCGCCGCGGCCCGGGCCCGGATGCGGGCTGCCATGAACGCGTCGTGCTCACCTTTGATTGAAGAGCCGGGCTTCCTGGAAAGAGGATTCCGGTGGGCAAGGTGGTGGTTCCACGCATCGTAATCCTCGTTTGTGGCGCTTAATGCATCGTGTTTTGAGGCAATAAAGACATCCTCGTTTGTGGCAGTGAATGGAGCGGAGGAGTCGGAAGCAACCGAACTGACCTCACTGGCGGCTGCGGCAGATGAGGAGACAATTGCAGCAGAGCTACTCTCACTCGGGGCTGCAACCAGGGACTCGGACACGGCAGGGGCTCCCGTGGGAGAATCCGGGGCGGAAAGCTGGACCGAAAGCTTCGGATCGGGTCCATATTGATTTGAGCCAGAGTCGCCCTCCAGCACCAGGAACACGATCAGAATTAAGCCAATGAAGGGAACGGCAGAAACCAGCAGCCACCAGCCGCTCTTGCCCGTGTCGTGCAGCCGGCGCACGGCGCAGGTTGTGGATGGAATCAAGGCGAGAAGCGAATAGAAGCTATAAAAAGCGACCGGGATTGTGCCACTCACAAACTCCCGAAGCGCAAGAGCGAAAAGAAGCATGCCAACAGAAGCCAGGAAATGAAAAAGCGTGAACATCCAATACTCTTTGCGCCGCGACCGCCCGTAGAAATCTCCGGTCCGTTTCCATGCAAGCAGATACCAGTCCATCGTTGCTCTCCCCGCCTTGTTTCCCGATTAAGGTTCCGCCCGTGGACGGCGTTTAGATGACCGGTATCCCGGCAATAAAAGTGGATCCCGCAAAACAGGCAATCGTGGCAAATATAAGCTGGATTACCAAGATCTTTGTATCCCACGAATTGGGGAATCGGAATGTGCACGAGACGATCGACCGCGCCGCTTGATCAGTCCGTGCGAGAGGTCCGCTTGTGCCGCATCGGTCTTTGGATCGAATTTCATTCTGCTGGCAGGTTTTCCTGTCCCACGCCAGACCGACATGAATGATATCGGCAAAATTTATTTTTTCTTTCTGTTGCACAATTTGGTTCGTGATTCTTCGGGTTTTCTAGGGTATGATGGGTGAATCTTAGGCTAGCCCCTAAGTTTCCACTTGACAATTATGGTTCACTTCCCCCAAAGTAACGCATATCGCGGTGCAAAAAGGCACCCCGGGGTTCCTGCTCTGGCACTCCGCACACAGCCAATGGCTATCACCCTCGTGAGTATGGAATCACGCGAAGTGCTGCGTTGTGACTACTGTAGCTTGGTGCAGTTCAGAACCAACAACTCCCTTTGCAGAAAATGCCATAGGCCCCTGGATGTGGAAGAGCCTGTGCCGATGGCGCCACAGCTGGTGGTTAGTCCGTCCGCTCCGGCTTCGGCCGAAGCCGGGTTGCAGGTTGCCGGGCAGGTGCGCGATATTCGCAAGGCGCGCCATATGAGCCAGCGCCAACTGGCCGGGCGAATGCAAGTGCCTCGCACCTATATTTCCAAGATCGAGAACGGAAAGGCCATCCCCACACTTGGTTCGCTGGAGCGGCTGGCCGCGGCCCTCGAGGTGGACGTGTGCCATCTGGTACGGGATGCACGCAGCCGCCGCGATGAAGAGGTCGCTTCCATACTGGCAGACCCATTCCTGGCCGAGGTTGCGGCCCTGCTGCCCCATCTGGACTCGATGCAGCGCATGCTCTTCTCGGGCGCGGTGCGGGATGCGGCCACCGGACGGAGGCGCTCCGCTTAACATCTCTGTCCGAACCCTGCGAGCACCCGGAATGGGGACTGCCTGCGGGCCGGATGGCGAGTCCGATTGCGACGGTCGGGCGCTTGTGCTACGGTCGATGATGCAACACTCCGGCTCCGGCTGAGGCAGACTATTGCCCCGGTTAAGGAGTCTGCCGTGGGCGATTGGCCCGTTGATCCGGTTCCGGTGTCCCATTCCGACACCGCCAGGGCGTCAGCCTTCAAGCCGCACGAGCAATGTAGAGGCGAGTCCTTTGTATCCATCCAGCACGCTGCGCGTCGATGAGCTGACCTCGGAGGAGTGCGCTGTTTACGCGACGCTAAAACCCGAATGCCTGCCCACGCACGTGGCCATCATCATGGACGGCAATGGCCGCTGGGCAGGCAACCGCTCGCTCAAGCGGTTCCAGGGCCATCAGCAGGGCGCCAAGAGCGTTCAACTGGTGACTGAGACCGCTGCCCGTATCGGCCTTCCCTGGCTCACCCTCTACGCCTTTTCCCTTGAGAACAGCCTGCGCCGTCCCCGCGCCGAGGTCAACTTCCTCATGCGCCTGCTCAAGACCTACCTGGAGAGCAATGTGCAGCGGATGGTGGACAACAATATCCGCATCAAGTACATCGGCCGCATTCACGAACTGCCTTCCGATGTTCAGGACAAGATGGCCTGGGCCGCGGATGCCACGGCCCGCAACACCGGCACCACGCTCACCCTGGCGCTGAACTACGGCGGCCGCTCGGAACTGGTGGACGCCTTCCGATCTCTTGCGGCCGAAATCGAGCTCAAGCGCATCAGCCCCGGCCGCATTACAGAAGAGGATATTCACCGTCACCTCTACACGGCGCACATGCCCGACCCGGATCTGCTGATTCGCACTTCGGGAGAGATGCGGCTCTCGAACTACCTTTTGTGGCAGGTGGCTTACACCGAGATCTTCGTCACCGAGCGGCTCTGGCCAGACTTTCGCGGAATCCATCTGCTTGAGGCCATTGCCGACTTCCAGCGCCGCGAGCGCCGCTACGGAGGCCTCGGTGAGGGCTCAGGCGAAGTGGACGAAGAGGCCGAACGGGTCAAGATCGTGGCCGGTTGATTACCATCGCGGCAGTTTGATTACTTTCGATGTTCCTAAGCCTTTTTTTAGGTATACAAGCCTGATCTTCACCCTCCATCCTGTCGAAGGTCTTAAGGGGGCAAGAATCCATTGGAAAACGTGAAGAGCGCGCCGCAGGAACAGGATTCCTCGGCGAAGGCAAAACAATTGGCAGAGAAGCTGAAGTTCAGGCTGAAAGAAGCAATGGCACAACGCGGCGGGTCAGAAGCATTTGTGCATTGGCTGCGATCGGACGGCAAGTAGGGCGGGCTGACACGCAAACCGTGAGATTGAGCGTGATTCGCGCCGATTGCCGTTTGATGGCGCTTCGATTAGGCATTTCATAGCTGTATGCGGGTACACACCCACCCCGGCGGTGTATCCTCAGCCTTGGCATGAAACGCATACTGACCGCTCTCGTTTTGATTCCGCTTGTCCTCCTCCTCGTCTTTGTGGGACCGCGCTGGCAGTGGTTGTTTACGCTAGCCGTGGCTGGGGTGGCGGCGCTGGCTGCCTGGGAATATCTGGGCTTGGCAGAGCGGAGTGGGGCCAAGCCACCGCGGGTTGCCGTACTCGTGGCCCTGGCGCTGCTCTTTGCCGGCAATTTTGAATACCCCGACCAAACGGCTGCTATCTTTGGCGGCTTATGCCTCGGCCTGTTGATTTATTGCACCTTCCGTTCGTCTATCGATCATTTATTTGCGGACGCGGCGACTTCCATTTTCTGCCTCCTCTACGTGGGGCTCACCCTGCTGGCCCTGCCCAACCTGCGCGAAGAAACCAATGGCCCTTCGCTGGTGGCCTTTCTTTTGTGCGTGGTCTGGGCGGGAGACATCGCCGCTCTCTACGTGGGCCGCACTCTGGGCCGGCTCAAGCTGGCGCCCTCGCTGAGCCCCAACAAAACCTGGGAGGGTACCTTGGGTTCGGTGGCGGGCAGCGTGTTGGCCGCGGGCGGCTTGCTCTGGCTGGCCAACTGGCTGGCACAGTGGGACTCGGCCAAGCTTTCCTACTACCCTGAGGATCTTTGGTTTTGGCTGGGGCTGGCCGTGCTGGTCAATGTCGCAGCTCAGGTGGGCGATCTGGCCGAGTCGGCGCTCAAGCGCTCGGTGGGAGTCAAGGATTCCGGAGCCCTGCTGCCCGGACACGGCGGCGTCCTGGACCGCATCGACGCCCTGCTGCTCGCCGCTCCGGTCCTGTGGTACGCCCTGGTGATTCACCAGCGGTTCTGACGGTTTTTCTGGAAGCTGCTACAGGGCTTCCGATTGTAAGTTCCAACCCGCGGAGACAAGTTGACAGCCTGCCGGAACATCCGATTGCCGGTGGCGTGAGGCCCAAGGATGAGTACCGAGACAAAATGCGCGTCCATCGAAGAGGTTCGCGCCAACATCGACCGTATTGACCATTCCATTATTTCGCTGCTGGCTGAGCGGAGTGGTTTTGTAAAGCAGGTAGTGCGGTTCAAGAAAACAACAGAAGACGTGAAGGCTCCGCAGCGGGCGGAACAGGTCATTGCTAGGGCGAGGGACCTCGCCAGGGAATTGGGTGCGGATCCATCCGTCACCGAGCGGGTATACCGCGCCATGATCGCCGCTTTCATCGATGCCGAGTTGAATGAGCTTGCTGCTCGCCAGAGCCATAACCCATTGAACTCCTGATAACCGAGGTGTTTGTCAGCTCTGTGGGGATGCGAGCGATAATAGTCTCAAGAAGAAAGCACAGAATATTTTGAAACGACTCGCCATTCTCGGTTCCACCGGCTCCATCGGCCAAAGCACCCTCTCCATCGTTGAGCAGTTCCCCGACCGCTATCAGGTGGCCGCGCTGGCTGCTGGCCGCAACCTCGACGAGGCCTTCGCCCAGGCCGTTCGCTGGCGGCCGCAAGTCCTCTCGCTGGCAACCGAAGAGCTGGCCGGCGAGTTGGCCAGCCGTCTGCGACAAGCCGACGTCACTGGGATTGAAATCGTCCACGGCACCGAGGGCACGGTCGCCTGCGCCACGTTGCCTGATGCGGACTTTGTGGTTTCGGCCATCGTGGGCGTGGCCGGTCTTGAGGCTACCCACGCTGCCATTCTTGCCGGTAAGCCCGTGGGCCTGGCCAACAAAGAGTGCATGGTGGCTGCCGGCGAAATTCTTACCCGCGCCGCCCGTGAACGCAACGTCCCCATTCTGCCCATCGACAGCGAACACAACGCCGTGCATCAGTGCTTGCGGGTTGGCGTTCACGCTGAGGTAAAGACCATCTGGCTCACGGCCTCTGGCGGCCCGTTTCGCCAAACGCCGCTCGACCAGTTTGCCGCCATTACCCCCGAGCAGGCGCTCAAGCACCCCACCTGGGTCATGGGCCGCCGCATCACCATCGATTCGGCCACCATGCTCAACAAAGGCCTGGAGATCATCGAGGCCTGCCGCCTCTTCGACGTGCCGCCCAGCCAGGTGCGGGTCACAGTGCATCCGCAGTCCACAGTTCACTCCCTGGTGGAGTACGTGGACGGATCGATCCTGGCTCAGATTTCGGTGACGGACATGCGGCTGCCCATCCTGTATGCGCTGGCATGGCCGGAACGGCCAGCATCCACGCTTACCTTCGACCTGGCCGCATTGCGCCATCTTGACTTCGAGCCACCCGATTTCGAGCGCTTTCCCTGTTTGCTGCTGGCATTTGAAGCCGCCGAAAAGGGCGGCGCCCATTGCATTGCCCTGAATGCGGCCGACGAGGTGGCAGTCGAGGCATTCCTCGCCCGGAAAATCCCGTTTACGGGAATCCCGCGTACAATTGAAAGGGTGCTCGCGTCTACACAGCAGGCGCATCCCGCCACGATTGCGGAGGTGCTCGCCGCTGATCGCGAGGCGCGCGAAACGGCTCGCGCGTTGTTAACGTAGGTTCGATGGCCGGAAGTGCTTTTCCCCGAGGATTAACTGTACATCCATGCATGATTTTCTTGTTTCCGCTGCTGCTTTCATCGTCCTGATCGGCCTGATGGTCGTGGTCCATGAATTCGGCCACTTTGCTGTCGCCAAGCTCTGCGGCGTGCGCGTCGAGGCGTTTTCCTTCGGCTTTGGCCCCCGCCTCTTCGGCTACAAGTACGGCGATACCGACTATAAAGTCTGTCTGCTGCCGCTGGGTGGTTACGTCAAGATGGCCGGGGAGAACTTTTCCGAACTCAGCGATGCGGCCGCCGGAACGGCCACCGTGGCGCCGATCGAAGATCCCGGGGCACTTACATCCCATCCCCGCTGGCAGCAAATGCTCATCGGCGTGGCCGGACCATTTGCCAACTTCGTCCTGGCCTTCGTTTTGATGCTCTTCTACTTCACTTTCATCAACGAGGTTCCCGCCGTCCATCCCATCGTCGTCGAGTGGGCCGGCGACGGCTCCGCTGCGGCCCAGGCCGGCATCGAAACAGGCGACATCGTCAGCCGCTTCGATACATACGACAATCCCACGTGGGAGCAGATTCGCAGGGACGTGAGCGCGAACGCCGGCAAGACCGTGGCTGTGACCGTGGAACGCGGCGGAAAGACGCTTCCTCTTGTCATGCGGCTCACCGGGGGGAAAACTGGGCATCGGTTGGAATTAGACGATACCGGCCTCTTCATCCAACTGGTAAATAGCCCTATTCAGGTGACTTCGGTGGTTTCCAATGCGCCGGCTGGGCAGGCTGGCCTGCGCGTCGGCGACCTCATTCTCTCCGTGGACGGCCATGCCTTTCACACGTTGAATCCCTTTGTGGCTTACCTCCAATCGGGCCAAGGCAAGCCCGTTTCGCTGACGGTGAGCCGCAACGGTCAGGCGATCGGGCCTCTGCTGGTTCAACCGTGGCAACAAGATTCAGCCTGGCGTTTAGGCTTCGGTTCAGAGCAGGGTTTGGACGGTCCCACGCAGAGAGAGCCTCTGCCATTTGGCGAGTCCGTGGTTGAGTCGAAAGATTACTGCGCTGAGAACTCCATGCTGATCTTTGGAATGCTGCGTCAGCTCTTCACCCACAAGGCTTCGGTTTCGGAACTCTCCGGCCCGGTGGGAATCGCGCGCGCGGCTGGCATGGCGGCAGAGGCTAAGGATTGGTCTGCGAAGTTTGGTTTGGGCGCGAGCATCAGCCTCAATCTGGGCATTCTCAACCTGCTGCCATTTCCTATCCTCGACGGCGGAATGATTCTGTTCCTGTTGATCGAGAGCGTGCTTCGCCACAGCATCAACATCAACGTGAAGGAACGCATCTACCAGGCTGCTTTTGTGGTGCTCTTGGCCTTTTTCGCCTTTGTTATCTTTAACGACGTAAGCAAGCTGCCGCCCTTCATGCATTTGAAGCCGTAAAAATAGAGATCAGGGGTCAGAGATCAGTTTCCTCGCTGGCTTTTAGTCCCTGATCCCTGCGTTGGAGAGCCTGCCGGATGCCCGTGACGACCGAAGTACGCGTCCGCTACGCTGAAACCGATCAGATGGGCATCGTCTACTATGCTAACTATCTGGTCTGGTTTGAGATTGGCCGCGTCGAGCTGCTGCGGTCCCTCGGTTTTTCTTATAGCCAGTTGGAGATCGAGCACCAGTGCATCTTGCCGGTCGTCGAAGCCACCTGCCGCTATCGCGCCCCCGCCCGCTACGACGATGAAATCCTCATCGAAACTAGTCCCGGGCTGCTGCGCGGATCGGTACTCAAGTTCGCCTATCGAATCCTGCGCAAAGCTGCTGAGAACGCCGAACCCGCCCTCCTTGCAGAGGGCGAGACGGTCCACGTAGTCTGCGACGGTCAGTTGAACAAGATTCCTTTGCCGGAGCAGTATGCAGCGGTATTACGGGAGATGATGGCGGGCGAGTAGACGCCGCTATGCAGCTTCACAAATGCCTCGGCGCGCCGTGAGCGGAAGCAAGAGGGAGAACCGCCTATGAGCATGATCTCAGCCATCAAGAGCAAACTTCCTCCGCGGTTGCGCCTTCGTCTCTATTACGCAAAGCTCAGGTTGAATGCGAAGGTTTTTCGTCGCAGCAATCTCAATAGCCTTGCCCTTTTCTACAACACCGATAAATGGGGAAAGCATTGGTACACGCAGCACTACCAGCGCTATTTTCGTCCGTTTAAAAGAATGCGGCTCAACCTGCTTGAGATCGGCGTGGGGGGCGGCGAACACGCGGACATTGGTGGTGAGTCGCTTCGCATGTGGAAGGCTTACTTTCGCAAGGGCCGCATTGCAGGAATCGATATTTGCGACAAGACCCGATTCCGCGAGCCCCGTATCGATATTCGCCAATGCGATCAGACCGATGCCGTGGCCCTGCGCCAACTGTCGGCCGAGTATGGCGGATTTGATATTGTCATCGACGATGGCAGTCATCTGAATGAGCATGTCATCGCGACATTCAAGATACTCTTTCCGCTGATGCGTTCCAATGGCATTTATGCGATTGAAGACACACAGACCGCATATTGGCCGACCTGGGGCGGCGGCATCGGCAATCCGCATTCCTCGGTTGCGTTCCTGAAGAGCCTGACGGACGGCCTCAACCACGTTGAGTATCCGCTGGAAGGGTATGCTCCAAACTACTTCGATCGGAACATCGTCGAGATTGCTTTCTTTCACAACCTGATCATCGTGCGCAAGGGGGCCAACGACGAGAAATCCCACCCGCCCGAACTCATTCAGCGCGAGCTGGCAGCTACGCGGGCTGCTACGGATGGCTCAGTAAAGCCGTAGAGGCTGCTGCTGCGAACTCCGTTACTCCGGTGGCGGATAGAAGGGCAGCTTCTCGTTCTTTTCGTTGGCGCGGCGGATGGTTACATCGTCCAGCAGCAGCGCAGGCGCAAGCACGGTTTCCGGCACATCGCCGAAGTAGTTGGCAACAAATAAATCCTTGCCCGCTGCCTCCACGCCAGAGCGCAGGGCGCGCTGGTCCAGGTCGTCCAAGGTGGCTCCGCGCACCAACTCGCGCTTGCCGGCTGGAGTGCCGTCCGGGGTCACGCGGTAAAGCAGGCGCGGCGTCGACTCCCCTGCCATCGTCTGCACATAATAGACGCTCTTCAAGCCGCGATCTTTGGCAAGGTCAAGGAGCTTGCGGTTGAGTTCATCATCCGACAGGCCTTCCTTAGCGGTGATTTGGAGTACGCCGATGGCTGGTCTGGCCGCCGCACCAATCCCGCCGCGTCCGTGGCCGTTCGACAGCGGAAAATCTCTGACAGGCTCACGGCCAAGCAGATAGTTCTCTAGCTTGCCCTCGGTCACCAGCTTCACTGCCTGCGCCGGCACTCCCTCATCGTCTACAGCGTAGGCGCCCACAAGACCCTTGCCGTTATAGCTCTTTAGGCTAGGGTCGTCCACAACGTCTAAGAACTCGGGAAGCACGCGCGCATGATAGCTCGATGCAAACGGCCCGTTGGTGCGGGCCTCAGTACCCATCTTGGGCCGCGTCGCGGTAACTCCGCTGCCCACCAATGCGCGAAGTGTGTCGGCTCCCGCGTCGGAACTCAGCAGAACCGGCCCGTGATACTCCTCCTCAACGACAGGAGCCTTGCGCAGATCGGTAAGCGAAGCTATCAACCCAACCGCATGTTTCTCAAAAGCCTCTGCGGCATCGAGATCTTTCAGCTCAACCCCGACCGAAGCATAAGAGCGATCCAGCCGCATTCCATCCGCAGCCTGAGCGCCTACCGCAAACAACTCCTGGTATTCAGAGGCCGACTTACGCACGATGGCGCCTTCGCCGCTGACCAGCCAGGTGTTTGTCACGCGCGCCTGAAACTCCGCCGAGGAATACTCGACATCGTGCTGGCTTGTCTTGACGGATGCATCGGTACGGTAGAGTCCGCTGGCTTTGGCTACTTGGTCTGCCCAGGCGGTTTCGTCCAGCTTCAACTGGAGCGGGGCAGCCAGCGAGACGATGGGCTTCTCCTGACTGAAGTCGTCAGCTTGAGGCGGTGTCTGCACCTCCTTCAGGGCAGCCTGCTTTTGCGCATAGGCTGAGAGTGCGTTCTTGTATGCCTGGTCCGTGGCCGACCACAGCGCCGACCGAATGGCAATGGGATCGTCGTCGAGCGCTGCGAGTTGCACCGAGCCGTCACCGCGCCCGCCCGAGCTGTCGGACTTGTAGTCGCCCACACGCACCGTGATGCGGGCCACGCGTTCGTGGCTTCGGTGCGAGCCCTCGGAGGCGCCGAACTCCGCCTTGGTCTGGTAGTTCTCCACGTCCTCAATGCGGTATTGGATGAAGAACGGCTTTGCGAAATCCTTCAACTGCAATTCGCTCTTGCTGCGGTCCAGCTCTTCCAGCATCGCTTTCAAGACGGGATCTTTCTCGGCATCGGCGCGCGTCTGTTGCGCGCCGGCAAAAGACGGGGCGCACAGGCAGGCCATGATGAGCCCTGCGGCGGAAAGCATTGCAATTGGACGAATCGTGTTCACTGTGCCTCCTTCTTCTCGGACGCGGCGGTCATGGCGCCGGGAATCGGCAGAATCGGCGGCCTAGCCGTACCCTGCGCCTGCTTCTGGGTCTCCATCTCGCTGAGCAGCATGGCCGGGGCAACAGCGCTCACCGGAATGGTGCCCGACTCCGCGCCGCACTCCCCGTTAAAGACCTCGCTCTTGTCGCCCGTGGCCAGAATCTTCTTCATCGCCGCCAGCGGAGTGCCCACAATGCTCACGCCACGAACCAGTTCATCGGGCCGCCCATCCACATACACTCGCCAAACCACCAGCGGAACCACGGAGAAAGCCTGCGGCGAACTGCGCTGAGTCACGGCAAAGCCTGAAGAAATATCCTCGAAGTAAAGCCCATAGGGCTTGCCCTGCTTCTTTGCCTCATCAATCAACTGCTTGCGCAGGTCGGCTTCGGGAACGCTCTTGGTCGAGGTCACAATCAGGTTGCCCTGGCGGCCAGTCGGCACGTGGCCGGTGGATGCCCGGCCGTGGCCGTTCGATGCGCCAAAGCTGGCGATGGGCAGGCGGGACATGAGGAAGGTCTTCAGCACGCCATCCTGGATCAGATCCACGCGGCGCGCCTTTTGTCCCTCATCGTCGTACTCATAGGTGCCGCTCAACGCTGTGGTGCCAAATTTGGTTGCGGTTGGGTCGTCTGCTACCGAAAGGAACGTTGGCAGCACTTCCTTACCCACTTCCTTGGTGAAGGTCTGCCCCTCTTCGTCGCCGCGCTGCCGCTGGCCCTCAAGCCTGTGGCCGAGCACTTCATGAAAGAAGACCGCAGCCGCGCGTCCCGACAAAATGACCGGCCCGTCGAAAGGCTGAGTCACCGGGGCCTTGCGGAGCGCCTCAAGGCTCTTGCCTAGCTCGCGCATCGCCGCTTCAAGTTCCGCCTGGGCGGGCAGTCCTTCCACCGTCTCGGCCTCGAAGGTCTGCGCACGGTAAAGGTCCATTCCATCGTCTGCGCGGGTCATGGCAAACACCACCAGGCGCGCCTGCAAGTGAGGCGTCACCACGCGCGAGCCTTCAGACGATGCAAAGTAGTCGGTTTCGTTTTGCACCGTCAGCATCACCATGTTCTGGTAAACGTCAGGGAACTCGCGAAACACCTTTGACAGCGCGCTTACACGCTTTTCCCATGCTGCCATGTCTACCACCACGAGCGGAGCCGGCTTGCCGAAGTAGGTCTGGGGCGTCTCCTGACTGAAGTCCGGCGAGGTGTCCTCTTCCTTGGCGCGCACCTCAGCCTCGGTCTTCACACGCAGGAAATTGTCCAGCGCTTTGCCGTAGCCCGTGTTGGTGGCCAGCCAGAGGGTGCGACCCAGAGCTTCGCGATCGTCTGTCAGCGGCAACTGCAACGTGGTCACCGCCGACGCGCGGTGGGTGCCATGCGTATTGTCGAGCTTGGGGTCGCCGAGCCGAACCTGCACATCGGCCACCCTCACATGGTTGACTGAGCTGTCGGCCAGCGCCCCAAACTGCGCCCGAATCGACACCGCGCTGGCGTCGGCCACTGAGTAGCTCACGAAGTAAGGAGGAAGCTGTTTGTCATCTCCCTGCTTGCCCAGCGATGTAAAGGCGCGATGCAGTTCGGTCGTCATGGCGTCCATGAGAACCGGGGTAGCCTGCTTTTGCGCGCCCGCAGGCAGGGCCAGAACAAGAGCGGAAGCGGCAAGAGCCACCTGCATCGATCGCCCCCAAAAGGGGCTGAGGGTAGGCTTGAGAGCGGGCCGCCGCGAGGCGGCAAAAGAAATCTCTGTCATAGGCTGGGACACTCAGTTGAATACGGTCTTCTCTCTGGATTGTCTCAGAGTAGGCTACTGTCAAGGGAAGTTCTCATGACTTTTGCCCGTAGTTGCGTACTCGCGTTCTGCTGTACAGGCCTGCTGGCAGCCGTGGCCCCGCGTCTCGGCCCCGGTCCCCGCGTTGCACCCCGCATTGTCGTCCAGCCTGCCGTGGCCTCATCGGCTGCTAAGGAAGTTGATCATTCCATCGAGCCTGATGACCACACCGCCCAGCCCGACAACTCCGCAAAGCAAGCCTATACACTACCGCCAGACAAACTGGCCAAAGCGATTGCCCTCAGCCGCATCCGCGACATTCTCGACCTTGTTGGAACGCTTTGGGGGTTGGCGGTTCTGGGGTTGCTGCTGGCCACGCGCGCCGCAGCTGGCCTTGAGGATTGGGCGCGGCGCGCCTCGCGCTACCGCTGGCTCCAGGGGCTGCTCTTCTTCGCAGCTTTTCTGGTTGTCATCACACTGGCCAATCTGCCGCTTGACGCATTCGGTCACCATGTCAGCATGGGGTACGGCATCAGCGTGCAGGGCTGGGCGAGCTGGCTGGGCGATCAAGGCAAGGCGCTGGGGCTTGCCGTGACGATTGGCGCACCCGTTCTGCTGCTCTTTAACTGGATTGTGCGCCGTTGGCCTCGCCGCTACTGGCTGGGCGCCTGGGTCGTCACGCTCCCGCTCCTCATGCTTTCCGTCTTTGTGTCGCCTCTGATCGAAACCATCTTTAACCAGTACGAACCTCTCGCCAGGAATCATCCCGCCCTGGTAGCCGAGCTTGAGAAAGTTGTGGCCCGCACCGGAACCAAGATCCCACCTGAGCGCATGTTTCTGATGAAGGCTAGCGTCAAAACCAATGGCCTCAACGCCTATGTGAGCGGCCTGGGCGTCACCAAGCGCATTGTTGTGTGGGATACCACCGCCGGGCGCATTCCCAACGACGAAGTCCAGTTCATCTTTGGCCACGAAAGCGGCCACTACGTTCTGCACCATATTCTCAAAGGCCTGGTCCTCAGCGCCTTCGCCCTTTTTTTCGTCTACTGGGCGTGCGCAAGGCTGGCTGCCTGGCTGGCGCGGCGCTTTGGCTCTCGCTGGCAGCTCGGCAAGTTCGAAGATAGGCAGGACAACGGAACCGAGCTGCTTGCATCGCGCGCCGGTTTCGTGGTGCTGTTTTTCGTACTCTCGGTGGCAGGTTTTGTGCTGGCTCCGGTAGATAATACCGTCAGCCGTTACTTTGAACATGAAGCCGACGTCTACGGCCAGGAAGCCATTCACGGCATTGTGGCCGATCCACAAAAGACCGCCGTTGCCGCCTTCAACGCCCTCGGCGGAGCATGGCTTGAAGACCCCAATCCCAGCCCCTTTATCGAGTTCTGGACCTACGACCACCCCTCGGTCCAAACCCGGGCCAACTTCGCGCTGCACTACGACCCCTGGGCCACTGGCGGGCATGGCGAGTTCTTCAGTAAGTAGCACTCAGTTGCCATTAGCCCGAACTCGCTTCAACCAGGAACTGACACCTGACAACTGAATTTACAATTTTCCTATGCAATTCCTGTCGCTTTCCCGCCGCCGCACTGACGCGTTTCCGCCCGAAGCCTTTACCCCAGAGCTGCTTGCCCGTGAGGGACAGGCCGTCAAGACCCTCTACGGCAACGGCATTCTCCGCCAAATATGGAAGCGCGGGGACCTGCCCGGAGCTTCCATCCTCTGGGAGGCGGCGAGTGAGGCCGAAGTTCGCGCCGCACTTGCCAGCTTGCCCATCTTCCAGGCCGGAATGCTGGAAATCGTCGCACTGGTTCCCCTGGAACCTTACCCCGGCTTTGGCACGGCGCAATAGCCGGGATGCGTGCGGATGCTTTTAATTCCGCGCAAAGGTCATTTTTTCCTCATCAGCCCAGATGGTCCCCAAGCCGTACACTGAGAAGTCATACAGTACAACTCACAATGGAGGAGCATGCCCGCCATGGCCTATCCCACAAACTACCGTTACACCCGCGAACATGAATGGATCTCGCTTGATGGCGCCATCGGCTCCATCGGGATCACCGACTACGCGCAGAACTCCCTGGGCGACATTGTCTATGTGGACGCGCCCAAAGTGGGCGACCCGGTCACCGCCAATCAGACCTTCGGGTCGGTTGAAAGCGTGAAGGCGGTCAGCGACCTCTATTCGCCCGTCACTGGCACAGTCACCGCCGTCAACGAGGCGCTGAAGGACTCGCCCGACAAGATCAACGAAGCTCCGCACGACACCTGGATCATCAAGGTCGAGCTCGCCGATCCCGCGCAGTTCACATCCCTGCTCGATGCCGCCGCGTATGAAGCGTTCATCGCGGAAGAAAGTTAGCAGCTGCAATGCGCTACCTGCCCAAATCGCCCGCTGAACGCCTCGCGATGCTCGCTGAAGTCGGCGCGACGTCGATCGACGACCTCTTCGCTGTGATCCCCGCTGAGTACCGTCTTGACCGCGATCTCGACGTACCCCGCCAGCAAGCCGAGAGTGAAATCGTCGCGTACTTCCGCGCCGCCGGCCAGAAGAACGCGACTGACTACGCCAGCTTTCTCGGCGCGGGAGCGTATCGCCACTACCGCCCGGTCATCATCGACTCGCTGGTGCAGCGCGGCGAGTTTCTCACCAGTTACACGCCCTACCAGGCAGAGATCACTCAAGGAACGCTGCAAGCTATCTTCGAGTTTCAGACCATGATCGCCGAACTGACCGGCATGGACGTGGCCAACGCCAGCATGTATGACGGGTCGACGGGCGCGGCCGAGGCCGTGATGATGGCCGTTCGCGTCACCGGCCGGCACAAGGCCGTAGTCGCAGCGACCGTGCATCCCGAGTATCGCGAGGTGCTTGCGACGTACACAAAGCATCAAGGCCTTCCTGAAACTCTGGTGGGTTATGACCGCGAAACCGGCCGCATCGATCTCGCTGCTTTGGACGCGGCTATAACAGAAGAAACAGCAGCAGTTCTCGTGCAAAGCCCCAACTTCTTCGGCATCATAGAAGACATTCCGGCCATAGCGGCCATCGCCCACGCGAAAGGCGCGCTGCTCATCGTCTCCATTGCCGAAGCGGTTTCGCTCGGCGTCGTGCGCCCGCCGGTCGAGGCAGATATCGTCAGCATGGAGGCGCAGTCGTTTGGCGTCGCGTTAAGCTACGGCGGCCCATTCTGCGGTGTGATCGCGGCCAAGGAGAAGTACCTTCGCCAGATGCCGGGCCGGCTGGTAGGCCAGACCGTGGACAGCAATGGCTATCGCGGCTTTGTGCTGACGCTTTCCACTCGCGAACAGCACATCCGCCGCGAGAAGGCCACCTCGAATATCTGTACCAATCAGGCCTTGGTGGCGTTGATGGCCACTATCTTCCTCACCGTCTACGGCAAAGAGGGCATCCGCGAGTTAGCCGAACATAACTTGGCCAAGGCCGCTTACGCGGCTGATACGCTCGCAGCGCAACCCGGAGCGAAACTTGTTTTCTCAGGCGCACCGCGCTTTCACGAGTTTGTTTTGCAAACCGATGAAACTCCTGCAACCTGGAGCCAGCGATTGATGGATGAGAAGATCGTCGGCGGCTTGGAGTTGAGCAAGTGGTATCCAGAGTTAGGCAACTCCACCCTATGGTGCGCCACGGAAATGATTACGCGAGAAAACATTGACACCGCTGCCAAAGTTCTCGCGGCAAGGTTGGTAGAGGCGTAGGAAGGCAATGACCAAGCAGGCTTATCCGCCACGAATTATGTACATCGAATCCAAAGGCGGAGGGTTCGCAAATCCGTATGGATATGGCGAGGAAAGCAAAGGAGGTGGTCTGCATGGATCCGCGCAGATTGGCAGAGTGACCTTCAGCCGTACTGGCGCGACGCTCCACTATGGCGGCAAGTCGTTTCAGAGCCTCAAAGGGAGCGGCTTCAAAGCAAACTACTTTGATATTGAGACAGGCGAGCAGTATTGGATTTCAGGACCGAGACGGGACGGGACAGACCGGCTGTATAAGAGCAATTGGCCGGTCGAAATTGACGATGACGTGCGAGAAGAATACTGGATGGAGATTCGACAAAAGCCTGAGTGGAAGACTCGCAAGCAAACATCACTTTCAACGATGAATCGCCCCAACGCAACCTCGTTGACGCGTGAATGAAGGAACAGTCAGCTGCATTTGCTTTGTAACAGGACACGACTTTAGTCGTGCCGACACAGCGGATCAAACAGGAGTGGGCTTTAGCCCCTGCTATGGCACAGCCAGGACGAAATGCCTCTTCCGATGCGATCCTCTCCCCGGTACGAACCTTTTTTGTTTCGACTAAGACTAGCTTGGGACGCCGCATGTTGCAATCCGAGCGAAATGCTGGACTGCTGATCGACGTGTTGCGGTCCCTTGTAGTAGAACGGAAGTTCACGCTGCACGATTTCGTGATCATGCCGGATCACGTGCATTTGTTATTAACAGTCGAAGACGAGATGACGATTGAAAAGGCCATGCAACTGGTCAAAGGCAGGTTCTCCCATCGCTTGACGAAAGAGTTCGGCCATCTGGGGGAAGTATGGCAACGCGGGTTTTCCGAGGTGCAGGTTCTCGATCGCGAAAGTTTTGTGCAGCATCGGTCCTATATTGCAGCAAATCCGGTAAAGGCGGGGCTGGTCGATTCTCCCGAGCAGTATCCATACTGCTTCGAGTTCTTGGCAAGCAAGAGGGCGGCAGGGGCTAAAGCCCTCGCTGGTTAGGTGGCTGTTGCGGCACGACTAAAGTCGTGCCCTGTTACAAAGCCCTTTGACAAAGGTTTATGGGGAAGAAGCAGGGATCGGTAAATAAGCTCGGGAGGTTGGTAAAAATGGCGAATGGCGCTGCAGGTTTCGGGAACCGCACCACAGGCAAAGTCCGCCCCCACCAGACGCAGAACGAAGCTCTCGTGTTTGAGAAATCCTCGCCCGGCAAACGTGCGTACAAGCTGCCTCCGCTCGACGTGCCTGCGGTTGACCCCGCAGCTCTACTTGGCGCGGCACACCGTAAGGTTTCCGGCTTGCTCCCCGAGTTGAGTGAGATCGAGATCATTCGCCACTTCACGCGGCTCTCGACGTGGAACTACGCCATCGACCTGGGCATGTATCCGCTGGGCTCCTGCACCATGAAGTACAACCCCCGCGTCAACGAGGCGGTCGCCCGCATCGAGGGCCTTGCCGAGGCACATCCTTACAGGCCCGACTCACTGGCGCAGGGCATTCTTGAAGTTATCGAACTGCTCCAGCGCTGCCTCATCGAAATCACCGGCATGGATGCGATTACCCTCCAGCCGGCCGCAGGCGCGCATGGCGAGTTCACTGGCATCCTGCTCGTCCGCGCATGGCATGAGTCGCAGGGAAACGCCCGCCGCAAGATTCTCATTCCCGACTCCGCCCACGGCACCAACCCGGCCACAGCGGCCATTTGCGGCTACACGGTGGAAAATCTCAAATCCAACGCCGAAGGCGGAATCGACTTAGAAGCGCTTACTCGGCAGGTGGACGAAGAGACCGCCGCGTTGATGCTTACCAACCCCTCGACCATCGGAGTGTTCGAGAGCCAGATTCACAAGATTGCCGACATTCTCCACGCCAAGGGCGCGCTACTTTACATGGATGGCGCCAATATGAACGCCCTCGTGGGCAAGGCGCGTCCCGGCGACTTCGGCGTGGACGTGATGCACTTGAACCTGCACAAGACCTTTTCAACGCCCCACGGAGGCGGCGGTCCCGGCTCAGGCCCGGTGGCCTGCAAAGCGTTTCTGGAGCCGTTCCTGCCGATTCCGGTATTGGTCCGTGCGGCAGGGACTGAGAAACTAGGGGCTGAGGGACTAGGGACTGAGGAACAAAGACCGGGTGCCCCTGGTCTCGCTTCTGAGACCAGGGATGCCTCGACTCCGCAGTTAACCTGGAACTATGATCGCCCGCAATCCGTAGGCCGCGTCCGCGCCTTCTATGGCAATACCGGCATGTTCATCCGCGCTTTGGCCTACATCCTGGCCAACGGACCCGACGGTCTGCGCCAGACCACGGAAGACGCCGTGCTCAATGCCAACTACATTCGTGCCAAGCTCGAAGACCTCTACGAGTTGCCCTACAAAACCGCGTCCATGCACGAGGTGGTTTTCAGCGACAAGCGTCAGGCCGCAAAGGGCGTCAAGACCGGCGAAATCGCCAAGCGCCTCATCGACTACGGCTTCCATCCCTACACGGTCAGCTTCCCGATGATCGTGCATGGCGCGCTGATGATCGAGCCAACCGAGAGCGAATCGCTTGAGGAGCTGGACTTGTTCATCGCGGCCATGCGAAGCATCGCCCGCGAGGTGGACGAAACTCCGGAGCTTGTGAAGTCCGCCCCTCACTCCACCCGCGTCTCCAAGCTCGACGAAGTGCAGGCGGCCAGAAAGCCCATCCTGCGTTGGCGGGCAGTGGAAAAGAGTCAATAATCCATCCTTCCGATTGGCCGCGCTATTTAAAAAAAGGGCGCGGTCTTCGAGGTGCTTGCGAGCTGTCCGGCTCGCGCGCGACAGCAGCGCTCGAGCTTTGTGCGGCCTGATCCAGGCCGGGCGGGTCTCACCATAGACAGCTTCGGATAGGGCATTACAGTATGCGCTTTCGCGCACGATATTCACATAATATGAAGAAAATAGCGCGGTTATTGCTGCGCCTTCAAGAAAACGCTTGCTTGCGAGGCGGGTGAGCGTTGCAGGTTCCCGCATAAAAAAGTATTGACATCCGTATCCCAACGAGAGTACGAATGTTTCGCCTTTGAAATAATCCCCATATCGAATTCAAACAATATGAAAACTGGTTACTGGGGCCGTCAGAGGTCAACAACTTTAGGAGGAAAATGGGAATGTCCATGCTGCGACGCTTCATCGCAATAGCACCGCTGTTTTTCCTGGCTCTGCTCATCTCAAGCCCAGCGCTTCATGCGCAGCTTTCCACCAGGGCAACCATCACCGGAACCGTGGCGGATGCCACCGGCGGGATAGTGCCGGGCGCGACCGTAACCATCACCGACGTATCGACCAAAGTCGCAATCCAGACGCAGTCGAACGGTGACGGCGTCTATATTGCGCCTGGTTTGAACGTGGCGAACTACATGGTTACGTTTGCCAAGGCAGGCTTCAAGAGCTACACCGTGACCGGTATCGAACTGCACCCGGCGTCAACTGCTACCGTGAACGGGACGCTTACGGTAGGCGCCACTACGCAGACAGTCACGGTGGCGGCCGTCTCCACCGAAGTGGAGACCACCACTGCTGAGGTTTCGGCTGATATTGACAGTGATGAGATAAGCACCCTGCCCATGAACGGTCGCAACTACCAGGGCCTGGCGGTCATGATGCCGGGCGTGACGAACCTGCAGCAAGGTTCGGCAATGACTACCGGCGGCCGTTCCACCAGCAGTCAGCTCTCCATCAACGGCCTGGATGTTGCCCGCAGCTTCTATGTGCTGGACGGCGTGTGGAACGAGAATACAGGCAACATGACGCAGACTTCGGTGGTGCCAAACCCCGACTCCCTCGAAGAGGTGCGCGTGCTCCAGAACAACTTCTCCGCGCAGTATTCGCTGATGGGATCGTCGGTTATTCTGGCGCAAACCAAGAGCGGCACGAGAGATCTTCATGGAACCGCATGGGAGTTCCTGCGCAACGACGATCTGAACTCAAAGCCCTACTTTTCCACCACCATCCCGGCCTACAAACAGAACATCTTCGGCTATAACGTGGGCGGCCCGGTTTTCATTCCGCATGTCTATAACTCCGATCGCCAGAAGACCTTCTTCTTCTGGGACGAGCAGTTTGTGGTTTTACACACGCCCAACCAGACCACCAGCACAATCCCCACTGCTCTGCAGGCTTCCGGTTGCTTTGCCTCGCCAATCAAGGATCCCACGGATCCGACCGGCAAGACCCTCTTTCCCGCCGGGACGGGCAATTGCCCCGCCACCTCGTACCAGATCCCGACCCAGAGAATCAACACCAGCTCAGCGGCGTACGTGAAGACGCTGTATCCAGCGCCCAACTACTCCCTCGCCGGCAGCACGAACAACTACATCAATAACAAGGCGCAGATCACCAATCAGCGTGACGATGAGATCAAGATCGATCACAACTTCACTCCCAAATACCACGCACTGGGCGAGTACCTGGACGAATATCAGTCGTACGCGCAGAACACCGAGAGCCCCGGTACAACTCCGATCAGCACGGAGACGGACTTTACCCACAACAAGCTGGCGCAAGTCTCACTGACCCAGAGCCTGACGCCGAACATGATTAACACCACCAGCGTGGCCATGAATATCTTCCTGCTGAACCTGACCCTGGTAGGAACAACAGACATCAGCCAGGTACCGGGTTTCACTGAAGCCTTCTTCTATCCCACTGCCACGTATGCCAGCCGCACTCCCGTGGTGTCGTTCACGGGTGGCATGGCAGGAGAGGGTATCCAGGCGGCGCGTCCCATCCCTCACGCGTCCGATCTGGACAATACGATTACCGACAACTGGAGCTGGCTCAAGGGCAAGCACTACTTCACGGCAGGCCTGACCTTCGTCTTCAATACGAAGCGCCAGATTTCAGGCCAACAGACCAACGGCAATTTGTCCTTCAATGGCAACTCCACAAAGCCCTCGGCTGGTTCGGTGCAGCAGGATGACTCGTTGGCGGATATGCTGCTGGGCTATGTAGGCGGTTTTAGCCAGGCCAGCAACGCCCCTCACGGCGCTATGCATGACTTCTCTTATTCACCGTACGTCGAAGATCAGTTCAAGTTCAACAAGAACCTGAGCTTTACCCTGGGCTTGCGCATTTACCACTTGCCTTTGCCCTATGGCGTGCCCAACTCCGAGACCAACTGGGGGGCAGGGATGACGCCCGGTAACCCGTACGCCAACCCGGCCTATGTGCCTGCGAACGCGCCCACAGTGAACGAATTCAGCGGCGCCACCAACCTGAAGTACCCCGCCACCTACAGCAATGGCATGCTTTACAACAGTGGCGCATCGGGCGGCCTGCCGGTCAACTTTTCCAACGCTCATAACTGGTACTTCGGGCCCGATGCGGGCTTCGCCTGGGATGTCTTCGGCAATGGAAAAACCAGCCTGCGCGGCGGCTATGGCATGAGCTATACGCGCATCTTTACCAATCAGGATTGCTCCTTCAATTGCATTGCCAATCCTCCCGTGTTCAGCAACCAGAACCTCTCGAATCTGGTGTTCCCTTCAACCACGACCTGGGACATTACCAAGGCCGGTGGCTCCGCGAATACCGAGAGCGTCATATCGGTCAGCGCGTCGGACTATCAGGTTCAGGCCTCGCCGGTGGCCAGCTACTCGCTCGGAGTCCAGCATGAATTCCCCGGTAACATCATCGCGTCGGTGGTGGGAGCCGGGAGCCGTATCCAGCATCTGGTGGGCACATGGAACTGGAATCAAGCCCCTTACTACACCAACCCGACGACTGGAGTTTCCTACGACTACAATCCGCTCATCAGCTCCAATATCGCAAACGGCAATAAGGGCGACAACTCGGCTTACTGGGCGCCCTACAAGGGTTTTAGCTCGATCAACACCATTTCCACCAGGCTGCACCAGGAGTGGAATGGTCTCGAGGCGCAGGTGAAGCATCCGGTGAACAAATCGCTCTATCTCGCCGCAACGTACACATGGTCGCACGATACCTCCAACGCCATGGTCGACCCCTATAACCTCAATCGCTTCCACGGCAACGTGTCAGGCCTGAACTTTCCTCAATCCTTCGCGGTCACAGTGCTCTATAAGCTGCCGTTTTTCGAGCACGGCAACTTAATCGAGAGGCTGGCGCTGGGCGGATGGAGTCTCAACGACATCTCGACCTTCCGCTCTGGAAGTTCGATCACTCCGGGCGTGTCCTTCTCTACCTCGGGACTCACCGCTCGGCCACTCATGGTGCCAGGACAGTCCACGAACGGGCCGAAGACATGGAAAGTTGGCTCAACGCAGCAGTGGTTCAATGCGGCTGCGTACGTGAATCCGACCGGTACAACAAACGTCGTGTCGAACGCGCTTCAGTATTACGGCTACTATGGCAACGCCCAGAACGGCACCATTCGCGGGCCGGGCCAGGAGGTTTGGAATCTAAGCCTCTTCAAGCAATTCCACATCACGGAGAAGAACTACTTTGAGTTCCGCGCCGAGGCGTTCAATCTTCTCAACCACGCCAACCCGTCCAACCCGAACGTCAGCATCGGTAATGCGAACATGAACAAGGTCACCGCCACGGCCGACCCCCGCATCCTGGAAGTCGCGCTGCGCTACAAGTTTTAACGCAAGCCTGCAAAGCAAAGGCGGCACAGTCTTTGGTCTGGGATGGGCACTCACCGGCGCATGCCCAGACCACGGCTGCCGCATTGAAAACCGCTCCTTTAGATCCGGATTGATTTTGATCCGGAGACAAATGTCTTGATGAATATCAACGTAGCCCCGGCATTCTCTCAAACGGCGGCGAGGTCGTGGCCTTGTATCAGGGCACGACCGGGTACCCTCTGGGTGACGTGCCGAAAATGGTGCAAAATCACGGCGGGCTTCAGCCCCTGCGGGATTTCTCCACATCCCCGCCACCGTTTTCGCCGAAACCATGGCTTGCCTGAACAAGATTGATATTCACATGCAGGTAAATCAGGCGAAGACTGTTCCGTGTTTCCATCGGGAATAACGCGAATGCGCTCCCGGTGAAACTCAACCAGATCGGTATGACTGCAATCGTAGTTTCCGTGATATTCGGATCCATTGTGCAATGCCGCGCCATACGGCCAAGTGAAGCGGCAACCGCGACCCGGCGGCAGGGAAACTCCGCGCACGCTGCCAAACGTGCTCTCAGAGCATTAAAATGCCGCTACTGCCGGCGTGCTCGCCGTGATGGGGGGAATTTTGCAAGAGGCTCGCGGCAACCAATTACACTGGTCACTGTGAAAGCCTCTACACATCCTGTCCTGCCCAGCCGCAAAGAGTTCTTGGCTCTTGCCAAAGACCACACGCTTGTCCCTGTCTGCCGTACGCTGGCAGCTGACCTGGAAACACCGGTCTCGGCCTTTTTGCGCGCGGCCTGGCCTGAGCGGGAGTGCTTCCTGCTGGAGTCGGTGGAGAACGGCGAGCAAGTGGGCCGGTACACCTTCATCGGGCTTACGCCGTTCAAGCGCATCGTGGCGCGCGGGCGCGAGATTACCGTGACTGAAGGCAAGAAAGTCACCGAGTTCGAGGACGACATCTTTGCTGTGCTGCGGCGCGCGCTGAGCGGGCACAAACCGGCGCGGCTGCCGGGCCTGCCGCCGTTTACCGCCGGGGCTGTGGGCTTCCTCTCCTATGACGCTGTGCGCCAGATCGAGCGGCTGCCCGAACTAGCCAAAGACGAGTTGGGAATTCCCGACGCTTGCCTGCTGTTCTTTGACGAGGTGCTGGCCTTCGACCACGTGCGCAAGGAGATTTGGCTGGTAGTGACGGCCGATGTAACCCGGCGCAAGCCGTCCGACGCTTACGACAGAGCCGTGCGGCGGCTCGACAAGCTGGAAGCGCGCCTGGCTCAGCCGCTGCCCGAGCTGCCTGTCCACCACAACAAAGGTAAGCTCAAAGTAGAGCGACGCATGGCCAAAAAGGACTTTCTGGCAGCCGTGGCCCGCACCAAGGAGTACATCGCCGCCGGCGATATTTTTCAAGCCGTCCTCTCGCAACGGCTTGACCTGGAGCCGGGCGCGGACAGCTTTCAGATCTATCGGGCACTGCGCACCGTGAACCCCAGCCCTTACATGTACTTCCTGCGCTTTTCGCCGGAGGGAGCGCTGGGCGGGCGGGCAGACCAGTCTCCGAATCCCTCAAAAAAGAAAAAAGGGGCGCAGACCCTTGAGTTGGCTGGGTCATCGCCGGAGCTGCTGGTGCGGGTTCACAAGGGCAAGGTCGAGTACCGGCCCATCGCCGGCACCCGGCCGCGCGGCGCTACCGAGACGGAAGATCAAGAGCTGGCCGACGAGATGCTCCAAGACGAGAAGGAGCGCGCAGAGCACGTAATGCTGGTGGACCTGGGCCGCAACGACGTGGGCCGGGTGAGCGAGTTCGGCTCAGTGAAGGTAGACCGGCTGATGTTCGTCGAGCGGTATTCGCACGTGATGCACATTGTGAGCACCATCGAGGGCCGGCTCAAGCCGGAGCTGACTGCCGTCGATGCGCTGCGCGCCTGCTTCCCCGCCGGTACGCTGAGCGGCGCGCCCAAGGTGCGGGCCATGGAGATCATCGAAGAGCTGGAGCCGGCCCGGCGTGGAACCTATGGCGGCGCGGTACTCTATGCGGATTTTTCCGGCAACCTGGATTCCTGCATCGCCATTCGCTCCATGCTGGCGATCGGCGGCAGGGGCTACGTGCAGTCCGGCGCCGGGATTGTGGCGGATTCGGTGCCGGAGCTGGAACACCAGGAGTCGCTCAACAAGGCGCAAGCAGTGATTCGGGCCATTGAGCGGGCGCGAGAGCTGTAGGACGAGGGATCGGGGAATCAAGCAGTCGAGTACAAATACTTTCGGAACTTCTCCCTCTCAAGTAAGTATTCTCCGTCCTTGCCGGTGGAAATTTACTCATCGCTCCTTCGGCGAGGACGACGACGAACTATTCCACGTCATCGCCCGTGGCGAGTTCAACATCGGCGGCCTGCAGAACAAGAACCTGCGCTGCTGCTTATCGGCAAAGACCGGCGCTCAAGTCTCGCGCCTGCTCAAAATAATGCAGCGAATTTCTGCCAAATCTCCGCAGAATTTCAATGAAGACTTACTAACTCATTTCCCTCCCGGGCAATCCCCGCGCCGTCAACTGGGCAATATCCACCAGTTGCGGCGCTGCTTCGCCAGTGGCTGCCAGCGCATCCCGAAGCATGGTATTGCAGAACGGGCAGGCGGCGGCGATAGTCTGCGCTCCCGTCGCAGCCAACTCCGCGGCGCGGTTATGGCTGACCCTCTCGCCGGTTTCTTCACCGAGAAATGCAAGTCCGCCGCCGGCTCCGCAGCAGAAGCTCCGCTCGCGGTTGCGCGGAGCCTCGATCAGATCACCGGCTAGGGCCGCGACCGCGCGCGGCTCATCGTAAATATTGCGATAACGGCCCAGATAGCAGGGATCGTGAAAGACGATTTTTCCATCGCTTGCCTGCTTCGGCAGCTTGCCGGCAAAACGCGCCAGAAACTCGCTGTGGTGCTCAATCTCTGGTGGCGTGCCGTACTCCTTCCAGTCTTCCTGGATGGTGCGGACGCAGTGGGGGCAGATCGAGACGATCTTCTTCACCTTGTTCTGCGCCAGTGCTTCGAGATTGGCTTCGGCTAGTTGCTGGTAGAGCAGATCGTTGCCCAGCCTGCGCACCGGGTCGCCGGTGCATTTCTCCTTGCGCAGTACGCCATAGCTTGTCCCCAGGTAGTTCATCAGGCGGGCCAGGTCGGCTACAATCTCGCGGCCCTTGGGGTCGTAGCCTCCCATACAGCCTAGCCAGAGGCAGTATTCCTGCGTTCCGTCGAAGAGTGGCAGCTCCATCCGCTGGATGAATTTGTCGCGATCGGTGGAGCTCAAGCCCAGTGCATTCGAGCCGCGTTCGAGAGCAAGGAAGAGCTTGGAGCCTTGCCGGTTGTCCCAGGCCCCTGTGTTGACCGCGCCGCGTCGCAGCCCGACGAGAATGGGCAGGTGCTCAATGCCCACCGGGCACTGAAACTCACATGCGCCGCAGGTCGTGCATTGGAAAACGGCTTCCTGAGCGTTGTATTTGCCGAGCAATGGCTCGCTGGAGGCTGGGCCAAGATCGTTCAGATAGCCTCTCAGGCCGAGGACGATTTCTTTGGGGTTCAACAGCTTCCCGGTGTTGGCGGCGGGACAGTGCTCGGTGCAACGTCCGCACTCCACGCAGGAGTAGGCCTGAAGACTGACAAGTTGTGTCAGGTCCGTTCCGGCGACCAGGCCGAAATCATCCTCGCCGACAAGCGGCGGAATCTGGCTGAAGCCGCCGCGCGAGAGGAAGACCGTGGCCGGGCTCAGAATCAGGTGCAGGTGCTTGGTGTGAGGAATGAGCGGCAGAAAGATGAGCAGCGCCAAGGTGTGAATCCACCACAGCGCGCGAGCTGCTGGGCTTATGTCGGCGACGCTGAATGAGGCCAGATAAGTGGCCATCAGGATAAAGATCAGCAGGGCAATGACGCCGGACTGGTACGAGAGTTTTTCGCCCAGCCACTTGGGGCGGATGAAAAAGCGGCGGACGAAGAGTCCAAGGATGCCAGCGGCACAGGCCACGGCAAAGGCGGCGGCGCAGTAGAAATAGAACCGACCAATCGCTCCCGCGGGGTCAAGAAAGCCGATTCCTAGCACGATGGAGCAGTGGTTGAGCGTGACCAGCGCAAAGGCGCAAAAGGCCCAGAAGACGAAGGCGTGCGCCAGGCCGGGCAGCGGCCGCTCGCGGATGACCTTAGCCTGAAGCATCACCTCCCACACAAAGTCGCGAATGCGCTTGCCGATGGGATAGAGGCGAAAGCTGGGGTCCTTTTTCGATTGCAGAATTTTGTTGAGGACTACGCCGAAGCGTCGCCAGAAACCATAGCCCGATATGACCGCCAAGCCCGCGAAGAGAAGCTTCTCAAAGAGCGAGAAGCGCTGCGGCTCGGCCAGGGTTGGAAGAAGAAGGATCATAGGCGGACGAAGCAAGAATACAATGCCCCGGCGCTATGCGTTCGGGTTCCGGCTATACCGTTCCAGCATGGCGGAGCTGATCTCCGCGCTGGCTGGCTGGTGGCCGCGCCTTTGTCCCTCAAGAGTCTCATAGCGGTCAAGATGGTCCGGGTTGGGCTGGACTGCGTGGCCATTTTCCAGGAACAGCAAGCCCACTTTTTCGGTGGGCATGCGGGCAACGAAAGCTTCGGCTTCATTGAGCAATTCTCGCAGCCGGATCATTGTGGCGGCGGGATCGACAGGCGGGTCGCTGGCAATACGGTCGAAGTCTTCCTTCGTGTAACGAGCTGTCCTGCGAATCTCGTTGATGACTCCTTCCGGTGTGAACCCGAGGGATTTACCGACGGAGGCCCAGATGGCCGCGCCCAAAGGGAGAATCTGTTCGTGGATTGTCAACAAGTCGACAATATCCCGGGGTTCGCGGCGTCCGTAAGCCGCGGCAACCTTGTTTGTGGCCAGATCGACTGGGTGCAGAACAAATCCAAACTCTTCGTCGGGAATCGTCGGGTAAAAACGGTAATCGCTGTCGGCAACCCATTCCAACTTGGTCGTTTCCCCGGAGCGCTCCACGAACGCCGTGTAGATCATTGGATCGCGGCGATGCCAGCGTAAGGTGTATCCATGCTCCTCAAGAAGTGCGGAGTCCAACTCGGCAGCCTCTCGAACCCGCTCCTCTCGGTCGTGGAAGATGTCGATGTCGCCCGAATATCGGAAGGCACGCCGATTCAAAGGGGTGCTTCCAGCCACATAGCTCTCCTGGTCGCGGTGCGATGCGAGCAGACGAAGAATTTCGGATTGAATGCTAGACAGCGGCATGACAGGCTTGCTCGATCTCTTCCGCCAGGCGGCGTGCTTCCAAGTTGCCTTCGACGCGCAAACTGTGCGTGATTGCAAGGGCATCGGCAGGCGTTGGGTCTGGAGCCTGTCTACTGCTCCATAATGCCATCGTCCCGAATTCCTCGAAGGCCCGCTCATAAAGGAGAACAAACTCAGGCTGATCGGAATGCGCGCTCATAAGGCCCCTTCATTGCACAGGTTGAAGAAATCGCCGTCGTAAGTATTATGCCCCTGTCCACATGCGGTTGCAAGGTTCTGAGGTCATGGGAGGGCAACGAGAGCCGCCTGCTCAGCAGCGCACAATCTTTGGCGAATCGATTCCCTTTGTGGCGTTGCGCGTATCGATAACCAGCTGCGATTGCTCGACGATTGCTTTGTAATCGTAGCTGGTATGGTCGGTGACAATGACGACCGCATCGAATTGGGCGAGATTGTCAAGAGGAGTGCTGGTCATATTCAGTTCGTAATGGCGTCCGCGGCCTACAGTGGGGAAGTAGGGGTCGTTGTAGGCGACGATTGCGCCTTTGTCGCGCAGCAACTCGATGATGGTCAGCGAGGGAGACTCGCGCAGGTCGTCGATGTCGCGCTTGTAGGCCAGGCCCAGGACCAGAATCTTCGACCCTTTGATCGATTTGCAATATTCGTTGAGTCCGGCGGCCAAGTGATCGAGGACGAAGTAGGGCATGGCCATATTGATCTCGCCGGCCAGTTCGATGAAGCGCGTCCGGAAGTCGAACTCCCTCGCTTTCCAGGAGAGATAAAAGGGATCGATGGGGATGCAGTGGCCGCCCAAGCCGGGGCCAGGATAGAAGGCCTGGAAGCCGAAGGGCTTGGTTTTGGCCGCGTCGATGACCTCGTGGATATCGATACCCATCCTCATGCACAACTGCTTCAGCTCGTTGACCAGGGCGATGTTGACGCAGCGGTAGATATTCTCAAGCAGTTTGGTCATCTCCGCCACGGACGGGCTGCTGACATGGACCACGCGGCGGAAGATTGCCGCATACATCGCCTCGGCCAACTCCGCGGCTGCCGGTCCGCAACCGCCCACAACCTTAGGAACGTCCTGGCGAGCGACTGTGTCGTTGCCGGGATCCTCGCGCTCGGGCGAGAAGGCAACATGCACACCGGGCTCATCGAGCGCGCGCGCAACGCGAAGGCCGTACTGGTTGCCTGCCTCAAGCAGCGGGACAACCACTTCTTCCGTCGTGCCGGGATAGGTGGTGCTCTCCAGCACGATCAACTGGCCCTCATGGATGTGAGGAGCGATCGACTTGACCGTACCCACTACATAGCTCAAGTCGGGTTCGTGATGCTCATCCAGCGGCGTGGGCACGCAGATGATCACCGCATCCATCGCGGCGATTTCAGAGTAGTCGGCCGTGGCGCGGAAACCTGCCTCTTGCGCTTCCTGAATGGCTTCGGGCAGAATGCGCACAATGTAGGAGCCGCCGGCGTTGAGGGTTTTCACTTTGTCCGGGGCAATATCGAAGCCGGTGACCCGAAACCGTTCGCCGCTGAAGAGCAGCGCCAGCGGCAGGCCAACATAGCCCATCCCGACAATCCCGATGCGTGCCTCGCGAGCTTCCATTCTTAGCTTGAGTTCAGCCAGGCTGTTGGCGACTGCATTTGTCATGGGAATCATTCTAAGGCTTGAGGGAGCGCGACCGCCTGGCTCGGTCAAATTTGCGCTGGCCGGTATGGTTACCAAGGGATTGGGTCTGGACAGCGTGAGGTGGAAGAATAAGGCAGGAGGCGCAATGGTTCCGCTGATCGTTCTTGTAGTTTCGTTTCTGGCCTTCCGCTTGGCGGGGCTGGAAGTGGCGTATTTCGCGAATTGGCAAAATGCCTTGCGGGCTGCGCTGGGCGTGATGTTTCTGCTGACAGCTTCGGCGCACTGGGGACGCCGCCGGCAGGACCTGATACGCATGGTTCCGCAAGGTTTCGGCGGCGCGGGCAAGTGGGTGACATTGACCGGGATTGCCGAAGTACTGATTGCAATCGGGTTGCAGTCTCCGTATTTTGCCATGCCGGTTGCCATGTCGGCGGCAGCGATGTTGGTTTGCGTCTTTCCTGCGAATGTGAAAGCGGCGCGGGAGGGGCTGACCATCGGCGGCAAGGCGGTACCAGGATTGGGTGTCCGGCTCACAATTCAAGCCGTATTCATTCTGGCTATCGCGGCCTCGGCGTGGCCCAGATAAGGACAGGTTCGGTTCACGTATTCATGTGACCCGGTCTCCAGATGGTTTAATATCCTCAGCGGTTGGAATGCAATTGTTTTGAAATTCTGATTCAAGGGAGTCCTGTTTTGGCCAAGTATCTCGTTACCGGAGTTGCGGGCTTCATCGGCCGG
>Ga0302320_10004309_pt1 | contig 32358 bp, 33 predicted proteins | sample Bog_T0_3_FD_202130 | JGI IMG/M metagenome (GOLD analysis project Ga0302320, IMG submission 202130) | Peat permafrost microbial communities from Stordalen Mire near Abisko, Sweden - Bog_T0_3 | ecosystem: Environmental > Terrestrial > Soil > Wetlands > Peat | place: Sweden: Abisko, Stordalen Mire... | reverse complement strand
CCGCCAGTCATTGTCGAATTTCCCCTGGCTATCCGGAGTTATAACACTTTCAAAATCCGTTAGTACTGCTTTAAGCTTCAAAAATAAAGTATCCGTTAGCAGTTGATCATTAAGAGAGGCAATATCAATGAGATCGAACATAAAAATCATATTGGCTATCTGAGCAACCGCCTGAGGATCACGAAGGTCCGGACCGATCGCTTCTTTGAGCTCCTTGAAATGTTCCCTGATCCAGTCTGTCAAGGGCTTAAAATTTTCATAGGTGCTCTCACCGCGGACAAACTGTCCGCTAAATCCGCGGTGTTCAAGAATCTGATAAAAAAGATCACCAAGGATCCCGGTATGTGGCCGGCCTCTGAGAAACTCGATGCCATTAAATAACCCCGGCTGATGATCCCCCCAAAAATACTCATGGCGCAACACATTGACCGAAGCTTTATTAGGAAGCTGAAAATCCATCCCCTCGAACAAGGACCAGCGATGCCGATACTCTTTATTACTGATCTTGGAAATCTCGTGATACATAAACGAAGACAAAAAGAACGGCATCACCTCACCTTTAAGCGATTGATAGCGTAGGACCATCTCCTGAAAATTAGCTTCAGATAAAGCGGCATTCTTATTAAATTGCCGGCTATCGGCGTGCTCCAGCCCCAGGATCTTCTGCCCCAATCCTCTGGTGAAAATGTGATCGATCAAAGAACGGTCTAATTGTTGTTCATCATTGACTTTTACCAGATCCCGGCTCAAATTATCTTTTTGCGGATAAAGGAACTCTCCTATAAAAGGGAAAAGACCCAATGCGGCATTCCCATCACCGGGCCGATCGATAAATGCTTTTAAAGCCCCATATAACCGATCGGGATCGGTCAAAAGCATTTTAAGACTTTCTTGCCGAACATCCCCGGCTTGAGAGGATCCCATAGCCGGATCAAGTTGAACTTTGATCACGGACAGATTGGCTTGAGACAATTGAGGCTGGTCTATATGGGTTGTGGTTTGCAGGACCTTCATGGCAAGATCGGTCTCATCAACGCCTCCTGAAAAATATTTTCTGGGGATCATTTCTTGAGTGACAGGATCGACTTCTTCTTTGATGTAGTTATACGCGCCTTTTTTGAAAGCTTGGAGGTAACGTTGATATATATCTTGTACGGACACAAAATCTTGTGTCCGTACATTACCATTTTGTGTCCGTGCGGCTAAACCTTGAATTCTATTTTTATCGTTATAAACCTGCGCCAAAATGCTGTCTTTGATCTTCTTTTTGTACCAGGCGGCTAGAATTAGGCTGTTGTAGACCTGACGGAGCTGAGAAAAATTCTTACCTTCGTTGACTTCTTTATTTAATTCGGGAATGACGATCTCGCGGACTATTTGACTGCCTAAAGCATTGACACTTTCATTTGTCGTACGGTTGTTCCCCTGAGACGTTAACGATAAATAATCCTGCTCCAACATCACCTTTAGCTTTGCTTGCACTACATAGGCTGTGCCTGCTTTCAGATTCTCATAGACCACTGCTTTTTGGGGAACGATCCAGACTTTATTGAAGGTGCTGACCGGAATATTAGTCGTGCCGAATTTCTTAGCGGTCTGAGCATAAACGCGCGCCCAGAATTTCTTGCCAATTTGGTCCTCAGGATAGATCAAGCTTGCCGTGATCTGCTTGAGCATATAATCTTCCGCCAGCAGATCCCTCCCCATTTCGGTCTTTCCAAAAGAATTCGGAACAATGCGGTCCTTTTCATAAGGACTTAAGTTTACCCAAAGGTCCTTTTCAGGGATGGTCAGGCTGGCCAGGAAGTATTTGATTAATTTAGTTGATTCATTGCGTACGGACACAAAATTTTGTGTCCGTACATTAACATTCTTCGCTTCCCCATCGCCTTTATCAAGAATGAAATCGAACCTAAACGGATTGTCCGGATGGACTTTAATGCCTTTTAATATGGCCGGATTGAATTCAGCGCTGAGATTAACACGCACTCCGGGCGCAGGCAAACGGAATTCCTCTGCATAAACGGGACATGGCCCCAATACGCTGGTACAAAGAAAACATAGAATAATACCGACTAAAAGTAAATTTCTCCCCATTAGGGAGAGTATAACATGTGTATTTATATACTGCCAACTTAGGAGGGTACGCCCGAAGGGATTACGCCAGGATATTTTCGACTAGCTCACACAAAGAATGGAAGATGACCAGATGGGATTCCTGGATACGGGCGGTTTTGGAAGATGCGGCGATGATAGCGATATCACTTAAACCCGCTAATTGACCGCCACTGCCGCCGGTCACGCCGACACTGATCATGCCGATCGCTTTGGCCTGCTTGACGGCTTCCAGGACATTCTTGGAATTCCCGCTGGTAGATATGGCTATCAAAACATCCCCTGCCTGACCCAAAGCTTGCAACTGGCGGGAAAAAACGATATCAAAGGAATAATCATTCCCCAGGGCCGTCAATGCCGAGGTGTCCGTGGTCAAGGCGATCGCCGGCCAGGCACGACGTTCTTTCTGAAAGCGGCCGACAAACTCTGCGGCAATATGCTGACAATCCGCGGCTGACCCGCCATTACCGCAAAAAAATAATTTATGCCCGCCCTTCAACGCTTTGACGATAGCCTCAGTGGTTCTGATCATCGTCCCGATATTGTTCTTTAAAGTGGCTTGCTTGACATCGATAGATTCCGCAAAAATTTGTTCGATCTTTCTCTGCATCAAAATTATCCGTTCAAAGTTTAGAAGCAAATACGTTAGCGATGTCAACCAAGTCCATGTTCACCAGCTTGCGCTGAGAAACAGCTTCTTCCATATCCACAAAACGGATCTTGTTCTCCCGTAAGCTGACCATTTTGCCGAATTTATGTTCTTTGACAAGCTCCACCGCTTTAACGCCGAAACGCGTACCCAGCACACGGTCAAATGCCGTTGGCGATCCCCCGCGCAAAATATAACCTAGAACGCTCACCCGCGTCTCATAACTGGTATTGTCTTCAATAGCCTTGGCCAAAAATTCACCGACACTGCCAAAACGGCGTTTCTCCATCAGCGGTTGGGGAGCGTCATCGGAGCGCGACAGATACCCTTCGATCTTGGTGCCTTCAGAAATCACAATGATGCTGAACGGCTTGCCGCGTTTATGCCGCTCATTCAATAGCTCATACACTTCATCCAGGTTCACGGCAATTTCAGGGATCAGGATGATGTCCGCCCCTCCGGCAATACCGGCCTGCACGGCCAGCCATCCGGTGTACAGTCCCATCACCTCAACGACCATGATACGATGATGTGATTCAGCAGTCGTATGCAAACGGTCAATGCATTCGGTAGCCACATTAACGGCCGTATCAAAACCAAAGGCATAATCTGTTCCGGACAAGGCATTATCAATGGACTTAGGGACCCCAACCGCCTGAATGATCCCTCTTTTATGCAGATTCAAAGCTGTTTTAAGCGTTTCTTCGCCACCGACAACGATCAGGGCATCCATGCCGCTTCTGGCATAATTATCCTTGATCTTTCTGACCTGATCTTCACTGACCAAAGGATTAACCCGGCTGGTTCCCAGGATAGTACCGCCCTTGTCCAGGATCCCTGTCGTGGACTTAACATCCAAGACCCGCATATCATTCTCGATCAGCCCCAGCCACCCATTCTTAATGCCGGTGACCACATAGCCTTCCTGCATACCTTTACGCGTAACGGCACGAATGACCGAGTTAAGTCCCGGGCAATCTGCTCCGCCTGTCATAATACCGAGCTTCTTCATAGTTTTCTTCTTCCGCCCTCAACCCTCCCCTTAAAAAAGGAAGGGGAAAAGGAATTTACGACCAATAACCGTGAAATGGAGCCTGAGGTGTGATCTGAAATTCATCCTTATTCTTGAGTTTTATGTCTTCCAGTGAGATCTTGGTCACGTGCACCCGGATATTGATCTTGCCTTCCATCCCCACCGCTTCTTCTATTTTACGACGGACGAGGTCCTGAAAACGGGACGTCAACTCCGGAATATTGGTCTCATAACGCAAAACCAGTTTGATATCCACCTCCAGGCCCTTGCGGGTGACGATCATCACCGGACGGATCTCTTTGACTTCCGGCAAATGCACGATCAGGCGCCTGATCAGGTCCTCAAGAGCGGTCAGCGACACGGTAACACCGCCCGCGGGATTATCAAAAGCGATGGTACGCTCCATCTTTCGGCGTCCATAAATAAGTCTGGCTAAAAGGAAGCTCATGAACATGATGCTCCCAGCGCAGATCCCTGCAATAACCTCGCTATGACGATCATTATAGATCACCATCAGTATTTTCTGAACAGTCTGCAGATCAAGCACATGGCCCACAAACAGCATCACGGTAATACTTCCCGTCCATATAATGGAAATATAAAATATGATAGCGATACGAGTCAGCAACCACATTATGACCTTCTTTCTATGGCTTGAATATTGACATTGATCTCTCTTAAATTAATATCAACGGCATCTTCCACCGCATGCTGGATCACATCCTGGATTTGATGAGCGACCGAGGGGATATTGATGCCGAAATCGATGACCACCCTGATCTCAAGGGAAACCTGGCCGTCTCGATCAACCATGACCCTGACAGAAGGATAATTTTTATAACCAAAAAGCTCGGCAAAAGTTCCGATGGCCCCAAAAGTGGCCAGCTGGACACCAGGAATGTCTTTAAGGGATGCGACCGCAATGTCCCCGATGACTTTTTTATGGATCTGCACGACCCCTAGATCAACGGTATTGTCTTGACGCATAAAATTCTCCCCCGCTTAATCGTTCTTCATCATTTTTTCTATGAAGTGCGTTGTCGCTTTGCCTTCGAGAAAAGTGGGATGATGAAGGATCTCCATATGTAACCCGACGGTAGTCTTGATCGGAGCGATATAGAATTCATCCAAAGCGCGGCGCATGATACGTATCGCTTCATTACGGTCCCGGCCGTGAACGATCAATTTGGCCACCATTGAATCGTAATACGGACTGATCATATAACCGGGATAAATATGCGTATCGATGCGCACTCTCGGGCCGCCCGGCAGGTTCAATTCCAGGATCTTGCCGGGACTTGGAATAAAATTATTATACGGGTCCTCCGCATTGATACGGCATTCAATAGCCGCTCCCTGAAATTTAACATCTTCCTGCTTGATCTTCAATTTCTGTCCCATGGCCATTTTGATCTGTTCTTTGACCAGATCAATGCCCGTGACTAATTCGGTCACCGGATGCTCGACCTGGATGCGGGTATTCATTTCCATAAAATAAAAATTATTTTGAGCATCCAGTAAAAATTCAATGGTCCCCACCCCGTGATAATTAACAGCCTTCGCCGCTTTAACCGCCGCGTCTCCCATTTTCTTTCTCAACGCCGCATCCACCGCAGGAGAGGGGGACTCTTCCAATAATTTCTGATGACGCCTTTGCACCGAACAGTCCCGCTCGCCTAAATGGATCACATTACCATGCTCATCCGCCAGGATCTGGAACTCCACATGACGCGGATTCTCAAGATACTTCTCTATATAGACGTCCCCATTGCCAAAATTAGCTTCCGCCTCGGTCTGGGCCATTTTAAAAGAATTGATGAGGGTCACATCATTATGGCAAACACGCATTCCTTTGCCGCCACCACCGGCCACCGCTTTGATGATCACCGGATATTTGATCTTCTGGGCTATGCTTAATGCTTCTTCCTGTGTTTTGATAACACCGCTGCTGCCCGGCGTTAAAGGCACGCCTATCTTCTTGACCGTTTCCTTGGCGACAATTTTGTCACCCATTTTACGAATACTTTCCGGAGACGGCCCGATAAATTTGATATGACAGGATTCACATACTTCGGCAAAATGCGCGTTTTCCGATAGAAAGCCGTAACCGGGATGGATGGCCGCGACATCAGTGATCTCGGCGGCTGAAACAATGGCGGGGATATTAAGGTAGCTTTCTTTACTTGAAGCCTTACCGATACAAACCGCTTCATCGGCGAAACGCACATGCAAAGAATTGCGGTCTGCCTCGGAATAAACAGCAACCGTACGGATACCCATTTCTTTACAGGCACGGATGACCCGCAGGGCAATTTCACCACGGTTAGCGATCAGGATCTTAGAGAACATTTTATCCTTATGACAAAAAATTAAAGCGGATCAACGACAAACAAAGTTTGCCCGAATTCCACCGGTTCAGCGTTCTGTACCGCCACTTCCGTAATTTTACCGCGAACTTCGGACTTGATCTCATTCATCAACTTCATCGCTTCCACGATACAAACCACCTGCCCTATTTCAACCGTATGACCGACCTCGACAAAAGCCGCGGCTTCCGGTGAAGGCGCACGGTAAAACGTGCCTACCATCGGGGACTTGATATCTTTGTTATCTTTGGATGGATCAACAGAGGCGCTGGTAGGCAAAACAGATGCGGCTGCCCTGGGCGCGGGAAGGGACTCTATGGCATAATGGGTCGGCCCACCCATGACAAGGCCATCCGCAGACTTCTTAAGCTTCAGTTTCAGCCCATCGCGTTCAATCTCGATCTCATTGAGATTATTATCATTCATCAGCGCAATGATCTCTTTGATCTCTTTTAAATTCATTTTTTAACCCTTTCGACGTAGATCCCGGTCCTGGTATCCACTTTAATAGTCTCTCCCTGCTGGATAAACAAAGGAACCTGAATAGATGCTCCGGTATCAATTTTAGCCGGCTTATATCCTGCCCGGGAAGAATCGCCTTTCAGGCCGGGGTCCGCTTCCACAATAGTCGCCACAATGAAATTGGGAACCTCAACCTTAACTACCTGATTATTATACAAAATGGTCTCAACTTCCATATTATCTTGTAAATATTTAATACCATCGCCCAGTAACGGTTTAGCGATAATGGTGTCTTCAAAACTGGTTTGGTCCATAAAATGATACTCATCGCCCATGACGTAAGTAAACTGCATACGGCGGCGCTCAAGTTCTGCCTCTTCCAAAGTCTCAGCTGTACGGTAGGTGCGTTCCAAAACAGCATCAGTACGGATATTCTTCAAACGCACACGCACAAATGCGGAGCCTTTTCCAGGCTTAACATGATTAAGCTCGGTCACAAAGAAAAGCTGACCATCAACAACTAACCCCATTCCGGTTTCCAATTCATTAATTGTAATAGCCACTTAACACCTCACATCCTTCCTTAGTTACTAAGACCATATCTTCCACCCTTATACCGAATTGATTAGGGATGTAAACACCCGGTTCAACGGTGACTATCATCCCTGCTTCAAGAATGCCGGTACTCTTGCAAGAAAGCCGGGGGGATTCATGAATGTCCAATCCCACGCCATGCCCTAAAGAGTGACCAAAATATTTTGCTAAACCGAACTTGCGTAAAATCTTACGTGCCTGATTATCCACTGCGGCCGCAGCAATGCCATGCTTAATAAGCCCCACCGCTTCCCGTTGAGCTAACGTCACCGCATCAAATACCTGTGCAACACGAGGCGGTATTCTACCCAAAAAGAAATTGCGTGTCAAGTCTGACTTGTAACCATTAATGTCAATACCGAAATCCAACAAAACCGACTCATTGTTACGGATCACACGATCGCTGACCCTGGCATGAGGATGGCAGGAATTCGGTCCTGAGGCAATAATGGGACTAAAGGAGAACTCCGCTCCATGGGACTTGACAAAGTGCTCCAATTGAAGCGCAACTTTACGCTCCGTAACACCTGGTTTCACCACTTTCTTAACAAAATCAATGGCTTTAAAATGCAGTTTTAGACAATTTCTGATCTGGGTGATCTCCCCTTCATCCTTAATTTCGCGTAAAGCCTCAACCAGGCCAGTAACCCCGACCAATTTGGAACGGCTGGGACAAAATTCTTTAAGTTTTCTCCATACGGCAAAGCTGGTATATTTTTCATCAAAACCTAAACGTTTGATCTTACACTGCTTGCAAAGCTCACTGAACGTAGCGTACGGTATTTGGCTATACTGTTTAACGCTGATGCCTGACAAGCCTTCCCTGGCCTCCAGGATATAGCGGGAATCGGTAATATAAAAAGCTTTAAGTTTGGTGACCAAGAGCCAGGACTCCACGGCCGGGTACTGGGTTAAATAGCGGATATTACTCTCATTGACGATCAAGAACGCGTCAATGTTCTTGTGTCGAGAAAAATCTTCCACCAGCTTCTTTAAACGCGTATTCATCATTTAATATCCAATAAGTGGTCAGTATGAGGCCAAACAAGCTCGGCCCCTACGCTAAAAGCACCGGTATGCCGTCTACAATAGGGTATTCTCTCCGACATAGCGTACAGACAATTTTATTGTCTTGCAGCTTAACGCTTCCCTGACAGGCAGGACAGGCCAGCAATGCCAGCAATTTTTCATCGATCAAAAGGCCCAATTGCTTCGAAGTCCTAACGGCTTGCTTTTTCGCAGACGTCATTTCGATAGATCCACGTAACGCAACTGCAGCTCATAAATGGAACCATTGAGCAGATCATCTTCTTCCTTGGATAAATTGCCCTTGGTTTTATCCCTCAAAATAACCAGGGTATCGATCAGGAATTTAGCCTGCTTGAGATTCTTTTCTACCTGATTGGTGATAGGGTTGGGCATTTCGCCTAGAAATATCATGGCTTGAAACCCAAGGCTGGCAATATAGTTAAAGAAATCCAATTGTGGTTCTGCCGCCCCCACCGTTTCATCCTTGGCCGCAGGCTCAGATGTAGAAGCCAAAGGCTGTCCATCCGGCCCCAAAAGCCCCCCACCCTTTTCAAGATCATCTCCAAACCGATTTTGCAGATCCATAGATAAACCCTTTCTAAAATTTTTCTGTAAAGTGCATTACATTATCATTGGATTTTAAAAAAGTCAAAAAATAAATGGTGACGTCTACCAATTAAAAATAAAGGGTGAAGACAATTGGTAGACGTCACCATTTATTTAATGAGGAGCCTTCCCTATTTATTAATCGCTGACTTGATACTGGATCTCGATATTGAACGTATACTCGGGAAGGGTCATGCCCCTTAAAAAACCTGGAAAAGGGCTGGCTTGCTGCAAGCTCTGCAGGGAGATATCCTGCAGATGATCAGAAGCATCTGTTTTCTGCGATATAATTTTCGCCACTTTAAGCACGCCGTGACTATCTAATATGAACGTCAGATACACCGACCCTCGCTGCATCTTGTCATAATTCTGATAGACTTTTTCTTTGATCCGGCTGCGGACCATTTCGCTATATGCCGCATAAGCGGGATTATTGATCTTTTCTGACTCAATAGGGGCGATCGTAACCCTGCGGCTTAACTGCATGGGGCTTTGGGCCTGAGGTTTGCGTTCATAACGCATCCCAAAAGGAAGCGTTTGTTTTTCTTTGACTAAATTGATAGGAATAGACCCTTCGGTGGGAAAAAGCTTCGAATTATTACTGAGGTCTAATTGTCCTGCAGGCCGGATCGGATATTCACGGATATCGACGGATCTATGATGAAGGGGCTTGTAGCTGATCTCGACTTGGGGATGGCGGTGCAAGGCCTTATAATGAGGGTCGTTGACCTTCAGGAGATACGTGCCCCATAAAACGGAGGTATGAATGGTCAGAGAAATTAATAACGCGCCCCAAAAGAAATTCTCAGACATTTTTTTTCAATAGCTCACGGAATAGATACGTAATGAAACGCAACGTGTCACGTACCGGTCTGATCTTACTGACTTCTCCATTGTAAATGGACTGAATGCCGACTGAATCGACCTTGAAACCTTTTTTCCTGGCCTTGATCAGCACCTCGGTCTCAACTTCAAAATCAGAACACTCCAGCTTAATGCTCCTGAGAACCTGAGTTTTGATCAAACGAAAACCGCATTGAGTGTCCGGAATATGCTGGCGGCAGATCAAGGAAATAAGCCAGGACATAAAACCGTTGGTCATTAAACGGACAAACGGCATGCCCCGCGGGTTCTGCATGCGGTTGCCGCAAACAATATCTGCACCGGTCTTTTGATAGCATGCCACGAATGCCGCAATATCCGCCGGTGAATGCTGGCCGTCACCGTCCATAATGATCAAAGCATCGTAAGATCCTTTTAACACCTGATCAAACCCGACCTTGAGCGCATGGCCCTTGCCGCTTTTGCTGGGAGTCTTGATGACCATAGCCCCTGCCTGGGAGGCAACAGCTCCGGTAGCATCCAAAGAGCCATCATCGACCACCAAGCAATCATAGTCCAGGACGCGTATGGCGGCAACCAGCGGTCCAATTCTTTGGGCTTCGTTATGTGCGGGGATAACAATGACGATCTTCATGCCTGCTCTAACTCCCTGAATACCAGCCACTGAGACGGATATTTTTTGACTTCACTTTCAATGTTCTTAAGATATTTCTGCATGTACGGTATCAATATCTCATCGGTGATCTTACCTCCCGGTAAATAGGGAGGATCAATAGGCGGATAAATATTGATCTCAAAATGGTCCCGTTCGGTGCGCATAAAGAAAATAGGGACGATCGGGGCTCTCATTTTCAAAGAAAAGAACGCCGCCCCTTTAGGGATCAGGGCTTTTCGTCCCATAAAATCCATCACCACCCCATGCTGACCAAAATCCCTGTCGGCTAAAATTGCGATAAGCCGGTTGCGGCCAAGATGCTCAACCACTCGTCGGACCGCCACATCCGCCTGGATCACCATGGCCCCAAAGGCTTCCCGCTGGGCGTTGAACAGCGCATTGACCCGGGGATCCTGATGGGCCAGCGCTACCACGGATAAAGGAAACCCCAGCATCGGCAACACGGCCCCTCCCATTTCCCAATTACCTAAATGGGCGCTGACGAGGATCCCTCCTCTGCCTTTCTGCAAAACTTCATTAAGGCGTTCAATGTTATTTATATGGACATGCTGCTCGACAAACTCCGGGCCCAGATGCTCGGTCATGGTAAAGAACTCCAGGAGATATTCACCAAAATTGCGGAACACCGCACGGACATCCTGGGGGGAGACGTGATCCGTATTAAGGACTATTTTTAGATTATTCTCAACTGAGCGGCGGTCTGTCTTGGAAAAATAAAAATGCAGATCACATAAGAACATCACTATCGCATGCGCCATTTCTCGAGGCAAAACTCTTGCCAAGAACTGCCCCAGCCTAAAAAGATAATAATTGCTCATATAGTGTCAGACTCGTCTAAGATCAACCGGGCAATATCCTGGGCCGCCATAGGCTTGCCGTTCTTTAAGGCCGCGGCCTTCATCGCCGCCAATTGTTTAGGGTCATTTAAAAGCGAGTCTATGTCACGGGCAATATGCCGTTTATCTTCTACACGGATAGCCACCCCCTGGTTAACCAGGAACTGAGAATTACGTTCTTCCTGCCCCGGGATCGGATCGATGATCACCATCGGCAATCCTTTGGCCAAACATTCACTGGTCGTCATACCGCCGGGCTTGCTGACGATCAGACTCGCCACTTCCATCAACTCATCGACATTATTGGCATAATCATAAAAGACGATCCTTTTGGAGGTCTGACGCTGGATCTTTTTGATCCAATGGACAAGCTTGACATTCGTGCCGCAGATCACGATCAATTGCAACGGCCGCTGAAGATGCACCAGAGACTTAACGGCTTCTTTGATGGGCCCCAGTCCCTGTCCTCCGCCCATGATCAGAACGGTCGGAATATTCAGATCAAGGCCTAACTTTTTGGCAACTACCTGACGGTCTACCGGCTGGGCAAATTTTATCCGGATGGGAATACCAAAGATCTTAATACGCTGGGCAGGCACCCCCTCCTTCACATACCGGTCAAGGGCCTCCTGTGAGGGCACGACATAATAATCCACCCCCTCATGCAACCAGTACAAATGGGGGGCATAATCGGTCAAAACCCCGACAACTTTCATCGGAAGCTTATTGTAATTTTTATAATCGGCAACCATCCCGCAGGGAAAAGCCTGAGTGCAGACTACCACATCGGGTTTGAATTCATCGATCAGAGGTTTTAATTTCTTATGTGATGATTTGTGGATGGACCGCTTCCATTTTTCCGAAAGCTTGATAATTTTGGGATTATCGTAAAGATATTCCCAGATCCTGGGGGCCCGTTTGATCACCCCCATATAGGCGGTATTGATGATCTTCTCCATCAGCGGATAAATATAACCAAATCCATTGATGCTTAAAACCTCACAATCAGGATCAAGGGATTTCAGGGATTTGGCGATGGCCACCGCACCCTGCCGGTGCCCGGATACCTGCGAAATATACATTAATAAAATACGCTTGTGCTTAGTTGCTACCATAAAATTACTTTCACAAATAATACTAGATTTGTGCCGTTTCCTTAATGTTCATACTAGAAATTCGGCTGGTCATAGCCTACTCAATAGTTCCTAACGCCTGGCCAACTTGCCCTTCGCGGCCCTCAGCGATAATAATAGATTTAAGCTTGCCTTTGGCAGGGGCTTCAATGACAAAGGACGCTTTATCGGTAACAGCCTCGCACACGTCCTGACCCTCTTGCAGATCATCGCCTATTTTTACATGCCAACAAGCAATGACAGCTTTAGTGATCCCTTCGCCTAATTCTGGTAAAATAATTTTAGTCATCGCTATGGACGGAGGAACAGTAACTATATGTTCTGCACGGAATATTTTTGCCGAATATATAGTTACTGTTCCTCCTTCGCAAGTTAAAGAAAATGTTTTCTAAACTGCTCAACAACTTTAGCTTTTACATCGCCCAGCGGTACGGCCTGCCCCTTTAATTTCTGCATCGACGTCATGCGCACATTTAGACCGCAAGGCTTGATCAGATCAAACAAGGACAGATCGGTATTAACGTTGATGCCTAAACCATGATAAGTCACCCATTTGCGCACACCGACACCGATGGAGATGATCTTATCCGTACCCACAAACACGCCCCTCTTGCCCGGGATACTTATTGCCAATATACCAAAATCCCTCAATAAATCAACCGCAACTTGTTCGAGCTTCACCATATACATTTTAAGATCTCTTGGGCCATTATATAAATTAAAGATTGGATAAACGACCAGTTGCCCGGGAGCATGTAGGGTCACGTCCCCACCACGGTCAACTTCACGGATATCAACCCCCCGCGCTTCAATTTCCGCACGACTATACAACAAACTCTCCGGCTTCGTCATTCGACCCAGCGTTAATACCGCGGGGTGCTCACACAGGATCAGATGGTCCTCTGCGCCGGCAATGACGCTTTGTACGTATTTTTTTTGCCGGTCATCAGCGAGAGGATATTCAATGGGTCCCCAATCTTCAATGATCATTTTAGTAAAAAAGGGGACACTTTAAAGTGTCCCCTCCCCCTAATTAAGGGGACACAATACTTAATTCTTAAAATTAAGTATTGTGTCCCCTTAATTACAGCTTTTTGCAAATTGCCTCGGCCATTTGCATAGTCCCCACCGCACTCGGATCTGCGCGGTCCGCCTTCAGGTCATAGGTGACAAACCGGCCTTCTTTTAAGACCGCCCGCACCGCATTGTCCAAACGCTCGGCCGCGCCGTCTTCTTTCAGATGACGCAGCATCCATACCGCCGAAAGGATCGTCGCCGTGGGATTGACCTTATTCTGACCGGCATATTTAGGCGCCGAACCATGCACCGGTTCAAATAACGCAATCTCATCGCCGTAATTAGCGCCCGGGGCGATGCCCAAACCTCCGATGAGGCCGGCACATAGATCAGATACAATGTCACCATACAAATTCGTTAAGACCAGACAATCATATAAATGCGGGTGCTGGATCAACTGCATGCACATATTATCCACGATGCAATTACCGAATTCGATCTTCCCTTCGTATTCCCGGGCCACTTCTTCGGCACATTTTAAAAACAGTCCGTCGGTGAATTTCATGATATTGGCTTTGTGGACTGCCGTCATCTTTTTTCGGCCCAGCTTAAGCGCCCATTCAAAGGCAAACTTGACAATACGCTTAGAGCCGCTAGTTGAGATCGGTTTGATCGAGATAGCCGAATCTTCCTTGATCTTCTTGGGGGACATCTCGTTGATCAGCGCACGCAACCGGTTGCATTCGGGGGTATTGAGATCAAACTCGATCCCCGCATAAAGATCTTCCGTGTTCTCACGAAAGATCATCAAATTCACATCCTTAATATTGGTCTTGGTCCCCTCATAATAAAAACAGGGGCGCACGCAGGCAAACAGGTCCAGCGACTGCCTTAACTGCACATTAACGGAACGAAAACCCTTTCCGACCGGTGTCGTGATCGGACCTTTGATCGCGGTCTTATTGCGCCGGATCGACTCAAATACCGCATCTGTCAGAGGCACACCGTATTGTTGTATCGATTTCTCGCCGACCTGATGCTCTTCCCAGTCGATCTTGACGCCAGTCGCGTCCACGCACATTTTCATGGCTGCGGTTACTTCCGGACCGACACCGTCTCCTGGCAATAATGTTACCGGATGGCTTATCATAAGGGGGTTATTTTTTTCTAAGCAGCGCTCTTAACTCGTTGACATCCGTCGAGAAATTTAAAGCGGTCTGGTAATTAATAATATCTTTTTCATACAGTTCCTGCAGGGATTTGTCAAACGTGCGCATACCATATTGTCCGCCGGTTTGAATGGCCGTGCGCAGTTGTTCCACCGCTCGCTCGCGGATCATGTTGCGCACACCGGGTGTCGCGATCATGATCTCAGGGACCATGATGCGCCCCTGACCGGATGCCCGGGGAGCCAGTTTTTGCGAAACCACACCCTGCAACACCGCGGAAAGCTGCAGACGGACTTGCTGTTGCTGATAAGGAGGAAAAACGTCAATGATACGCTCAACGGTTTGAGGAGCATCCGGCGTATGCAGGGTAGCTAAGACCAAATGTCCCGTTTCTGCCGCGGTCAGCGCTGTTGAGATCGTTTCCAGATCACGCATTTCTCCAACCACGATCACATCCGGGTCCTGACGCAAACATCGCTTCAGCGCTTCGGCAAAAGAATTGGTATCCCGGTAAACCTCACGCTGCTTGATCACCGATCTTTTATTCGTAAAAATATATTCGATCGGGTCTTCGATACACATGATCACACAGGTCCGCTCGGAATTGATCAAATTAATGATCGATGCCAGGGTCGTGGTTTTTCCGGTCCCGGTCGGCCCGGTCACCAGCACCAAGCCATTTTGCTTACGGGCCAGGTCGGTAATGATCGGCGGCAGCTGCAGCTCTTCGATCGAAGGGATAAATAAGGAAACCCGGCGTAGCGCCGCTTCTACGGACCCACGCTGAATATGCACATTCACGCGGAAGCGGTCCAAGCCGGTCAACGCTAAAGAAAAATCTAATTCTTTCTCATCTTCGAATTTGGCTTTCTGTGAATCAGAAAGAACACTATAGATCATCTCCTGGATCTGATCGCGCCCCAAAGGTTCAGCCTTAAGCGCTACCAGCGCCCCGTCAATACGAAAGATCGGAGGGGTCTTTTCAGTCAGATGCAGATCGGAAGCTTTCTGCTGAATGGTCAACAAAAGCAGCTCCCGTAAATAATTAGTTCTGTCCATAAGAGTCCCGTCTACCGGTGCAAATTAGCGATCCACTTGCCCACACGACTGATCCCTTCCTGGATGCGGGCATCCGACGTGGCGAAACTGAACCTTATATAATCGGGTGCTCCAAAGCCGTCACCCGGAATTCCGGCCACCTTGATCTCATCAAGCATTTGTTGAGCGATCAATGAGGCATTGCCGACTTTAGAAAAATCACAAAAAACATAAAAGGCCCCTTCAGGCCGTATATAAGAAAGCTGCGGTATGCGATCCAAACATTGCAACATCAGATCACGGCGCTTTTTAAAAATAGCGCACATTTGCCCGGTAGTTTCTCCGGATGCTTTCAAGGCTTCCATGGCCGCAAACTGGCTGATGGAAACAGGATTAGACGTGGAGTGATCCTGATACTTCTTGATATACTCCATGATCTCCGCTGCCCCGGCCGCATAACCGATACGCCAACCCGTCATCGCATACGCTTTAGACACACCATTGACCGTCAAGGTCAGGTCAAAGATCTCCCGCCCCAGTGAAGCGATCGAGGTGAAAGTGTTAGTATCATAAATCAACTTTTCGTAGATTTCATCACTAATCACATAAATCTTATGGGCCACACAGATCTCAGCGATCTTTGCCAGCTCTTCTTTGTGATACATAACCCCCGTCGGATTTGACGGAGAGTTAAGGATCAGCATTTTCGTTTTCGGCGTAATATGTTGCTTTAACAATTCCGGGGTGATCTTAAATTTCGTGGAAGCATCGGTCGGAATAATAACGGCTTTGCCGCCTGCGGCCTTGACCATTTCAGGATAGCTGACCCAGTACGGGGACTGAAAGATCACCTCATCCCCATCATCAACCAGCACCTGGACGATATTAAATAAAGAATGTTTGGCTCCGCAGGAAACCACGATCTGGCTGGGCTTATAAACCAGACCGTTATCTTTCTGAAATTTAGCCACAATGGCTTCACGCAGATCCTGGGTCCCGATCGAAGGGGTATATTTGGTAAAACCGCTCTCGATGGCCTTGATGGCGGCTTTCTTAATAAAATCCGGCGTATCAAAATCAGGCTCTCCGGCCCCAAAATTAACCACATCATGCCCCTCGGCCTGCAACTGCTTGGCCCGGGCCGTGATGGCTAGTGTCGTTGATCCGACAATATCTTTGATCCTGCGATTAACGTGAAGCATATACTCCTCCTGTATTTAAAAAGGTAATATATCAAATCTTAAAGAAATTAGCCAGACGTTTGAATATTTTCACCAGTGAGGCCTAAAAATCCTTTGAGATCAGTCATAGGCCGGATATTGATGATCACCGGCACAAATCCAGGTGCATTTTGTAATTGCGCCAGCAAAGCGGGGTCAAGATGAAACTTAATGCCTCCATTGTCATTTTCACGAAAGCGGGAATCCATTTTAGTCTCTAAATTCATATTACCAGGGGTCAGATCGATCCCCCCTCTTTGAGGTTCCTTGCCCTGCTTAGTTCTATTCCCTTCAGCATCAAAAACCAGATCAAATGTTACCTCATTGCCATCATTCTTAATGAGAACGCGGCCTTGGGCATTCTCAATATTTTGCTTAGCCCTTACCAAGCCAATCCCTGCCCCACCGATATGGCCTTCTGCCGCTGATTTTCCTACGGACAATCCATAAACCCATAAAAGGTCCTCCGGATTCTTATTGCCAAATTTTTTCTTCGCTTCAGGCAAAGAAACCACCTCTGATGAAGCTAAATTAAATGGCAACTCTCCATGCTTCTGCATATCAACGACGCTATCACTTAGAACGACAAAAAAACCATTAGGCAGACGCCTTAATTTCTCATTTTCGGCATAACCCATCAGCTTATTACGCAACATATCATAGTTAATATGTCCCTTATTAGTCACACGTATCCCCGCTTTAGCTCCGTTTCTGTAAACGACTACCTTGATGGGCCCTGTGTGTTGATCCAGTGCATTGGCCATTACTTCCGCAACGGCACTGCTTATATTTAATTCTGATTCATCCCCTATTGACGCATTGATATTAACGCCCATTTCTTGAAAATCAATTCGTTGATATGGCAATTCCCATACCTCTATACCGGAATCAACAATGGCCTTCAATCTCGTTTGACTCCTCATGGCCTCATCCGGCTTAGCTCCGATCAATCCGGCATCTTTATCTTCCTTTGTTAAAGCATACACATTTGCTTCTGTAGATTCTGACTCAAAATCCGCCGTTGAATTAATATTTACGCCCAAGAATTCCGGTCCCAAAACTTTAAAAGGCAAATTCGACGGCACATGATCCGTTTCTTGATACGATGAAAATTGAAGCAGGGGTTTGATCACAATTTGTCCGCCTGCCTTAAGTTTTCTCCTTACCGTTTCTCCAAATATGCTATCCAAAACCAAAGCCATAGGATTTACCAGCAGAATATAATCGATGGAGTTATCCGGCAATTTCGCCAGCACGTCCATTCCGGATCTTAAAATAACCAAATTATCCAAATTAACCCTTTGCGCTTTCAAGTTACGCGCCTCCCAAACCTTGGCGTATCGATAATATTTCCGCATCTCGGCGGTAGGTTCTTTGGGATAAATAGTGTTATATCTATCCGTCGAAATAACCCCTATCTCCTGATTCTTTCCCGCTATGGCCAAAGCCACATCACCGTTGCCGCCGCCGATCTCAAAGACGATCTTAGGATAATGATGCAACATACCAACGGCCTTATGAATATCCGCATCGTCATTCTGCTGAAGTCGCAAATGACTTTCCAATGAAGCCGCCGCGTTGTCTATTTGATCATTATTCTCATTCTTCACAATAGTTTGATTTTGTCTGGCTACAGAGATCACCCCGTCAACTTCAAATAAACCATCTCCTCCATGATCAGGGATCCCTTTAGACGAATGTTCGATCTGCAGTGTCGTCCTCGCGCTTGATAAATTTGTGTTCATTGCAGCATCTTCTAAAGTAAGGCCTAAAACAACCCCTCCAGAGAAATACTTCCTTGGCAATGTCTTTTGTGTTACAGGGTCTTGCTCTTCTTTGATGTAGTTGTAAACGCCTTTTTGGAAAGCTTTTAAGTAACGTTGATAAATATCCTGTACGGACAGGCCTTGAATTTTATTTTTATCGTTATACACCTGCGCCAGGATGCTGTCTTTGATCTTCTTCTTGTACCACGTGGCTAGGATAAGGCTATTGTAGACTTGTCGTAATTGAGCAAAATTTTTATCTTCATTGACTTCCTTTGTCAGTTCGGGAATGACGATTTCACGGACTATTTGAGAGCCAAGGGCACTGGCACTTCCACTTGTCGAACGGTTGTTTCGGCTTGGGGACACGGCCCCTTCGGGGACATGTCCCCTGGTCGGCATTAGACTTTTCGACATTGCTAAATAATCTTCTTCCAGCATGACTTTCAATCTTGATCCCACGACATACGCAGTCCACGCCTTTGCATTCTCATACACCACCGCCTTTTCGGGAACTATCCATACCTTATTAAACGTATTAACGGGAATATTGGTCGTACCGAATTTCTTGGCAGCTTCTGCATAGATCCGTTTCCAAAACTTTCTGCCGATCTCACCTTCCGGGTAGATCAAACTCGCCGTGATCTGCTTGAGCATATAATCTTCAGCCAAGAGGTCCCGTCCCATTTCAGTAAGACCAAAACTTTGGGGAATAATTCTGTCCTTCTCGTATGGGCTTAAGTTTACCCACAGGTCTTTCTCAGGGATGGTTAGGCTGGCTAGGAAGTATTTAATTAGTTTGATTGATTCTTGTTGTAGGGACGGTTTAGAACCGTCCCCTACGTCTAGAATAAAATCAAACCTAAAAGGATTGTCCGGGTTTACTTTTATGCCTTTCAGTATTGGAGGATTAAATGCCGGGCTTAAACGAACCATGGTGCCGGGAGCAGGTAGACGCAGCTCTTGAGCTTGCGCTATTGGAAGCGGCCCGAAGGTATTTATCAGGAAAGCGATCAGGATCAATATGTGAGCGAATGGGGTCCGTTTCATATCTATATAAGTAAAACATATATTTAAATGAAAAACAAGGCACCTGCGGTTACAGGCACCTGCGGTTACAGGCACCTGCGGTTACAGGGCACCAAGTAACTACGCGAGCGCAGGGGTCGATTTGTTATTTACAACTCACTGTCATTTTTAGGTAAAAATTCTTTGTTTTTTCGGAAATCCCTCGACTTTTGGTCGAGGGACGGCTGAACCTGTTTGAGCCTTTAGCTTCCAGAGAAGCTAAAGGCGAGTTGTGAAGCTGCCGAAAAAACGAAGAATTTTTGCCGTTAAGAAAATGACTCGTGAGTTGTAAATAACAAATCGACCCCTGCGGCCTCATTGCTAATAATTTTGCATTGCAGTCTTATGCAGCAACAATACAGATGTTTGCTTTGTTGGCGAGTGTTACGGTTTTTTCGCGGTCAATGATGAGGGTTTTTCCGGCCTCAATGGCCAGGCAGGCAGCTTTGACCCGGGCCATGGTCTGGATGGTCTTAGGCCCGATCACCGGCACATCAAAACGACTGTCTTGTTTGGGCTTGGAGGTCTTGACCACCACGGCACCACTGCGGGCGATCACGCTACCGCGAAGGATGGCGCGGTCAGTCCCCTCCATGGCCTCAATGGCCACAATGGCTTTTTCTTTGATCACCACCGTCTGGCCGATATCCATAGCCCCCATCTGTTTGGCAATTGTTACGCCAAAGGCAATATCGCTTAATTCACTCTCCGTTGGCCCCCGTTTGGTCAAAGTCCCGCGAGGCGCTAAATATTTCTTTAAAAGAAAGGTAGAGTCCAAAAGGGTCATCCCCTCCTGTTTTAACCGGTCCGCCACCGCCGCAAAAATAGTATCCGCCTTGCGGTCGCGCAGGGCATCAGAAAGCGCTTGAAATTCCTCATCCAATTTAACCGCCGGATTGAATAAATGATCCTGATTGACTTGACCGGCCATGATCACCTCGGCAACCCCGCAGGAACGGAAATACTCAAAGAGTTTCTTTAATTCGCCTACTTTAAAATAACGGAATTGATCTACGGAAAAATACAGGAATGGAGAGGTGTCACCCAGAACTGCCCCGACAATGATCTTATAACCCTGGTCGCGGGCGGCCCTGGCAAAAAGAAAAGGAAATTGCCTGTTGCCTGCGATAAGGCCGATTATTTTCCGACCGTCGACAGTGCCCGGTATGGAGGTATGATTAGGAGATGCCACGTTTCGATGTCTGAATAAATTCAATGACCCGATGGATCTCGGGAACACCGTTTAACTGCTCTTGGACCTGCTCAATGGCATGCGTACGATTTAAGCCGGAATTAAAAAGGATCTTAAAAGCGCGGCGTAAAGACATCTGACTGGCTGAAGGGATATCCGCGCGTTTTAAACCCACGATGTTTAAACCCCTTAAAGTGGCAGGGTTCCCGTCCACTAAAGAAAACGGAGGAACATCCTGATTAACCTTGGAACAGCCGCCGATCATAGACAAATAACCCACACGGCCGTATTGATGGATACCGGATAAACCGCCGATCACGGCCCGGTCTTCAATGGTCACATGCCCCGAAAGCCCCACATAATTAGCCAGCACACAATCGTTGCCGATGATGCAGTCATGGGCCACATGGCTGCAAGCCATAAACAAATTGTGGTTCCCGATACGTGTCGCCCCCCCGCCTTCAATGGTGCCGGGATTGACGGTCACATATTCCCGAAAAACATTATATTCGCCTATATTCAAATAGACCACGTCGTCACGCTGGTGTTTTCTGTCCTGCGGCAGGCTGCCGATGACCGCTCCAGAAAATATCTGACATCCCCGTCCTATCGTGGTATGCCCCTCGATCACACAATGCGCCGCGATCTTGACTTCCTCGGCGATCACGACCGGGCCGTCAATGACCGTAAATGGGCCTATGGTCACATTGTCCCCCAGCTTGACCTTATCGCCGATAATCGCTGTTTGATGAATATTTTTAGCCATATAAATAGTGTGCTTCGGTATAAGAAAACATCATATCCGCCTCAATGGCCACTTCTCCGTTGACCCGTCCGGTCCCATGGACATGCGCGGTACGCTCCCGGTCGCGGATGATCTCGACAGTCATCATCAACTGGTCTCCGGGACTGACCACCTTACGGAACTTCACATCGCTGATAGACATGAATAAAGCTACTTTACCACGATGCGCACCGCTGGTCAATACCACAACCCCGGCGGTCTGCGCCATAGCCTCGATCATGATCACGCCCGGCATCACCGGTCGCTGGGGAAAATGCCCCTGAAAGAACCCGTCATTGACCGTCACATTCTTGATACCGATCCCCTTCTTGCCGGGTTCGATCTCAATGACTCGGTCGACAAACAAAAAAGGATACCGGTGAGGAAGGATCTTCATGATCTGATCGATATTCAAAACCTTCCCTTGCCCTTCTTGAAGAACAGGCACCGGCACAGGCGTTGCATATTTCTGGCGCTGGGCGTCTATTTTCTTGACCAAAGCCCTGTTTAACGCGTGCCCGCTCTTGGTAGCATACACGGCGCCATGTACGGGATAACCTAACAATGACAGATCACCCACAATATCTAAAACCTTATGTCTGACGCACTCATCAGGAAAACGTAAAGTATTTTCCACCACGCCATTCGCTGATATCACGAGCGTGGTTTTATAGTCTGAGCCCAGCCCTAAACCCTGCTGGCGAATGCCCTGCACTTCGGATTCAACGCAAAAGGTGCGGGCAGGCGCCAGGTCACGGGCAAATGCTGCTGGATCAAGGTCAATAGAAAAGAATTGCGAACGCAATAAAGGATGATCGTAATCCAGCGTATAAGAAACGCTCAATTTATCATGCGGGACGATCACGATCGTAGAGTTCTTATTAGCAACCACGATCGGCTCTTGAATAACAAAAATATTCTTATCTGCGGACTGATCGACGATACCGGCCTCCTGCAAAGCCCGGACAAATTCCAGACTGCTGCCATCCATCCCGGGAATTTCTTCCCCATCTATTTCGATGGTGAGATTATCGATCCCCAATCCGTTCAAAGCAGCCATTAAATGTTCGATGGTAAAGATCCGTACCCCCTGAGATTCAATGGCACTGCAGCGAACCACTTTCGTATCCATGACGGCAGTCAATGGAGATACTTTTACCGATGGATGATCAGGAAGATCCACACGCACAAAACAAATGCCCGTATCTACGCCAGCCGGTTTAAGGGTCATGCGGACCGAAACGCCGGTATGCAATCCGATCCCGGAAAGGGTGATGGGATTCTTTATCGTCTGCTGTTGATGAGATTTCATGGTCTCTTCTCTAACTCTTCAATACGTCTTTTAAGATCTTTAATGGTCTCAACATATTTATCAAGCCGCTGGATATGCGCATTACTTCTAAACGCATTCTTGACCGGCTGGCACGGAGATCCGAAAACCTGCTCGCCGGCCTTGACCGACTTACTGACCCCCGACTGAGCCAGCACCACCGCCCCATCGCCGATCTCAATGTGCCCGACGAGCCCTGCCTGGGCTGCTAAAATGACATGATCACCCAGCTTGGTGCTTCCGGCGATACCTGCCTGGGCCACGATCAAACAGTGTTTGCCGATCGTGACATTGTGGGCAATTTGCACCAGATTATCGATCTTGGTCCCCTCGCCGATCAGAGTTTTATCGAAACGTGCCCGGTCGATGGTGACATTAGCGCCGATCTCCACATCATCCCCAATGACGACCCCGCCCACTTGAGGGATCTTCATGTGTTTGCCGTCCACCATCACATAACCAAATCCGTCAGAACCAACGACAGTGCCGCTATGGATGATCACGCGCTGTCCCAATGAAACTTTTTCGCGCAAAATGACCTGAGGATAGATCAGGCAACCTGCCTGCAAATGCGTATCATACCCGATATAACAGGAAGCGCATATCACGCACCCTTCTTCGATCACCGCATTCGCTTCAATGACCGTATAAGGACCGATCGCCACCCCAGGGGCTAATTTAGCCTGCGGGGAGATGATCGCAGTCGGATGAATGCCCCGGGGTTTATAGTCCGGGGCATCCTTTAACATATAACTGACAACCGCTGAAAAACTTAAAGAAGGATTGTCGACCTTAATAACAGTTTTCCCCGGACAAGAGATCTGCCGGGGAACAAGGACTGCGGCCGCCTGGGTTTCCAGAAGCAGGGGCTCATATTTAGGATTAGCTAAAAATGTCAGGTCATCTTTTTTAGCTTCTTTGATCCCCGAAAACCCACCCACCACTTGATCAGCGTCACCAACAACTTCCCCGTTTACCAATTTAGCGATATCGGCAACGGTGATCTTCAGGACGGATGAATTACTTCTTGTAGCTGTCATTTAAGCTCTTCATGACCTCTTCAGTAATATTCAATTCCGGAGCACCATAGATCAAAACTCTGTCATTAAGCACAAAGGTTAAATTGTCTCTCTTGGCGATACCATTGACGATATTCTGGATCTCCTTGAGGATCTCACGGACTTTCTCATCGCGCCTCTTGGCTAATTGGGTGCGTTTCTCCTTGTCAAAGGCAACTACATCGTTTTTCTGTTTTTCAATATCAGCCTGCATTCTGGCCTTTTCATCATCTTTCATCAGGTCCAACTTGCTCTGGGCATCCCGGATCTTCTGGACCATCCCATCGCGGTCTTTCTGAAAAGATTCTCCTTCTTTTTGCAAAACAGCATCAAATTCTTTCGTTTTCTGATAGCTGTCAAATACTTTACTTAGATCAACATAAGCGATCTTCAAATCGCTGGCTTGTGCCATACCCGCCACCATAAACCCAAAAATCACTGCTAAACCCAACACTTTAAACGCTTTCATATGATCCTCTCCTTACTTGACCCCGTCTGTTTGGCCGCGAACGGCCAGCAGGGCTTGTTAAAAAACATTCCGCCTTAAAACTTTTAAGGCGGAAATTTATTGAACAATTAAAACCCGCGGCTGACGCTGAAATAAAACTTGCCGCTTTTACCTTGCCCATTTTCACTATTTAAAGGAATGCCGTAATCCAGCTTGATGGGGCCGATCGGGGTCTTGACGCGTAACCCCACGCCGGTACCGGACTTCAAACCGCCGGTGCCATAATCTCTAAGCTTGTCCCAAACATTACCGATATCATAGAATACCGCACCTTTAATGACTTCAATGATAGGAACGGTGTATTCTACACTACCGACTAAAATAGCATCGCCGCCGATAGCATCCCCGGTATTAGTATCCTGGGGGCCGACCGTACGTTCATTATAACCGCGAATGGAATCCTGACCGCCGGCAAAATAGCGTTCAAATATAGGCACATCCGGCGTGTTCGGATAGGACTGCACAAATCCTGTACGAGCGCTAACTTGAAGCACCGTAGTCAGGTCATTTAATTTTACCGGGACATAATAAGCACCGCTAGTCTGCAAGCGATAAAAATTCTTATCCCCGCCCAAGGGACCTCCGGCCAGATCCGCGTTGTTAGTGATGATCCATCCTGACGTAGTCGACAATTTGCTGTCCCGATAATCATTGGTGGTGCTAAAGCCCAACGACGATACCAAACTGTTCCCCGCCTGTTCCGCTAAAGCCTCGGAAACCCCGGAATCCAGATTGGTGATGTCAATATGTTCCAGGCGGTAAACTGACCCGACGGAAAAATGATCGGTAAAGCTTTTTCCCAAACGAAGGTCACCGCCGATCGTTTTCTGATCATAAGAATATCCTGTTGATCCATCCTTAAGATTTTCCGTTAAATACGCGTCAAACCCTCCGGAGATCGGATGATCGAAAAGCCACGGCTCAGTAAAGCTCAACAGTAAATTACGCTGGCTGGAACCGATCTGTGCGCGCAGACGGATATCCTGGCCGCCGCCGGTAAATGAAGGCCAGTTGGAAATATCAAAATTCTTCTGCTCAACTTCCACAAACCCCACCAGTTTATCCACGGTACTGTACCCGCCGCCGAAAGAGAAACTGCCGGTCTTGGCTTCTTTGACCTGGACCACCAGATCTTTCAAGTCTTCCTGATTGGTATCCTCAATGTCATACCCGACATCTTCAAAATACCCCAGATCTTTCAAACGCTGCTTGGATAAGCGTAATTTTGCCCCGTCGAATTGGTCCCCCGGATACATCCGCAATTCGCGCCGGATGACGATGTCTCGGGTATGGGCGTTACCCTGGATCTTGATCTTATTGATATACGCCAGCTTGCCTTCCTTAATAGTGATCTTGACATCGACCTTACCTGTTTCGGCATTAAAAGAAGTCGACTCAACCACATTAGCGGAGATATACCCGCGGTCAAAATAGGCCTCACGGATATTGGAAATATCTTCCTGCATTTTTTCATGACTGTAAACACTGCCGGTCTTCAAATTCTTAAGGTGACTCTTGATGTCATACTCTGAAAGGATGGCGTTGCCGTTAAAACTGACCTCACCGACATAATAGCGCTTGCCTTCTTGAACGGTGACATTCACATTCACCAGACCCCGATACAAAGGTTCCACCTGAAAGGTCGCTTTAGCATCAATATAACCGTTTTGCTCATAAAAGGCGGCAATGGCGGTCATGTCCTCTTCCAGAACATCTTCTTTCAGAAGTCCCGAACCAAACAACCATGCCCAGCGGGATTTCATGACCTTGATGATCCGTTTGTTTGAATACGCAGTATTACCGTAAATATAAATGCGTTTGATCTTGACCCTGTAGCCCTCCCGAATGACAAAATGCAGACTGACCTTATTGGTCACCTCATCCATAAAGCTTTCCACATCGACCTTCACCTGGGTCAGGCCTTTTTTCTTATACAAATCCTCGATGGTATTGATATCTTCTTTAAGGCTCTTGTTATCCAGGAACTTATCCTTCTTCGTTTTCATTTTGCTTTGCAAAAACTTCTTACTATAATAGCGGATCTTGGAAAACGTTATTTCATCCACGATCGGTTTTTCCTTTAATTTAACGATAACCCTGTAGCCCCCGTCCAAATCTTCATGGTCGATCTGCACATCAGAAAAATGTCCGGTATTGTATAATCGTTTCAGATCATCGCTCACCACGGCTTCCTGATAACCTTCCCCTACGCGGGTTTTGATCTTGGATAGGACTTGGGCGATGCCTATGGATTTATTCCCCTGGATGTCAATGGCTTTAACAACGATCCCGGCAGGCTGGGCCGCCACGAGCGGCGCTTCAGGCTCCATTTTCATGGTTATGGGAGCCGCAACCGGTTTTTCAACCACCACGGGTTTATCAACCGAAGCAGGTTTCTGGGCCGCAGCGCTCTCCTGAGCTTGCTGTGGATTTGCAGCGGCTTTCTCCTGGGCATCAAGCGCCGCATTAACGGTGGAATTATCCGTAACCGCTTGAGCAAAAATACTTTTGGTTGCTAAAAAGAAACTGCAAAGGACAATAAGACTTAAGGGGAGGATTTTATTTTTTAACATGGCTCAATTATAGTTTCTGCTTATTAGGCTGTCAACGGACATTGTTAATATTTATTCATGGTGCGCCGTTTCAAGGTTAGAAAATTTCACAAACTCCTTAAAAAACTTCATTTTTACGGTTCCGGTCGGACCATTACGCTGTTTGGCAATAATAGCTTCGGCGATCCCCCTGTTCTCATCAGTCGGATTGTAGTATTCTTCACGCATCAACAACACCACCACGTCCGCATCCTGTTCAATGGCACCCGACTCACGCAGGTCGGAAAGTTGTGGCCGGTGGTCCGTCCGGCTTTCTACGGCCCGTGATAATTGGCTGATGGCGATCAAGGGCAAATTCAGTTCGCGCGCCAACGCTTTAAGCGACCTGGAAATTTCGGAGATCTCCTGCTGACGGCTCTCGGTTTTACCATGGCCCTGCATCAGTTGTAAATAATCCACGATCACCAAGCCGATATTGTGGGCACTCTTCAAACGCCTGGCTTTAGCCCTTAATTCCAACATGGAGATCGCCGGAGTATCATCAATGAACATCGGCGCATTCGACAGACGTCCGGCCGCTTTCGTCAACAGCGGCCAGTCTGAGGGTGCCAGGAATCCGGTCCGGACCTTGTGCGCATCCACCTGGGCCTGGGAACACAGCATACGCTGGACTAACTGTTCCTTGGACATTTCCAGAGAAAAAACCGCCACCGGGATATTGTGTTCCAGACAGGCATGCTCGGCTATAGACACCGCAAAAGCACTTTTTCCCATCGACGGACGTCCGGCAATAATGATCAAGTCTGACCTTTGTAAACCCGAGGTTTTGCTGTCAAAATCAGTAAATCCCGTGGGAACCCCGGTGATCGATTTCTTGTGTTGATAGAGCAATTCGATATTCTCGATGGTGCCCTTAATAATATCTTTAACATGAACGGCCTGCTGCTTTTGGTTGGCATTGGCAATTTCAAAGATCAATTGCTCGGCAGAATCCACCAGTTCATCGATATCAACATTCGTCCCGTAACTTTTGCTGATAATTTCGGTGGAATTCTTGATGAGCTTACGCTGGATACCTTTTTCTTTGACAATATCCACATAATACTGCGCATTGGCGGCGGTAGGCACAAAATCGGCCAGCTGGGTCAAATAGGACAAACCGCCTAAGGACTCCAGTTGTCCGCTATTCTTAAGCCAATCCGAAAGAGTGATAATATCCACGCGCTTGCGCTGGGCATACAGTTCACGTATGGCATCAAAGATCTTTTGATGGGAGGTCTCATAAAAATAAAAGCTATCGAGATGTTCAATAGACACCCCGATAGCTTCTTCGGAAATCATCATAGCCCCTAATACCGCTTTTTCAGCGTCGATATTTTGAGGCGGTAATCTTATTTCTTCGTTACCCATAAACGGACCTTGGCAATGACCTGCGGATGAAGTTTCACTCCGATTTCAAAAATACCTAAATCATCAACCGGCTTCTCAAGGACCAAAGACTTTTTATCGATCTTCTGTCCTTCCGCTTCCAAGGCCTGAAGGATTTCGGTTTCTGAGACCGCTCCGTACAATTTTTCCTGATCATTAACCTCAACGGCAATGGTCAAGGAGACCTTGCTTAACACCTCAGCTTGTTGCTGGGCTTCTTTTTTCTGCTCTTCAAAGATCGCCAAACGTTTGGCTTTTTCTTTCTCGACGCGCTTAACATTACCTTCGGAGGCGATGACACCCAACCGGCGAGGGAATAAAAAATTACGGGCATACCCGTCCTTGACCTTAACGACATCCCCGACCTGCCCCAGATTCTCTACATTTTCCATTAGAATGATATTCATATTTTTTCCTTGTGTATTAAAAGATCCCTCGCTCTCGTGCTCGGGATGATTTCGCCGTTTGGCCGAAATCATTTTCTTCTGGACGACCCCACCGGTAAAAGCCCCAAAAAACGGGCAAGTTTGACCGCGATGCTGATCTGCCGCTGTTGTGTGGCGCTCGCAGAGGTCAGGCGGCGCGAAAAGATCTTCCCGCGCTCGGTTAAACATTTTTGTAAGAACGCGATGTTCTTATAATTGATCTCGGTCCCCTTGGGGATGGACATCCGCGGTGCGCGTGAAGTACGACGGGAACTCCCCCCCTTGTCAAAGGAATTGTCTCCGTCCTTCTTAAAGGGTTTCTTCTCTGTAGAACGTTTCTTATTAAATGCTCTTTCCATAACTATTATTCCTCCCAGGCTATATCTTCCGGAGATATAACCGTATCCTGATCCCCGGCATCTTTGATGGCGGACTCAGGGCTTGTGGTCGTTTCACTCTTTACCGGAGCGCCCAAAAACTGAATGCGCTCGGCCCTCACATCGATGGTACTGCGTTTCTGCCCGTCGCCGGTTTCCCATGAACGGCTTTGCAAAATACCTTCAACAAAAACCGCCCGTCCTTTTTGCAGATACTGATTGCAAATTTCCGCCTGTTTGTCCCAGGCCGTCACGGTCACAAAACAAGTATCTTCCTTTAATTCACCGCTGCGGTCCTTGAACTTACGGTTAACGGCAATGCGTAAATTGGTCACCGCCGTTCCATTAGGCGTATAACGCAATTCCGGGTCCTTGGTCAGATTCCCGATCAGCAAAACTTTGTTTAAACTGGCCATACAAATACCTCCGCGTGTACAGACCTATTTAGGTCCCCGTACGGGCCGGGCATGCCCGACCCCTACTTTAAACTTTTGAAACGCCCACCTTAACGGTCAAAAACCGCAGTATCTGTTCATTGAAACGCAAAATGCTCTGCAATTTGGTTACGGCAGAAGTTTTGGCTTCAAAAGTCAGCAGATAATAAGTACCTTCCCCGATTTTATTGATCGGGAAGCTCATCTTATGACGGTCCAGCCACATCTGACTGTTGACGGTCGTGATTTCTGCTTTGGCAAAGGCGTCCGCCACCTGTTTGGCGATCTCGTCCTTGGTGCCCTGCGCCGCATGCGCGTCGATAATATAAACTAATTCATACTTGTTCATTACTTTGTCCTTCCTTGTTAATTACTATTTTCCAAATGATACCAGATTGGTGCCGTTTCCTTAATTTTTTACTAGCAATTCGGCCTCGTTGTTGATTCCCGATTAAACCGATTCATGGCAACTTGCGCACCTTCGGTCACCCAGCATGTGACACAGTCTAGTGCATGATTGATAATATCCGGCAAAGCTTTTTTCTCGGCCGGTGTGAAATTCGCTAAAACATAATCTGCAGCGTCGCTGCCACCCGAAAGCCCTATCCCCAAACGCAAACGGGGAAATTGATCGGACGCTATTTCACCGATAATGGATCTTAGCCCGTTATGCCCTCCGGCACTGCCTGAAGGCCGCAAACGCATTTTCCCAAAAGACAACGACATATCATCACAGATAACCAGGATATCCTCAAGAGAAATACCCTGCCGGGCTACCAGCTTCTTTAAACTTACGCCGGAGCTGTTCATAAATGTCGTCGGCATTAACAAAGAACATTGAACATTCTCAATTTCGACTTTGGCCAAGAACCCGTTATGGACTGACGAATTCCGCCACAACGCTTTATGCCTTAATGCCAGCGCATGAACGACCTGAAAGCCAAAATTGTGACGGGTCCAGGTATATTGCGGCCCTGGATTCCCGAGACCTACGATCAATCTTGACAAAATAACCTACTTTTTCGTTTCTTCCTTCTTGGCAGCTCCACCGGCCGGGGCTCCTGCTTTTCCGGCAGCGGCGTCAGCTCCCTCTTCTTTCTTCTTTTCCTTCAAAACTTCAGGCTCAGTCCCCGCAGCAGCCGCTTCACCTTCCGCAACAGGAAGAGCAGTTTCTTCACGCATGGAACCTGCGACCGTCATAATAACCGATTCCGGGTCATGCCGGGTACGTACGCCTTGCGGCATCACCAAATCCTTGACGAAAATAGATTGATGCACGCCCAAATTCGTGACATCCACATCCAGATGGTGCGGGATATTGGTCGGCAAACAGATAATATCTACCTCCCACATCAAATGCTCCAAAGTACCGTTGTCGCGCTTGACCCCCACCGCTTCTCCCTTAGGGATGATCTTGACTTTGATTTCGATCTCTTTATCGAGAGAAATGCGGTTAAAATCAATATGAACGACCTCATCCGTCACCGGATGAAGCTGGACATCCTTGATGATCGCAGGAAAATCCGAAATTTTCTTGCCTTCATCAACAAGGTTCAGATGAAAGATCAGGCTTTCACCGGCATGCTGATGATAAATGCGATCATAGGATTTGCGGTCAGCCTGGATATTGGTCGGCTTGGCACCCCCGCCGTAAACGATCCCGGGGATCAAATTCAAACGGCGCATCTGACGGGCTTTTGCAGATCCCGTATTTTTTCTGATTTGAACGTCAAAATTAATTTGTTCCATTTTATTTCCTTTTTTTGTTAGTTCCTGATTTCTTCAAATAAACTGCTGATAGACTCCGCGTTATGGGTTCGGGCAATAGCCTCTGCCAAAAGCGGCGCGATCGACAACTGTTTAATTTTGGGATTTTCGATCCCGTCTTTAAAAGGAATACTGTTGGTGATGATCACCTCGAGCAATTCCTTGCTGTTCGCGATCCTCTCCTTGGCCGGTCCGGAAAGTACCCCGTGGCTGGCAGCCGCATAGATCCCTCTGGCCCCAAAATTCTTGAGAGCCGCCGCCGCATCGACTAAAGAACCGGCTGTCGCAATAATGTCATCTACCAGAACCACATTCTTGTCCTTAACGTCCCCTAAAATATGCATGACTTCGGTCTTTTCCGGAGACATGCGTCTTTTATCGACGATAGCCAGCCCCGCCTTCATGCGTTTAGCGTAAGCCCGGGCCATTTTAATACCGCCCACATCCGGAGAGACGATCACCAGATCCTCGATCTTCCTCTCTTTAAAATATTCCGACACCACATTGATGGCATACAAATGATCCACCGGAATATCAAAAAAGCCCTGCAGCTGACTGGCATGCAAGTCCATCGTCAATACCCGATTGGCTCCGGCCGCGACTATCAAATTCGCCACCAGCTTGGCCGTGATCGGTACGCGCGGCTGATCCTTGCGGTCCTGACGGGCATAACCGTAATACGGCATCACAGCCGTGATACGGTCCGCAGAAGCCCGGCGTACAGCATCGATGAGGATCAAAAGCTCCATCAAATTCTCATTGACCGGAGGACAGGTCGGCTGCACGATAAAGACATCCTGTCCGCGGATATTCTCTTTGATATGGACGCGAATTTCACCTTCGCTAAAACGCCCGACAAAAACCTCGGTCTGCCGGATCCCGA
>Ga0302320_10004308_pt1 | contig 32360 bp, 33 predicted proteins | sample Bog_T0_3_FD_202130 | JGI IMG/M metagenome (GOLD analysis project Ga0302320, IMG submission 202130) | Peat permafrost microbial communities from Stordalen Mire near Abisko, Sweden - Bog_T0_3 | ecosystem: Environmental > Terrestrial > Soil > Wetlands > Peat | place: Sweden: Abisko, Stordalen Mire... | reverse complement strand
GAGCCATGCGCTGCGCTCACCGCGAATTGCCGGCCGTCTGGCGCCCAGTCGAATTCGTACACGTTGAGATCCGCCGGGCCGAGAAGCTGCGGCACGCCGCCTTCTGCGGGGATCACGGCCAAGCGTTGCTCGTAGATCGTCGCTGACAGATCGCCCGCGTCGCGCGCCAGGGGATTGAGGGGTCCGGGCAGCTTCGGAGCGCCCTCGGCGTACAAGAAGGCGATGCGTTTCGCGTCCGGTGACCAGCGCGGCGTATCGAGCGGCCCATGCGCATCGGTGACGGTCCTGACGCGCCCTCCGGCGAGGTCGGCGACGGCGAGTTGCGCCTGCTCCTTGGCGTCGGTCGTGACGAATACGACCCGCGTTCCGTCGGCCGACCAGGCGGCGCCGTGCTCATCGCACAGGGTCGCGGGACAGGCGGTCAGCCGAATCGCGCCCGACCCATCCCGGGCATTGACGAGCCATAGTGCCGACACCTCGACGTCCGCTCCGCCGCGCTTGCCGGTCGTCACGCTGCCGTACACCAAGCGTCTGCCGTCCGGCGATAGCGCCACTTCACTGAATGCATGCACCGCACTGAGCGCGTCCAGGATCGTCTCGACGCCGGGCGCTTCGCCCGCCGACGCCGGCGTCGGCGCTAAGCCCGCGAGTCCAAGGGCCAACAGGCCGCACAAAATCGCGACAAAAAGGTGGCATAAACGGGGCATGGCGGCAGCTCCCTCTGGTTGCCGATGAATTGAGACGCGGTGATCCGGCTCGATGCTACCGCAGACCGGGCGCTTCTAAGGCTTCGTCCAGCGATTCATCCATGCGATGACCGCGTCATACCACTGCACGCGATCGGCCGGCTTCAGCACCCAATGGTTTTCGTCGGGGTAGTACAAGAGTTCGCTCGGCACGCCGCGCCGCTGCAATGCCGTGAAAACGGCGAGCCCCTGGGCGTAGGGGACGCGATAGTCGAGTTGGCCGTGGATCACGAGCGTCGGCGTGCGCCAGTTCGCGACGTAGTCCATGGGATTGAACTTCGCGTAGGCGGCCGGATTCTGGTACTCGGGGCCACCCATTTCCCATTCGGGAAACCAGAGCTCCTCGGTCGAATAATACATGCTGCGATTGTCGAAGATGCCGTCGTGGGAGACCAGGCACTTGAAGCCGTCCGGCCATTTGCCCGCGATCCAATTCATCATGTACCCGCCGTAGGAGCCGCCGAGCGCGCAGGCCCGTTCACCGTCGAGCCAGGGATACTGCTTGAGTGCCGCCGCGAGACCCGCCTTTAGATCTTCGAGCGGCTTGCCGCCCCAATCGCCGCTGATCGAATCCGTAAAGGCTTGACCGTAGCCGGTCGAGCCATGGAAATCGACGAGGACGACGCCGTAGCCCGCGCCGGCAAGGGTTTGAGCGTTCCAGCGCCAGTGCCACAGGTTCGCGAGGCTGCCCTGCGGGCCGCCGTGTACGACGAAGGCGACGGGGAATTTTTGGCCGGGCCTGAAATCCGCGGGTTTGACGACATAGCCGAACACCGTCTCGTCGTGCCAGCCGGGAAAGCTGAACTGTTCGAATTCGCCGAGCCGACGTTCGCCGAGCAGCGCCTGATTGAGCTTCGTGAGCTGCTGAGTCTTGCCGCCGCCGAAGCCGACGCTAAAGAGGTCGTTCGGATGCGCGAGGGTGCTCGCCGCATAGAACACCGCCTGAGGTCCGACCGCGAAGGCCTCCACGGTCCCCTCGCCGGTGATCGCGGCGGAGCGCCCGGTCGCGACATCGATCGCCCACAGGGGTCGTTGGCCGAGGTGATCGGTCGTCGCGAACAGGGTCTTGCCGTCGCGCGACCACGCGAATGCATCGATCGACCGGTCCCAGTGATCGGTCAGCGCGCGCTTTGCGCCTTGGGCCCAGTCGAGCAGCACCAAGTGCATCCGGTCGGATTCGAATCCCGGACGCTCGGCCGCGAGATACGCGAGCGACTTGCCGTCCGGGGAAAACGCGGGCTGGGTGTCGGCCGCCGGATTGTCGGCCGTCAGATTGCGCGGCCGGCCGCCCGACGCCGCGACGGCGTAGAGATCGAAATTGGTCGACCAGGGTTCGGTAGATCCGGCGACGCGCACGGAAAATACCACCTGTTTGCCGTCCGGACTGAACGCGTAGTCCTCGCGGCCGCCGAAGGGCTTGCCGGGGACGTCGCCGTCGATGCCTGTCGTCAGATTCACGGGTGAGCCCTGGGCCGCTCCGCCGGCGTCGAGCGCGATCGAGAAGAGTTGCGAGCGACGGCCATCGCTCCAAGCGTCCCAGTGCCGCACGAACAGCCGGTCGTAGAGCACGCCGCTCGCCGTGGATTTCGCGGCGACGTCGAGGCGCTGCCGGGTGCATGCCAGATCGTCGCAATCGCGGAACACGTCGACGCTCACGAGCAGCCGGTCGCCCGTCGGAGCGACGCGGAAAGTACCGACGTCGACGGGCAGGTTCGTGACCTGGGCGGCATTGCTGCCGGCCGCGCTCATGCGCCAGACCTGGGTGGAGCCGCTGCGCGCCGACAGGAAATAAATGAATTGACCGTCGCGGCTCCAGACGGCGCCGCCATCGTGCGTATCGTCGGCCGTGAGCGCTTGCGGCGCCGACCCACGTTTGGCGGTGTCGAGCACCCAGATCGACGTGTGACCCTTGTTGGCACGCAGATCGTCCGTCCGCATCGTGAAGACGAGACGCCGGCCGTCGGGCGACACGTCGGGCTCGGAAATTCGTCGCAGAGCGAGCAGATCCTGGACCGAAAAGGCCGGCAGAGCCGAGGCCGGCGCGGCCGGCTTCGCGGCGGCGGCTGGCGGCAGTCCGGCGCCGAACGCGGCCGCCAAGCTGAGCGCGCCCAGCAGCGCGTGCGCGACGGGGGAGCGGATGGCCCGGCAGGCGCCGGGGCTGGCCGCCTCGAGACGGCGATCGGTCGGCTGATGCCGATTCTCATTGTGCTGATGGATCATGGGTGTTTCCTGATCGAAGGTTTCGGATTGCCGTTCCAAAGATACGTGTAAGTGTGACCCTTGCGCACGTTCGCGACGAGGGCGGGGCGAAAACAGGCGAGGCAGGTGCCGCCGGCACGCCGGACGCTTGGATAGACGATGCCCAGCGACCCGGCCTCGAGCAAGGCTTCGGCGAGACGCTGCGAGGCGACGTAGCTCGCGGGCGCGAGGTACTCCGCAAATTCCGGCACGGCGCGCCCGTCGCGGGCGTCGCGCAGATCGTGAAAATCGCCGCTGAAGTCGGCCTGATAATCGTCGAAGCTCACCTCGTCCTCGAACCGGCCGATCTCCGCGAGGTGCACGGTCTTGTGAAACGCGACCTCGGTCTGTGCCGTGCGCGCTTCGAAGGCGGCATACCATGCGCCGCGCTGCGGCCCGTTGAAGCGGCTGCCCATGGGTTGCGGGTGCGTGAACGAGGCGTTCACGATGCGATAGTAGGGTACGCCGAACACGAGTTCGTGGATGCCGATGCCGGGCAGCAGGTCGGCTTCCGCGAGCAGCCGGTCGTTCGTGAGGTTCTCGAGATCGAATAGGTCGGCGAGTTCCACCCCGTCGCCGGCGATGCGCGCGAGCACGCTCTCGTCGCGGCTATATTTCGACGGGATGAGCCGGTGCGTATCGACGCGGCGCACGCGCGCCGTCGGCGGAAAGCCGTTCGCGCCGCCCACTCAAACGCCGCCGCGCCGTGCATCCAACAGGCGTCTGACCATCTGCATGGCCGCGCTGCCGCCCTTCGCCATGTAGTCCACGGGCGTGAGCCCCGCGAAGATGCGGTTCGTGTTCGGCAGCCTCACCCATTCATCGGCGAGTTTCTCGCCGTGCAACAGGTGAAGCGCCTTGAAGATGCCGAGCAGATAGGAGATGCGCAGCAGCTTGTCCGCATCGAGCACGCGGCCGGCGCGATGCTTCTTCATCTCGTAGTAGGGGCCGTTCGTGACGCCGCCCAGCAGGCGGCGGGCGTCCTCGTCGCGCACGCCCCAGCGCTCCATCATGTTGAAAAATGCGCCCAGCGCCGAAGGACTCAGGCGCTCGCGCACCTCCTTGGAGTTGAGGTCGACTAACGGTACCGGTTCGTAGCGAGTTTCCGGATAATTGAGAGCGGTCAAGCGGTCTCCGATGCCAAGCCGATCAGCGTCGCATTTGGCAGAACAAAAATCCTAGTCAGGAGATCGTAGTCTCCGGAATAGGAGTTGTCAAACGGCCTGCGGGCAGCCGCTTTTGCGGCCGCCCGCGGTTTGCGCAAGAATGGGCAGGCTGCATGTACAAACCCCCGCCCTCGCCGCCCCGAGTCTTGAGTTTCGATCTGGACGATACGCTCTGGCCGGTCGGCTCCGTGATCCTGAAAGCCGAGCGCGAGCTCTATGACTGGCTCCATGCCCGTTACCCAACGGCCGTCGAAGGCCATAGCATCGAGTCGATGCGGCAGCTGCGGGCCGGCGTCGCGGCACGCTTTCCCGAACAGGGCCACGACCTGACTTTCCTGCGCCGTCGTGCGCTCGCCGAACAACTCCTCGCCGCGGGTCATGCGGAAGCCGCCGCCGACGAGGCCTTCGAAGTCTTCTTCGCCGCGCGCAATCGCGTCGAATGCTATCCGGACGTGCTGCCGGCGCTCGAACGGCTGAGAAGCCGCTATCGCCTGTTTGCGCTCAGCAACGGCAATGCCGATCTCGACCGTTGCGGACTTGCGGGCCTGTTCGAGGGTCACGTCACGGCACGTACCGCCGGGGTGGCCAAACCCGACGCACGCATTTTTGCGGCACTCTTGCGCGCGGCGGGTGTTTCGGCCCACGAAGTGCTGCATGTCGGCGACGATCCACATGCCGACGTGATCGGGGCGGAGCGCGCAGGCTTGCGCTCGATCTGGATCAATCGCGAGGCACGGGCTTGGCCAAGCGGATTCGCTGCGCCGATTCGGACGGTGTGCTCGCTCGCGGAACTGGACTAGGGCCCCCGCGCAGCGCGCCGCGATGCGCACCGGCCGCGGGCGCCGGCGCGGCCGCGGGCGCAGGCACAAGCGCGGGCGAGCGATCTAACGGTTGCGCCGCAAGAGATGCGGTTGGTGGCGCCAGGCACGTGCTTTGCGGCGCAAATAGTCCAATTAGTTGACTATCACCATACTGGACTATAACCTCCGTGCATGGGCAATCTCCCGCACAGGATCGTGGAGGTCTCGATGCCGGCGCTGCTCCGCCATGCGCGCACCGCCTACGCGGCGTCGATGCGCTCGGCGCTCGATGCGGCCGGATTTGACGACATCCCAAAGAACGGTCTTTATGTCATCGGCGGCCTCGCGCTCGATGAGGGGAGCCATCCGCTCGGCGATCTCATCACGGAACTCAGGCTCTCGAAGCAGGCAGCGGGGCAACTCGTGGATACGTTGGTGACGCGCGGCTATCTGGATCGGGATGTCGATGCGGCGGATCGACGCAAATTGACGATTGCTCTCACGGAGCGGGGTCGAGCGGCGGCAAGGGTGGTGGCGACCGCCGGCGCCACGGTGGACGCTGAATTGCTCGAGCGGATCGGACCCAAGGATCTCGAGCGCGCCCGCCGGGTGCTGTTCGTGCTCGTGGACATTGGCCGCGGGCTCGATGTGCAGGCTTCCGCCGCGCGTGGCGCTTCGCACGATCTGTAAAACGATTCCTACCGGATGGGAGCAGCGGCGATGGAAATGAGCGACCAGCGTGAGGCACTCCAGGTGGAGAATTCGAACGTCTACCTCGCGAAGTCCCGCTTCGACGACGTCGATTTGAGCAACGCCGTCATCCAGGAAGCGAAGCTCGAGTGGGGATTCAAAGGCCATCGACACCGTGATGGCCAGGATCCGGAAGGCAATGTGATTCCGCTGCGCCGGCGCGAAACGCCAGGCGCCTCGATCCTTTGACCTGCGATGCGCCCGGGAATTGTCATCATCGGTCTATGGATTGCGTGGGTCGTCTCGTGGGTGGCGGCCGCGGGTTGGAGCAACCGTACCGAGAGCCGCCCGGGGCTTGGCCCGGAAATCGGCCACCTAGCCTTGATGGGCCTCGGCGCCGTGATCATGTTCGTCCCCGCCCATGGCTATGAGGGGCCGCTGCGACTCTGGCACGTCGGCTGGTTCGGCGCTTGGCTGTGTGCCGCGCTCGTCGCGGCGGGTTTCGCCATCGCCTGGTGGGCGCGGCTCTACCTCGGCCGCCTGTGGTCGGCGCGCATTACCCGAAAAGCCGATCACAAAGTGGTGGATTCCGGTCCCTACGCGTTCGTCCGGCATCCGATTTACACCGGGCTGCTCTTGTCATTGCTCGCCACGACGGTTGCCAAAGGAACCGTGCTCGGTCTGTGCGCTTTCGCATTGATCTTGACGGGCATCTGGCGCAAGGCACGCATGGAAGAACGCTGGCTCACCGAGGAGTTGGGCGCCGACGAATACGCGAGCTACCGTCGGCGCGTGCCGATGCTCGTGCCGTTCGGCCCGACCGACGTTTGACGAGAGTGCGACGCCATTCAGCCCTGACGGGAGGGCGCTCGCTCCTGCAGATGGCGGCCGCCGGCGAGCACGAACAAGTTCTCGGCGCGGTGCATACGATGTTCGATCTGAGGCGCGTCCAGCCGTGAAGCCACCGGCCACGGCGCTGCCGGATCGCCGTGTTTGGCTGCGGGTGGCAGCCCGGAACTCGGTCAATCCCTTGGACCCGGCTTGGGCCGCTATGCAGGGTGGGCGCTGGAATCCACCGAATGCGTGTCCGACTCTGTACCTCACCGCGGACGTGCGGACGGCGCAGCTGCGGATTGAACGCCTTTGCGAAGACATGCCTTTTTCACCGGAAGACCCATCCGATGACGCCTACACACTCGTGCTCTTGCGATTGCCAACGCCGCAACGTGCCGCCGATGCGGTCAGCGCGCAAGGTCTGGCGGCGCTCGGATTGCCTTCCTCGTATCCATTGGGCAGCGACGGCAAGGTGATCGATCGCGCTGAATGTCAAGAGATGGGCAAACACGTGCGCGAGCTGCGCCTCAATGGTGTGTGGTGCCGTTCGGCCGCGTCTATCGACGGCCGCGGCAGGGAACCAGCCCTGGACGAGGGCGCGGGACGGTCGTGAAGTCGAGGTTTTGACCCATTGCAGTCCACCGAAAGAGGCAGCTCCAGCGAAGTGAATTCCGTGGTTCGGGGGCGCGCGCCGGTATGGCGCTTCCGCGCTCGATTGGCAGCCAACGTAGGAGATTGCTGATCGCGAAATGAGAACTGCGTCCTCGACCGATCGGCGGATTCTTCCCTGAGCCTCTTCACTTCACCGGCACACTGTCGATAGGATTGAGGTAGGTCACAGAGGATGCCATGTATGCCAGCAGCGTCTACGGGATCAGTGGTCGAAGTCACTTCTTTGCGCGAGTTCTTTCGCGACGCGTTTCACGCGGCGAGCGAAAAGCAACGGCTCGATATCGACGTCCAATCCGAAGCCTACGTCGTCAATCTCCTCACCATGTTTTCGCGTGCCGATGCGCTCTACGAGCCGACGGCCGAGGGTTTGCGCATCAAGCCGCTCGCGCACATGCTGCTCGATGCGCTCGAGGCGCCGAGCGAACAAGCGCGCCAGCGCAGCCTGCAGCGGCTCGGCGACGTCTCCCTCTTTATCGCGGGCTTCTTCGCGCGCAGCTTCGCACGCAAGCTCGTGGACATCGACTACCACATCGCGATGGGCGGGAATGCCTACAGCTCACTCGCCGATACCATGCAGCGTTCGATCTCGGGTCGTACGATCGCGGGGATCTTTGCGGAACTCTCGCAAAAATTCCAAGGCCTCGTCGACACGCTCAACGAGGTGAGCGAAATGTCCTATCGCCACACGGACGCCGACGTGCTGCGCCTCTACGAGATCTGGCTCAAGACGGGCAGCCGGCGCGCGCACCGGCTGCTGCAGGGTCTCGGCGTGCAGCCGGTCGCCCAGGCCGGCAACCGCCGCGAGCACTGACGCCGCGATGGTACTGCGCGGTATGCAGGCGCTGCTCGGGCGGCTCTACGACGTCGAACTCGACTACGACGTGTACGATTTTCTGGTCACCGACCGGCGCGCCCTCGAGAGTTTCAGTCCGGACAACGACCGGCGCGCCCCCGAGGAGGAGTTGCTGCTCGCCGAGTCGGCGGATGGGGCGGGCGTTGCGCTCTACCTCGACGAGGGGCTGTTGCGGCGCCTGGAACAGGCGAATCCGCTCGGTGCGCTGACGGAGCAGAATCTCGCCGACTATTGCACGGCGCTCGAGGGCGTCAGTCACTTCGTGTATTCGACCTGGCGCCTCGATCGCGATGCGCCCGTGTCGCTGCTCGAGCTCGAGACCCAGGCGGAGGTCGACAAGTACGTGACGACCGTGTTTCTGGTTGCCGATCAACAAGGCGGCGCTTATCCATCGCAGGTCCATGCGCGCTTGTTCGACCGCGTCGCCTTCGATGCGCGCCTCGAGCCCGATCAATTTCAGCGCTACCGGACCGCGCATCGCTGTGCGGCCCAATATTGCCGGCGTCTGGAGCGGCGTTTCGTCCGGCGTGGCGAGGCGCAGATCGAGGCCTTGCTGCGGGAACTGCGAAAATTCTATCGGCTGGGAAGCACGGCCAAGCTGCGCCACGCGTTCGCTTGACCCGAGACGCGGCTCACGGGGATCCCGCAGGCAGACCGCTACGGCTTCTTGGGAAGTCCCATTTTCGTACGCAGCGCCAGCCATTCACCGAGCTTGCGCAAATCCTTGCGGCCGGTCTTCGGCTTCGCGGCACCGGAACTCGAATTCCCGGCGGGGCTGCTGCTGTCGTAGGGGTTGTAGCCGCTGATCGGGCTCGAGACGGGGCCCTTGCCGCTCTGTCCTGCCGTCTTCTCGTCGAGGAGTTCCAGCGAGGAATTGTCGAGCAGCCGTAATCGGTCCTCTTCGCGCGGCGCTTGGGCTTCGATGATGTTGGGCGCCCATTCCCAGACGGCGTTGCCCCGGTCGTCGAATCCGACGCGACCAGCCGGCTTACGCACCTTGCGCGGCTTCGCGGGCGCGGCGGGCGCGGGCACCTCGTGACCCTGCGGGCGCGGCTTGGCGAGCTTGTCGTCCATCACCCCTTTATTGAGGCCGATGCCGCCCAAGTCAACCCGGCCCGCGCGGATCCTAGGACCGCGTCACAGTCTGCAGTTGGTATTGCGCGCGCAGCAGGGCGACGACCGTCTTGCCGTCATTCCATTCGCCGCGCAACGACAAATCGACCGCTTCGGCGAGCGGCATCCACTGGATCTCCAGGTCCTCGTCCATATCGGGCGTCGCCACCCCCACGTCGAGATCGCGTGCCAGATATAAATGAATGACCTCCGTGAAGATGCCGGGGGCCGAAATATAGCGGCCGAGCGAGGTCCATTGTTTGGCGACGACGCCGGTTTCCTCCTTCAATTCGCGCACCGCGCAAATGGCGGGCGCCTCTCCCGCATCGAGCTTGCCGGCCGGAATCTCCCATAGAAAGTCCTCGACGCCGTGCCGATACTGGCGTACCAGGCAGACGCGGCCGCCGGCATCGACCGGGACGACCGCGGCGGCACCGGGATGTCGAATCAGATCGAGATCGTATTCCCGGCCGTTCGCATAGCGCAGGCGCTCGGTCGAGATTTCGATGACCCGCCCACGATGCTCGGACTTGCTTGCGATCGTCGTTGGTTTCAACATGCTGATCCTTTATGGTGAGTCGTTTCGCCCTCGTGATCATCCTTGGGAACCCGGCGAGCGGCAAGACGCGGCTGGCGCAGCGGCTCGCGGCGGCCCTCAAACTCCCGCATTTCGACAAGGACGACATCAAGGAAGCGCTCTTCGATGCACTCGGCTGCGGCGACCGGGCCTGGTCCGCCGACATGAGCAGGGCGAGTTTTCACGCGCTGCTGCACGTCGCGCGAACCCAGGGTCTCGCGGGACTCTCCAGTATCGTCGACGGTAACTGGCGCCCGGAACATCGCCCGTTGTTCGAGCGGTTGTTCGAGGGCCTGCCGGTGGATTTCGCGCAAGTTCGCTGTGAGGTGTCCCCCGCCCTCGCGGCCGAGCGGTTCGCGGCTCGGCGCCGGCATCCGGGTCACCTCGACGCGCTCGTCGGGCCGCAGCTCGAACGAGCGGCCGCGTCTGCTCCTGAATTCCTCGAACTGCCGGGTCCGCGCTGGACCCACGACGGGGCACACGCCGCGATCGCGGGGTCCGCTGCGGCGGCGCTCGATCTCGAGACGCGTCTCGGGGCCTGGTTGCCCCGCGTCGCAACAGCATGACGGGGCTTCTCCGGCTTGTGACGCAGCCGCACGCGTCCGGCGCCGGTCTGGGACATTCTCGACCGGCCTCTACCGCAACGGCATCTGGATATACGTACAGTCCCTCAGTATAGTCGGCGCATGCTCAAGTCCACTCCGTCCTCCTTTGATTCCCTGAACTCGGCACAGCGCCGCGCGGCAACGTTTGGCACACCGGTTGCCGGCCGCGGCGTCAGCGCAGGCCCTTTGCTGATCATCGCGGGAGCCGGGACCGGCAAGACGAACGCGCTCGCACATCGGGTCGCCCATCTGGTGCTGAACGGTACGGATCCCGCGCGCATTCTCATGCTGACCTTCACGCGCCGCGCGGCCCAGGACATGATTCGCCGCACCCAGCAGATCGTCGCCGAAACCTTGACGGAGCGCGGCAAACTCGGCGATCGCAGCGTGACGTCCCGCATGTTGTGGTCGGGCACCTTTCATTCGGTGGCGAACCGGATCCTGCGGCTCTACGCCAAGCACTTGGGGCTCGAGCCGACTTTCTCCGTGCTCGACCGGGCGGATGCGGCCGATCTGATGGACGTCGTGCGGCATGAGTTGGGCTACACCCAGAAGGACAAGCGCTTTCCCCGCAAGGACACCTGCCTCGCGATTTATTCGTACCGCGTCAATACGCGCCTGTCGCTCAAGGAAACGCTCGAGGAGCACTATCCGTGGGCCGTGCAGTGGGAGCGTGACCTCGTGCCGCTCTATCGCGAGTACGTGACGCGCAAACAGAAGAACAACGTCCTCGACTACGACGACCTGCTGCTCTATTGGCACGCCATGATGAAGAACGCGGCCCTCGCCAAGAGTCTTTCGAAGAACTTCGACCACGTGCTCGTCGACGAGTACCAGGACACGAACGTCCTGCAGGGAGACATCGTCTACGCCCTGAAGCCCGATGGCGCGGGCGTCACGGTCGTCGGCGACGATGCGCAGGCGATCTACTCGTTCCGCGCGGCAGCCGTCGAGAACATCCTGGGGTTCGCCGACCGCTATACGCCGAAGGCCGACGTCGTCGTGCTCGCGCAGAACTACCGCTCGACCCAGCCGATCCTCGATGCGGCGAACGCGCTCATGGCCGAGGGGGCGCGCACCCATCGCAAGACGCTCATCAGCACGCGCCAGTCGACTCAGAAGCCGTGGTATGTGAGTCTCGACGACGCCCATGCCCAGGCCGAGTACATCGCGCGCCGTATCCTCGCGACGCGCGAGTCGGGCGGCGCGCTGCGCCGACATGCGATCCTATTCCGCAGTTCACATCACAGCGACGTCCTCGAGCTCGAGTTGACGCGTCGCAGCATTCCCTACGTGAAATTTGGCGGCCTGAAGTTCCTCGAGGCCGCGCACGTGAAGGACCTGCTCTCGATCCTGCGATTCGCCGACAACCCGCGCAATTTCGTGGCGGCCTTCCGCGTCTTGAAGCTCATCGCGGGCATCGGTCCCGCGCATGCCAAGCACGCGCTCGAACACCTCGAGGCGCAGGGCCATGCTCAGAAGGCTCTCGCCGATTTCGTCGTGCCTCCGGCCGTGGCGCTCGAATGGAAGCGCTTTTGCGTCCTGTACGAGAAACTCGCGAACCCGCAAACTCCCTGGACGGGTCAGGTGGGCCTTGCGCGCGACTGGTACAAGCCCCAGCTCGAGCGGCTCTATGACGCGTCGTGGACCCGGCTCGGCGACCTCGAACAGCTCGAACAGCTCGCGACTCAATATCCCTCGCGCGAGCGTTTCCTCACCGAACTCACGCTCGATCCGCCCGCGGTCAGCAGCGATCAGGCCGGACGCCCGTCGAAGGACGAGGACTACGTGATCCTCTCGACGATCCATTCGGCCAAGGGGCAGGAGTGGGATTTCGTGTATCTGCTCAATGTCGCGGACGGTAATTTCCCGTCGGAATTCTCGACCGGGAAGCCCGAACTCATCGAGGAGGAGCGGCGCCTGCTGTACGTCGCCATGACGCGTGCGCGCAATGAGCTGCACTTTTGCGTGCCGCTGCGCTATCAGATCACCCAACAGGCGAAGGACGGCGACGCCCATGTATATGGGGCGAAGAGTCGCTTCATGTCGGATCGCGTGCTCGCCTGTTTCGAGAAGACGACCTACCAGGCCATGCGGGGCGTCGAGAATCTGCAGGCCGCAGGCGATGGATCGGCCGACAGCGCCCGCGTCGACGTCATCGGCCAGCTCAAAGACATGTGGTGACGGCGGACCCCGCCTCGCGCGGGATCTCGCCGCCGACCATGCAATTCCTTTAAGTCGCGATCATCGGCGAGTCAGCGTCACCAGCGGCGCGGGCCGCCACCGCCGCCGCCACCGACACCACCGCCGCCGCCCGAAGGCTTGGATCGCGGGGCTCGCTCTTGAGCCTCGTTCACCCGCAGCGGTCGACCGCCCAGCTGAAAACCGTTCGTCTGCTGAATCGCGTTTTGCGCTTCGGTGGCCGCCATGTCGACGAAGGCGAAGCCGCGGGGCCGACCTGTTTCGCGGTCGTTGATGAGTTTCACTGAATCGACTTTGCCGTAGCGTTCGAACAGGCTACGTACTTCGTCTTCGGTAGCGGTGAAGGGCAGGTTGCCAACGTAAATCGTCGTCATTCAACTAGTCTCACTGACTGTGCGCGCAGGGTGCGGGTCGTCCCCGCCAGCGCGCGGTTTCAACACCCAGACCGACGCGCGAACTCTCCCGCGACGAAGGCCTGTACCTTCGGTCGTGCACTACTCCATTTAGGCAGGACTAACACTCGCAAACCCGCTAATTGACCTAGGGAACGAACCTACGAAGCGATGCTACGCCACGCATTTAGGCTTGGCAAACGTTCTCGGGAATGCGACAGAGAACCTGCCGCTCCGAACGCCGGACCGCCCTCGGCGCGCCCGCCCGCGGGTCTAACGACCGGGTTGAACGACCGCTAAATGGGAAGTCTTACTCGACCTCGAGGTAGGCATAACCGTTCAGTTCCGTCTCATAAAAGCGCTTGACCGCCTGAGCTTCCGTCAGCGTGATCCTGCCTTCACGAACGGCGCGCTCGCAGTCGCGCGCCAGGCGCGGATACAGCTCGTCGATGTCATATTCCATGTACTCGAGGACTTTGGTCGCCGTGTCGCCTTTGACGATCTCCTCGATCCACCAGCCCCCTTCGTCATGCAATCGGATGTGAACGACGTGGGTGTCGCCGAACAGGTTGTGCAGGTCGCCGAGCGTTTCCTGGTAGGCGCCGACCAGGAAGGCCGCTAGGTAGTAGGGCTCGCCCAGGAGAAGTTCGTGCACTTCGAGGGTGCGCTTGGTCTCGCGCGGACTCACGAACCGGTCGATCTTGCCGTCCGAGTCGCAGGTGATGTCGGCGAGCGTGGCGTTGCGCGACGGCCTCTCCCCGAGCCGTTGGATCGGCATGATCGGGAATAGCTGGCCGATGGCCCAGCTGTCGGGCAGGGACTGGAAGACCGAGAAATTGCAGAAATAGATGTCGCTCAGCATGGATTCGAGGTTCTCGAGCTCCTCCGGGACGCGGTCGAGCTTGCGGCAGAACTCCCGGATGCGCGTGCAGATCGACCAGTAGAGCTTTTCGGCGAGCCCCCTGAACTCGAGGCTCAGGTAGCCGAGATTGAACATCTGCAGCGCCTGCTCGCGGGCCTGGAGCGCGTCGTGATAGCACTCGACCAGGCGGCGCTCGTTGACCGACCGGTAGCTGTCGAACAGGTCGCGCACGGGCTGCGGCAATTCTTCCCGGCCGGCGTAATCCTCCTCGGGACGGCCGGTCACCTTGAACTGGTCGAGCTTGGACGCGCCCAGGACGTCGAACACGAGCACGCTGTGATGGGCGGCGATCGCGCGCCCCGACTCGCTCACGATCATCGGGTGCGGCACGTCGCGCGCGTCGCAGACGCTCTTGATGCGATAGACGACGTCGCTCGCGTACTCGTTGAGCGTGTAGTTCATCGAGGACTCGTAGTTCGTGCCGCTGCCGTCGTAGTCGACGCCGAGGCCGCCGCCGATGTCGATGTATTGCAGGCCGGCGCCCATGAGCTTCAACTCCGCATAGACGTGGGCGAGCTCGTTGATCGCGTCCTTGACCCGGCGGATGTCCTGCAGCTGGCTGCCCGGGTGGCAATGCACGAGCTGCAGGCAGTCGAGCATCTTGCGCTCCTTGAGCATCGCATGGAGCTCGAGGATCTCGCTGATGAACAGGCCGAACTTGGACTTCTCGCCGGCCGACTCGCGCCACCGGCCGGCGCCCTCGCTCGCGAGCTTGACGCGCACGCCGAGCTTCGGCCGTACGCCGTAATGTTCGGCGTGCTTCAGGATCAGATGGATCTCCTCGAAGTTCTCGATGACCGGAATGATCGTGCGGCCGAGCTTGGTCGCGAGGATCACCGCTTCGATGTAGCTGTCGTCCTTGAAGCCGTTGCAGACGACGATGCGATCGGGCGCGTCCTCGGTGATCGACATGACGGCGAGCAATTCGGGCTTGGAGCCCACCTCGAGGCCGAAGCCGAACTCCTTGCCGTAACGGTAGACCTCCTCGACGACGAGGCGCTGTTGATTGACCTTGATCGGAAACACCGCCGCATAGCGGTTCTTGTAGTCGTTCTCCGCGATCGCCGTGCTGAAGGCGTCCGCGAGATGCCGCAGGCGGTGGGCGAGGATGTCGGAGAAGCGGATGACGACCGGCGTATGCAGGTCGCGCGCCTTCAGGCCCTGGACCACGTCGTGGAGGTCGATCTCGCGGTTCTCCTCCATGCTCGGGCGGACCACGACGTGACCGGCGGCATTGATCGAGAAGTAGCCCTTGCCCCAGGCCTCGACTTGATAGAGGTCGAGCGCTTCCTCGATCTTCCAGGCCGGGTTTTGCACGAGTTTTTTGACGGGTGTGTTCATGAGGCGCGAACGATAACAAATTGCGGCGGCATGTAAATGACGGCGACGGTCGAATCCCCGCCGTGCGGGGGTCTCAGCGAGGCGCTTCGGCCATTCCCTTGGCGACCGGACGCGCGGATTCTTGAATCCATTCGCTCCAGGAGCCGGCGTAGAGTTTCGCGCCCGGAAGGCCCGCGACCTCGAGGGCGAGCAAATTGTGACAGGCGGTGACTCCCGAGCCGCACATCGCGATCACGTCGGCCGATGCACGGCTCCCCAAGCGCGCGAGCCAGCGGCGGCGCAGCTCGTCGGGTGCGAGAAAGCGGCCGTCGGCGCCCAGATTCAGCGCAAACGGATGGTTCACGGCGCCGGGAACGTGGCCGGCAACGGGGTCGATGGGCTCGACGGCGCCCGTGAAGCGTTCGGGCGCACGGGCGTCGACGAGCAGGCGCCGCGGGTCCCGCAGTGCCGCGACGACGGCGCCGCTCGTGAGCCAGGCAGCATCGTCGGGCGCGGCTTGGAAAGGCGTCCCGACGGGCGCCTCGTCGATCGGCGCGGCACCGGGCGGCGACGCGATCTCGGCGCCGGACTGCGTCGCGAGCCCGAGCGCGCGCCAGGCGGCGAAGCCGCCGTCGAGCACTGCGACCGCGCGGTGCCCCAGCCATCGCGCGAGCCACCAGAGCCGCGCAGCGAAGGCGCCGCTGCCGGCGTCGTAGGCGACGATCTGATTCGCCGCATCCAGCCCGAGTGCGGTGAATCGCGCGGCGAGCGTACCGGGTTCGGGCAGCGGATGGCGGCCGCTGCCGGCCGTGAGAGGCCCCGACAAGTCGGCGCCGAGATCGGCGTAGCGGGCGCCCGGGATGTGCGCGGCGAGAAAATCGGCGCGGCCCGCCGCCACCGCGCCGAGATCGTAGCGGCAGTCGATCACGGCCAACCGCGGATCCTCGAGCCGTTCCGCGAGTTCCGGTGCGCTGATCAGGGTCGTGTAAAGCATGTTTCGAAGCTTAGCGCGGTGGCGCCGCGAGTTCATCCGCTACAATCCGTCGATGGCACTCACTCTCTACTGGGGAAGCGGCAGCCCGTTCTCGTGGCGGGTCCAGCTCGCGCTCGAACACAAGGGCCTCGAGTACGAATCCCAACTCCTGCACTTCGACAAGCAGGAGCACCAGTCGCCGCAGATGCTGAAGTTGAACCCGCGCGGCCGCGTGCCCGTGCTCAAGGACGGCGACTACGTCGTGTTCGAGTCCCTCGCCGTGCTCTATTACCTCGACGTGAAATATCCCGCCGCCCCCATTTTCGGCGCGACTCCGGAGGAGTCCGGCGTCATCATGCGCGTGATCTGCGAGTTCCAAGCCTACGCCGAGCCCTCGCTCGCGAAGATCGTCGCCGCGGTCTACGCCGATCAGATCGCCCCCTCGATCGACGAACTCACGGACGCGATGCACGTCGTCGCACGCGAGGCGCGCACCATCGAGGGTCGTCTCAGCAAGGAACAGTGGATCGTCGGGGCGAATTATTCGGCGACCGACATGGTGATTTTCCCCTGGATTCAATTGCTGCGGCGCGCCCTCGACCGCGACGCCGCCGCCGAACTCGGGGCGCGGTTTCTGCCCATGGAACGGAACTATCCCGCGCTTGCACGCTGGATCGCCCGCATCGAAGCGCTGCCGGGCTACGACCGCACGTACCCGCCGCACTGGCGCCAAACTTGAGCCGCGAGCCTGCCGCGGGGTACGCTCCGCGGGTTTTGCCGACAGGCGCCGCCGCGCGGGGATGAACATCATGACGAAGGGCCAACGATTATGAGCGAACACGAAGTGCACGTCCGATTTGCGGGCAGGATCATCTTGGTCGGCTTCGGCAGCATCGGCCAGGGGGTTCTGCCGCTGATTCTGCGTCACATCGGCACTTCGGCGGATCGCATCACCATCTTGAGCGCCGAGCACAAGGGCGCCGCGGAAGCGCAGCACTACGGCGTCAAATTCGTGCAGGCCGCGTTGACGCGCGACAACTACCGGGAACTGCTGCTGCCGCTCGTCGGCGCCGGCGACTTTCTGTTGAATCTGTCGGTCGACGTCTCGAGCACCGCGTTGATCGAACTTGCGCGCGAGCGCGGTGCGCTGTACTTGGACACCTGCATCGAACCGTGGGCGGGCGCCTACGTCGATCCGCATGTCAGCGTCGAAACACGCAGCAATTACGCCATGCGCCTCGACGCGCTCGCGCTGCGTGCGGGCCATGCGGGCGCGCCCACCGCGGTGCTGACGCACGGCGCAAATCCCGGCCTCGTGTCGCACCTCGTCAAGCAGGCGCTGCTCAACGTCGCCGCCGATACCGGCGTCGACGTGACGCCGCCCCGCAGCCGCGAGGCCTGGGCGCGGCTCGCGCAAACGCTCGGCATCAAGGTGATCCACATTGCCGAACGCGACAGTCAGGTTGCGAACCGACCGAAGCTCGCCAATGAATTCGTCAATACCTGGTCGGTCGACGGGTTTGTGAGCGAGGGGGCCCAGCCCGCCGAACTCGGCTGGGGTTCCCACGAACGGCACTTTCCGGCCGACGGCGGCCGCCACAGCCGCGGCTCGGCGTGCGCCATCTATTTGAATCGTCCCGGCGCGAGCACGCGCGTGCGTACCTGGACGCCGGAGGCGGGCGCATTTCACGGGTTCCTGATCACGCATTCGGAAGCGATCTCGCTCGCCGATTACTTCACGGTCGAGGAGGGGGGTCACGTCGTCTATCGGCCGACCACGCACTACGCCTATCATCCGAGCGACTGCGCCGTGCTCTCGGTGCATGAATTCGCGGGCCGCAACTGGCATCTGCAGGATCGCAAACGCATCATGCTCGAGGAGATCACGGCGGGCATCGACGAACTCGGCGTACTGCTTGCGGGTCATGCCCGGAACGCCTATTGGTTCGGATCGCAACTCTCGATCGGCGAGGCGCGCGGTCTGGCCCCCTTCAACAGCGCCACGAGCCTGCAGGTCACGGCGGCGGCTCTCTCGGGAATGATCTGGGCGGTCGAGAACCCGCATCGAGGCATCGTCGAGCCCGACGAGATGGACTTCGAGCGGCCGCTCGAGATCTGCCGCCCCTATCTGGGCAGGCTCGTCGGCCAATACACCGACTGGACGCCGCTTTACCGGCGCGGGGAGCTGTTTCCCGAGGATCTCGATACCGGCGATCCGTGGCAGTTCAAGAACGTGCGCGTCGTCTGAAACGCGCGTGGTCTGAAACGCGCGTCGTCTGAAACGCGCGTCGTCCCCGGGGGGTCTCAACCGGGGCGCGCCCCGTAATGCACGTCGACGATGTTCAGGGTCGCGGCGCCCGTCGGCAGTTCCACCGTGATCTCATCGTCCAAGCGCTTGCCGAGCAGACTCCGGCCGAGTGGCGAGTCCATGCTCAGATAGTCCTCCGCCATGTCGAACTCGTCGGGCCCGACGACACGATACCAGCGTAGCTCGCCGTCCGCGTGCAGGAGCCGCACCCAGGCGCCGAAGTAGACCCGCGCGGCATCGCGACGCCCGAGCTGCGCCGCGGGGTCGACCACCGTCATGCCCTCGAGGCGCTTGCGCAGGAAGCGCACGCGCCGGTCGATCTCATGCAGGCGTTTCTTGCCGTAAGTGTATTCGGCGTTCTCCGAGCGATCGCCCTGCGCGGCGGCCTCGGAAACCGCCTGAGTCACGCGCGGACGCTCCTCGAGCCAGAGCCGATCGAGTTCCGAGCGCAGCCGCGCCGCGCCCTCGGGCGTGATGTATTGCGATCCCGGGCGGACCGGCGGCCTGTATCTCGACACGATGCGCTGCACCCTCCTGGTGTTGCGTCCGATTTGTGAGCGGTTTCCCACCGCGGCCGGCGCCATTGAGCGTTCGATCACAGCCGCGCGGGCGTCTCGACTTTAATATTTCGACCCATGAGCCAGAAATACTACACTCACTTCATCGCCCACAAAGACGGCGCGGTGGATTTCAGCGAATATCGCGGTGTGGTCGAACTGCTCGGCACCCCGGCCTCGAAGCACAAGGACCGCGAAATCGCCCGCGTGCTCGCGCGCAGCTTCGACCTCGAGGAAAACGACATTCAAGTGTTGCAATGGGACCAATTGCACTGAAAACGACCTCGCACCCCCCCCGAATCGATCCCCTAGCGGGCTTTACTTCCCTTCATTGAAGTCCGCACCTCAGCCCCGAGACGACCTCTCGGGGCTTTTTTTCGCCCTCTGGTAGACTCTCGGAAATCCCCGCACCTCCGCGGGGCTCACAACGTTTCGAGGGGATACCAAGGTGCGTAGATTCGGCTTGCGATTGTGCTTGGGAGTGGGTCTCGCGTTCGCGCTCTCGGGCTGCGGATACAACACGATGCAGACGCAGGACGAGGCGGTCAAATCCGCCTGGTCGGAGGTCGTCAATCAATATCAGCGCCGCGCGGATTTGATTCCGAACCTCGTCAACACCGTCAAGGGCTACGCGACCCACGAGGAACAGGTGCTGCTCGGCGTCACGCAGGCCCGCGCCAAGGTCGGTTCCATGCAGGTGACGCCGGAACTCGTCAACGATCCGGCGGCCTTCGCCAAGTTCCAGGCCGCGCAGGGGGAACTCACGAGCGCGCTGTCGCGCCTCTTGGTCGTCTCGGAGAACTATCCGGACTTGAAGGCGAATCAGAATTTCCGCGATCTTCAAGCCGAGCTCGAAGGCACGGAGAATCGCATCACGGTCGCGCGCAATCGCTACATTCAGACCGTGCAGACCTACAACACGACGCTGCGCGTGTTTCCGGACAACCTCACCGCGATGGTGTTCGGCTACAAGCCGAAGGAGAATTTCTCGGTCGACAACGAGGCGGCGATCTCGCATGCGCCGACCGTGGATTTCGGCGGCGCGGCGCCCGCTCCCGCGCCCACCGCGCCGGCGCCCACCGCTCCGGCGACGCCGAAGCCCTAGTGACGCGGCACGCGGCGGTGTCGATCGCGGCAATGCGACGCTGGGCCGCGGTGGGGCTGCTGTGTGCGCTCAGCGCGGTCGGGGGGTCGGACCGGGCGCTCGCCCAAGTCGCGGTGCCGCCGTTGACGGGGCGTGTCGTGGATCTGACCGGCACGCTGTCGGGCGCCGCGATCACCCGTATCGAGGCCAAGCTCGCCGATTTGGAGGCGCACAAGGGCAGCCAGATCGCCGTTCTCATGGTGGCGACGACGCAGCCCGAGGACATCGAGCAGTTCGGCATCCGGGTGGCCGAGCAGTGGAAGCTTGGCCGCAAGGGTGTCGACGACGGCGCGATCCTGCTCGTCGCCAAGGACGATCGGCGCGTGCGCATCGAGGTGGGCTACGGCCTCGAGGGTGCGCTGCCGGATGTGACGGCGAGCCGCATCATCGGGGATACGATCGCGCCGCTGTTCAAGCAGGGGAACTACGATGGGGGCGTCGAGGCGGGCGTCGATCGCATGATCGCCGTCGTCAATGGCGAGAGCTTGCCGGCGCCCGATCCGAAGTGGGAGCCCAAGCAAAACATCGGCAACTACCTGCCGGTGCTGCTCGTCGTCGTCGTGGTCGCAGGCGGCTTGTTCCGCGCGATCTTCGGCAGCGTCGGCGGCTCGCTCGCGGCGGGCGGCGTCGTCGGCGTGGTCGCCTGGCTGTTGAGTCACCTGCTGCCGATCGGTCTCGCGGCCGGCTTCGTCGGCTTTCTCGTCGCATTGCTGTTCGGTTCATCGGGCGGCTGGGTCACGGGCGGCGGTTGGGGCGGCGGCTTCGGCGGCGGTCGTGGCGGCGGGGGCGGTGGGGGCGGCGGCGGATTCAGCGGCGGCGGCGGTAGCTTTGGCGGCGGCGGCGCCTCGGGAGGTTGGTGATGAGAGCGACCCGTCTGCTGCGGCACGCGCTCGCGAGCCAGTGGCTCACGCGCCGGCGCTTCCCGCGCACGGCACTCGATGCCATCGAACAAGCGGTCGCGCGCGCCGAGCGCACCCACGCGGGGGAGATCCGCTTCGCGATCGAAACCGCGCTGCCGCCGCTGCATGTGCTCGGCGACGTCTCCGCCCAGGCGCGCGCGCTCGAGGTGTTCGGGCTTCTTCGAGTCTGGGACACGGAGCGCAACAACGGCGTGCTCATCTACGTGCAGGTCGCCGATCGGCACGTCGAAATCCTCGCCGACCGCGGATTTTCGGGCCGGGTCGGGGAAGCCGAGTGGGCTGCCGTTTGTCGGCTCATGGAGGAGCATTTTCGGGCGGGTCGTTTCGAAGCCGGCTCGGTGGCGGGCGTCGATGCGGTCGGCGCGCTGATCGCGCGCCATTTTCCGGGCGCAGGGCCTCGCGAGACGGGCCGCAATGAGCTGCCCGATCGGCCCGCTTTGCTGTAGCGGCGCTTTCTTGTAATAGTGGCGTCATGACACGGACGATCCCGTCATTGCCGATCGCCGGACCGATTCTCGGCATCGGCCTGCTTTGTTTCGGCGCAGCAATCCTGCCGGGCTGTTCGCTCACGCGCCCGGCGTCCAAGCCCGCGCCGCCGGCCCAACCGGTCGCCGTCGTCAAGCCGGTCCTGCCGACGCCCGTCGCGACGCATCGCTTCCAGATCGAGTCCGCGGATGTGGACGTCGTGGGCTACGTGCAAAGAACGATCATCGGGCCCGAAGATACGCTGCCGGATGTCGCGCGACGCTTCGATGTGGGCTATGAGGAGATGCTGCTGGCCAATCCCGGCGTCGATCCCTGGCTCCCGGGCGTCGGCCGCGAGGTCGTCGTGCCGACCGAGTTCGTGCTGCCGGCCGCGCCCCGCGCAGGGATCGTCGTCAACATCGCAGCGATGCGCATCTTCTATTTTCCGCCGCACAAGAAGGGCCAGCCCCAGATCGTCTACACGCATCCGATCGGGATCGGACGCGTCGGCTGGCAGACCCCCGAGGGCACGACCAAGATCGTTTCGCGGCAGAAGGATCCCGTGTGGATCCCGCCGAAGTCGGTGCGCGACGAACATGCGGCGGACGGTGACAGCTTGCCCGCGAAAATTCCCGCGGGACCCGACAACCCGCTCGGCCAGCACATGTTCCGGCTCGGCTGGCCGACCTATCTGATTCACGGCACGAACAAGCCCTACGGCGTCGGGATGCGCTCGAGTCACGGCTGTATCCGGCTCTATCCGGAGGACATCGCCGTGTTCTTCGATCTCGTGCCCGTCGGCACCAAGGTGACGATCGTCAATCAGCCGTACCTGTTCGGGTGGCGTGACGGCACGCCTTACCTGCAGGCCTATGCCGTCCTCGAAGACGACGCGCGGGCCAAGGCCAAATCCGGCAAGCGCGTGGTCGATCGGATGCTGAGCCCGAAATTGCGCGAGCGCGTCGCGTCTCACGACAAGGAGATCGACTGGGGGCGCGTCGCCGAACTTGCCCGCAAGCCGCGCGCCATCCCGGTCCCCGTGGGTCCGGCGAAGCCGGGTATCGAGACCGTGCTCGCCGAATCGCGCCTGGTCGCGGACACCGTGCCGACGGGATCGAATTGGAGCGGCAAGTCGGAACTCTTGATCGACGAGAAGACTTTTCGCGACATGCTGGGCTCGCGCGACAAGCCGCCGCCTCTCACCCAGAGCCGATGATGCGGCGTCGGATCGCTCGGCAGGGCGCGAGGGACGGCGCGACGTGTTCGCTGCTCGCGGCGTTTGCCGCACTGAACCTCGCCGGCGCGCCGGCCGCCACGGTCTGCGCGCAAACCCTGGGTGATGCCGATGCCGATCAGGCAAGCTTCGCGAACCTCGGCCAGTTCCGGCTCACGCACCTCGATCTGTCGCTCGACGTCGATTTTCGCAATCGGGAGCTCGACGGCAAGGCGGCGCTCACGCTGCAGCGGCTCGATCCGCAGGCGACGCAGCTCGTGCTCGATACCCAGGGCCTGAACGTGCTCGACGTCAGCATGGTGTCGATGGACATCGTCGGTGCGATCGCGAAGCCTGCGCCCATGTGGATCACGCGCCCGTTCCGCATCGGCAGGGCCGACCCGCAATCGGGCGCGCGCCTGATCATCGATTTGCCGGCCTCCACGGCCTCGAGCGAAATCGTCAAGATCGAGTACGAGACGACCGCCGGCTCGACGGCGCTCGACTGGCGCGTACCGGCGTCCATCGATCGCAAGCACCGCCCCTTTCTCTATACACGCGCCGGTGTCGGCGGGGCACGAAGTTGGATCCCCCTGCAAGACGCGCCGTCGGTGGCGATGACCTATCGCATTCGGGTACACACGGCAGACGGCCTGCAAGCCGTGATGGCGGTGGCGAATGATCCTACGGTCAAGCGCCGCGGCGACTACGTGTTCGATATGACCGCGCCCGTGAATCCGGCCCTCATGGCACTCGCGGTCGGGGATTTCGAATTCAAACCGCTGGGCGCCCGGACCGGCGTGTATGCGCCGGCCGCGCGCCAGGCTGCCGCCGTCAAAGAATTCGTCGATGCGGAGGCGCTCATGTCGGCGGCCGTGACCCTGCTCGGACCCTACCCCTGGGGCCGCGACGACCAATTGCTGATGGAGGCGTCGTTCCCGCTGACCGCGACCGCGTATCCGGGGATCGACTTTCTGTCGCCGACGCGCGTTGCCGGCGATAGGGGCCTCATCGCACCGATCGCCGCCGGCATCGCCGCTGGCTGGGCGGGTGAACTCGTGCGCGGCGCACCACGCGATCGCTGGCTCAGTGCCGGATGGTCGCGCTATCTGGGACACCGGTTCATGACGGTCGTGTACGGTGAGCGCCCGGTTCAGCTGGCGGCACTCCTCGACTACCGCGCGAACCTCGAAGCGCTGCCCACCTGCGTGCCGACCGAATCGGCCGACGCCTCGTGCACCGAAGCGGCCGTCGAGAAAGCGAGCCTGCTCATGACCTGGCTCGAAAGCCGCTTCGGCCGCGAGCATTTCGACGCGTTTCAGCGCGACTATTTTGCGCATTTCGCGCATCAGACCCCAAGCGTCGCGCAGTTCACGGCTTATCTCGACGAGACCCTGCTGGCGCGCTATCCGGGCCTCGTCACGCCGCAAGAGATCGCCGCCTGGTTGACGGGAGCGGGCCTGCCCGCCGGTGCCGAGCTGCCGCCGACGAATCTGCTCGATGGCGTCGACGCCGTCCGTCGGGCCTTTTTGTCGCCCCCCGCAGAGCCCAAGGCGGTGGACAAGCGTCTGCAGAAGAGTCCCGAGGCACAGGCGTGGATCGCGGCCGAGTGGATCGCCTTCATCGACGGCTTGCCGACGAATCTCGAGCCCGGGCAGTGGAGCGCGCTCGAGCGGGCGCTTGTCCTCCCGGGTGCGCGCAATGCTGAAGTGGAGCAGCGCTGGTTGATCGCCGCCCTCCGGGCCGACTATCGGCCGGCGTTGCCGCGACTCGAGAGCTACCTCAAAACGGTCGGCATCGAGCGCCTGCTCGTGCCGCTGTATGCGCAACTCGTCAGAACGCCCGCGGGCACGCAGTTCGCCAAGCGCGTATATACGGTGGCGCGCCCCGGCTATGATCGAGAGACGGTGGCGAGCATCGACGGCCTCGTCACGGCTGACGCGCCCGCGGCGGAGTGAACGCCGTTCCGGATTGAACCCGCAAACGACTTCTAGACCAGGATGACCCGATGACGACGGAGTGGCTCAAAGTGATGCTCGATGAAATCGCGCGCAAACGCAGCGAGGCCGAGCAGGCCGAGGCTGAAACGCTGCGCCGACGCCAGGACCGCGGCCCGGACACCGGGCCCTCCCCCGAGACGCATCACGCCGAGGATCGACGGCAACGGCAGGGTCGCCGCCACGCGCCGCGCTCCGGCCGAGATCCAGTTCCCGGCCCAGGGCACGAGCGTGATCCCGCTCCACGATGACTCCCCGGCACCGCGCAAACCGTTCGTCACCTTCGCCCTGATCGGACTTTGCGGCGGCGTTTTTCTCGGGCAACAGTGGCTCACGCCGGCCGCCCGCCAGCGGGCCGTGGTCGCGCTCGGCGCAATTCCGGCGGTGTTGTTCACGTCGGCGCGCCTGCCCGGCGATCTGCAATGGGTGCCACGCTACGCGACCGTGATCACCTCGATGTTCCTGCATGGCGGTTGGACCCACCTGCTCGGCAATCTGCTGTTTCTCTGGGTCTACGGCAACAACGTCGAAGCGGCCACGGGCCATTGGCGCTTCCTCGGCTTTTATCTGCTGTGCGGCATCGTCGCCATCATGGCCCAATGCCTGCAAAATCCGGACTCCCCGTATCCGATCATCGGCGCGAGCGGCGCGATCTCCGGCGTGCTCGGCGCCTACCTGCTGTTGTTCCCGCGCGCGAAGGTATTGACCTTGGTCATGCTGCCGTTTTTCGTCACGACCCTGTACATCCGCGCCATGCTGCTGATCTTGCTGTGGTTTGCCGTGCAGTTGCTCAGCGATATTGCGGTGCAGGGCGGAGGGGCAGGCGTCGCGTTCCGCGCGCACGTCGGCGGATTCCTCGCCGGGGTGCTGTTCGTCGGCGCCTTCAAACGCGGCGAGCTGGCCGTGTTCTCGCGATAAGCCCGTTTGTGGTAGATTTCAAGGCCTTATCAGGGGAACCGATTGGCCACGCCGAGCAGCTTGGGAATCCAGGTCCAAGAGGAACGCGGCCCGCACCGATCCATCGAGAGTTTGGCGCCGGCCCGAACGGCCTTCGTGGGCCGCACCTTGCGCGGGCCGGAAAATCGGCCGACCCCGGTGCAGAGTTTCGCCGACTTCCAGCAGACCTTCGGAGGCCTGTGGCAGCCTTCGCTGCTGGGCTACGCGGTCGAACACTTTTTCGACAATGGCGGCCGCGAAGCGCTCATCGTGCGCGTCGTCAACGGCGCTCGCGCGGCGACTCTGACGCTGCCTGCACAGGACGGCGCTGCGCTCGTGTTGCAGGCATTGCGCCCCGGCACACGCGAATATCTGCGCGCGAGCGTGGACTACGACAACATCGCTGCGGACGCCCTCGATGAGTTCAATCTCACGATCCAGCGTGTCGCCGCGCATGCCACGGCCCGTGTCGAGTACCAGGAAACCTTTCGGAATCTGTCGGTGTGCGGCGGCACGGCCGCCGCGCTCGACGCCGCGCTCGGCGCATCGGAGTTGGTCCGGCTGTTCGGACCCGTACCGCGCACCCGACCGCGGCGCACCGTCGATCCGGCGACGGGACAGGCGAGCGGCTTCATCCATTCGAGTCCCGACGGCGACGATGGCGATGTGCTCACCGACTACGACCTGATCGGTTCGGCCGTTGAGCACACCGGCGTATTCGCGCTCGACGGCGTCGATCATTTCAGTTTTCTCGTGATTCCGCCCCTGTCGCGCGAAGCGGACTTGGGCGTCGCTACGCTGATCGTCGCCGCCCGCTATTGCCGCCAGCGGAACGCCATGCTGCTCGTCGATCCCCCGCTCGGCTGGCAAACCGCGGACGAGGCGCTCGCCGGCATCGCAGCCTGGGGATTCGCGAGCGAAGATGCCTTCATGTATTTTCCGCGCATCCTTGCGCACGACAAATTGCGCGGGCGTTTCGAGACCTTCGCGCCGAGCGGCGCGGTCGCCGGCATGCTCGCGCGCAGCGAGGCGATCGCGCCCGCCTGGGCCGCCGCAGAGATCGAGGAACCCGTGCTGCGCCCCGGCTATCGGCCGAGCTGTCTCGTGCCCGAGCGCCTGCGCGGAGGCCTCGCGAAGGCCGGCATCAACGTGCTGCAAGCGGTGCGGCCGTCGACGCCTCCCATGCTGCCGGCGCGCACGCTCGCGGCGGCGCACGCGGGCGCCGCCGATTGGCAGCATCTCGCCACGCGCCGCTTCGCCTTGTCGCTCGTCGCGAGCATCGCGGCCGGTACGCGCGAGTTCGCGCTCAAGCTACCGTATCAGTTCGTCGAGATGCAGGTGCGCGCCTACCTCGAGCACCTCTACGAGGCCCGCAGCTTCGGGGATCGGAGCCGCGATGACGCATTTTTCGTGGGCGTGGATACGGAAGACGAGGCGGATCCGGAGGCGCGCCGGGTCGTATTGATCGTCGGGTTCGCGGCCTGCCGCCGCGGCGATTACCACAGCTTTCGGATCACGCACGCCGGCGCCTCGACGCAGATCGAATCCGTGACCGTCAATCGTCTGCGCCACCGGCCCGACGGTCCGGGCGACATCCCACGGGTCAACGGCCGCGCCGCGCCGGTGCACGGCGGAAGGAACGGGCCATGATGCCGAAGGTGGCGACGGTCGTGTTCTCGCACGGCAAGGAGAGCGGGCCCTGGGGTTCGAAGATCGTCGCGCTCGCGGCGGTTGCACGCGACCTCGGCATCGGCGTCGAGTCGGTCGACTATCAAGGAATCGACGACCCGCGCGCGCGCGTGGAGAAGCTGCTCGCGATCGGCGCAGGCCTCGTCGGACCGCTCGTGCTGGTCGGATCCAGTCTGGGCGGCCACGTATCGGCCGCCGCTGCCGCAGCCTTGCGGCCGAAGGCCCTATTTCTCATGGCGCCGGCGTTCTACATGCCGGGATTCGAAGCCTACACGCCGGTCGACGTGCCGTGTCCCGCGTCGATCGTGCACGGCTGGAACGATACGATCGTCCCGGTCGCCAACAGCATTCGTTGGGCCGGCGAGCGACGGGCGAGCTTGCATATCCTCGATTCGGACCACCGTCTCCAGGACCGCATCGCTACGATCGCGGAGCTGTTTCGCGCCTTTCTGATCGACCTCGACTGACGCGCGGCGGTCCTATCGGGGTGATGGTGTCGGTGACGGCACCGGTGGCGTCGGTTCCGCGAGCGCCGGCGGTGGCGTCGCCTCGGCCTCGGCCATTTCGCGCCACGCCTCGCCGATGCGCTCGCCGCAACGCCGGCCCATCGCATCGAAACCCGCGTCCATGGCCGCGTTGTACGCGAGCACGAAGCGCTTGCCGGGAGTCGATTCGAGGAATTGCGCGAACCGCTGCAAGTCCTCATCGGACAAGTCGCGATAGCCGTACGCGATGTAGCGGCGCAGCGGCGCCTGCAAGTCCTTCTGCAATTCCGCGCGTGCGCTCGCATCGCCGATCTTCGTGGCGCGATCGCCCGCGGCGATCGGATCCATGCCCGCACCGATCGCGGTGCCGACCGCGAGGGCTTTGCCGATCCGCAGGTAGATGTCCACCGCGGAATCCGTGGAAAGTGTGTCGCGCTCGAGTTGACCCGCGAGTGCATCGCGCGCGGGCGTCTCGGGAGCGGTGAGATCGCCCTTCATGATCTTGTCGGTCGTCGATTCATCGAGTCCGGCGAGTTCGACGTCGGCGGCGACCATGCGCCTGCCGAGGTCGCTCGAGAAGAACGCGAGCGACTTGCGTGCGCTCGACGCATCGAGATTATCGGCGAAGGCGCGCAGCGCCAGAGGTTCGAAGACCGCGATCTGGAAACCGCGCTTTGCGGCAGCCGTCACCGCATCGAGGTGCTCGACCGAGAGCCCCGAGCCCTGATCCTGGGTGAACATCTGACGCACCTTCTCCGGCATCGTGGCGAGCGAGGCGCGCACCTGGGTACGCAGCTCGGCGGCAAGATAGACGGTCGCCGCCGTCTCGATGTCCACTCCGGAGCGTGCCACGCCCGGCGCACGCGGCGGCGTCGCTGCCACCGCGAGCACGGGCGCCAGAAGGATCAACAGGGAAAACCGAACCATGCGTGAACTCCGGATGACGACCGCCACGCCTCGATTGTACACTCACGCGGTAAACCGACAGACGTTCCCGAGGTTTCCGATGGGCATGAATGCTTTGCCAACGACCGTTCTGTCGATCGGCCTCCTCTCGGCCTGTGCGCCCGGTCCGGACAAGGAGCCGGCGCCGCCGCAAAAGACCGTGCTCGATCCTCTCCTTCAACAAGAGCAGCGCGCGCGCGACGTCCAGAACACCGCCTCCGAGGCAGCCTCGCGCGCCCGGGAGGCCATCGACGCGCAAGAACGCGGCGAGCCGGCGCCCGGCGAAAGGTCGCCCCGCGATTCACCGCCCTAAGAGGCGCCCCGCACCATGGCGTTCTCGGACGGTCTCGGCGAGGCCAGACAATTCCTCGTGCGCAAGATGTTAGCCGTCTGGGTCAAGGTCACGATCAAGCCGGACGATGCTGCGGCCATGATCGCCGCGGAGCCGCGGCCAGTCTGTTACGTGTTCGAGCGCGAGAGCTCCGCCGATCTCGCGGTGCTCAACGACGCCTGCGGGCGTCTCGGCTTGCCGCGCCCCGGTCGCCGGCTGCTCGTCGCGGGCCGGCGCGCTGCGCGCGCGTTCTTCTTCTTGGAGCGGCGCGTCGGCCTCTTTGGCTTGCGCAAGGACCGGCGCGCGCCCGCCTTTCTCGCCGAACTCGTCGCCGCCGCCGCCGCACAGGCGGATTTCGATGTGGAGATCGTACCGGTCGCGGTGTTCTGGGGCAGAGCGGCACCCAAAGAGGCGAGCTGGTGGCGTCAGCTGTTCACCGACAACTGGGCGTTCGTCGGACGGTTTCGGCGCGCCTTGACCGTCATCTTGAACGGCCGCAACACGCTGCTGTACTTCGGCGAACCGCTGCGCTTGCGTGCGGCACTGCAGACAGACGTCAACGACGCGCGCAACGTGCGCCGCGTCACGCGGCTGTTGCGGGCGAGCTTGAGCGCGCAGCGCACCTCGACGATCGGACCGGACCTCTCGCACCGGCGCACGATCGTCGCCCAGGTGCTGCGCACGCGGGCGGTCCGCCGCGCGGTTGCCGACGCGATGCGTGCCCGCGCAGCGTCGCGGCGCACGGTGCTGCTCGCCGCGAAGAAGTACGCGGACGAGATTGCCGCCAACTACTCGCAGGCCTTCATCACGTTCATGTCGATTCTGCTCGGCCGCCTCTGGAACCAGCTCTACGACGGCGTCGAAGTGCAGCACGTCGACCGCCTGCAGGAGATCGGCGACGGCGCGGAGATCATCTACGTGCCGTGTCATCGCAGCCACATGGACTACCTGCTGCTCTCCTACGTGATCTATCACAAGGGCTTCGCGATTCCACACGTCGCCGCGGGTGTGAATCTCAACATGCCGGTGATCGGGCGGTTCCTGCGCAAGGGCGGCGCGTTTTTTTTGCGCCGCTCGTTCAAGGGCGATGCGCTCTACGCCGCTGTGTTTCGCAAGTATCTCGGCGTCATGATGGCCCGCGGTCATCCGCTCGAGTATTTCATCGAAGGCGGCCGCAGCCGCACCGGGCGCCTTCTCACGCCGCGCACCGGCATGTTGTCGATGACGATCGGCAGCTATCTGCGCGATCCGCTGCGGCCGATCGTCTTCGTGCCCGTCTACTTCGGCTACGAGCGCATCGTGGAGGGCCGCACCTACATCGGCGAACTCTCCGGTCAGCCGAAGAGCAAAGAGAGCGTGCTCGGACTGTTGAAAACGCTGCCCGCCCTGCGCAGCCGCTTCGGCAAAGTCTACGTGAACTTCGGCGAGCCGGTGCCGCTCGATCCGCTGTTGCACCGGCATAACCCGGACTGGCGCCTTGCCGCCATCGAAGACGAAGAGACGTCGGCGCCCTGGCTGCGCAGCGCGACCGCCGATCTCGCGCGGCGCGTCATCACGGGCATCAATGCCGCAGCGGCCGTGACACCCGTCAATCTCGTCGCGATGGCCGTGCTCGCCATGCCCAACCAGGCGCTGCCCGAGCGGGATCTCGCCGCCCAGCTCGATCTGTACCGGGCGCTGCTGCGCGCCGTGCCCTATGGGCCGCTGGTGACCGTCACCGAGGCCGACGGCAAGGCGATGATCGACTATGCGCTCGGCATGGGACTCATCGAGCGCGTTCAGCATCCGCTCGGCGACATCATCCGCATGACGCCGGAGAATGCGATTCGGGCCACCTACTACCGGAACAACATCCTGCATTTGTTCGCGCTGCCCTCGCTGCTCGCCTGTTGCTTCGTCAGCAACTCGAGCATGCGCACCCTCGATATCCAGCGCCTGACCTGGCGGGTGTACCCCTACATCGCGCAGGAATTGTCGCTACGGTGGGACGAGGACGAAGTGGGAGCCGTATTGGACGCGCTGCTGGACGGTTTCGAGGGCTTGGGGCTGCTCAGCGTCGATATCGGTCGCAGTGAATGGCGGCGCCCGCCCGCGACGACGGTCGAAGCGATGCGGCTGGCGCTGCTCGCGACCGCCACCATCCAGACGATCGAGCGCTATTATCTCGCAATCGCCCTGTTGTTGCAGGCCGGCAGCGGTGCGATCGTCCAGGAGGCACTCGAGGACCGCTGCCACCTGATGGCGCAGCGCATGTCGCTGCTGTACGGATTGAATTCCCCCGAGTTCTTCGACAAGCGGCTGTTTCGGGATTTTCTGGACCTGCTGCGCACACGCGGCGTCATCGCCCTGGACGACGCACTGCGCCTCGTCTATGGCGAGCCCTTGCTCGGTGTGGCCGCGGACGCGCAGCTCGTGCTCTCGGACGAGATCCGCAACAGCATTCTGCAGGTCACGCTCGGATAGCAGCAGTGCGATCGTTGAAAGGAGTATGGTGGACGAAAGGACGATGGCGGACGAAAGGAGTATGACCGATGCAAGGAATACGGTCGATCCAAGGAGTGCGGGCGATGCCGCGTCGATGCGTCGCGGGCGCCTCGAGCATCGCGGTGCTCGCCGTCCTCAGCGCGAGCGCGCGGGCGGGGCCTGAGCCCAACGATGCCGCCGCGTCCAAAGCGGAGCCCCAGGCGGTTTCGATTCAACTGGATGTCGGTCATACGGGGGTTACGTCGACCCAGGCCCCGTTCAGATTTCCACTGGCCGAGTATTGGCGTGTCGAGCTGGGGGGCTTGGTGTCCTATCCGCTCATTGCGGACGGCCGCGTGTTCGTTACCGTGGCGGATGTCCGCTCGGGGGGCTCGACGCTGGTCGCGCTCGATGTCGAGAGCGGCGTCACGCGCTGGACACAAGCGATTCCGGGCACCAACGGCTGGTCGGGCACGGCCTATGACTCCGGTCGCATCTTTGTCGTCAATGAAGGCGGACTTCTCGAGGCCTTTGACGAGGTGACGGGTTGGCTGCAATGGAGCAGACAGATACCCAACGGGCCGGTTGTCACCGCACCGCCCGTCGCACAAGCGGGCGTCGTGTACGTCGACGGCGCCGGCGATCCTGCGGTGTTCGCTTATGACGGTGCAAGCGGTGCACTGAGATTGAGCCAGGGTTTCGCGCCCATCCCCGGAGGACTCGCGCTTGGCGCTGGCAGCCTCTTTGCGTATACGGCATGCGGGTTCGTCGCGCTCGACGCCGCTACGGGTGAGGTCGTGTGGA
>Ga0302320_10004307_pt1 | contig 32367 bp, 28 predicted proteins | sample Bog_T0_3_FD_202130 | JGI IMG/M metagenome (GOLD analysis project Ga0302320, IMG submission 202130) | Peat permafrost microbial communities from Stordalen Mire near Abisko, Sweden - Bog_T0_3 | ecosystem: Environmental > Terrestrial > Soil > Wetlands > Peat | place: Sweden: Abisko, Stordalen Mire... | reverse complement strand
GAAATCAGCTGGCTCAATTGGGATCGCAACGAAAACGCCCAGCGACTGACCAAGTTCGTTTCCCGTTTGATCGCCTTTCGGAGAGATCATCCGGTTTTCCGCCGGCTCGAGTTCTTCCGCGGCCGGCCCTTGCGCGACACCAAAATCCATGATGTTGCCTGGCTCAATTCGACGGGTCAGCGCATGTCGGATGAAGAATGGGGGGCAAATAACCGATGTCTGATGGTTTTCTTGAGCGGCTTCCTGATTGATCTGGATGGGAAGGTCATTGAAGACGACTCTTTTTTAACATGTTTCAACGCCCATTCCGAGGCCGTTCCTTTCAAACTGCCTGCCACCAGCGCCGCGGCGGGTTGGGAATATGTTTTAGATAGCTGTGACGAGACTGGATTTGCGAGCCCTGCCGCGACCAAAGAAATTGGCGATTCCCGCGAAGGCCGTTCCGTGGCGGTTTTTCGTTTGGCGTTTAAAAAAGACGCCGATCACGCGGCCGCGGTCAAGGAACTGCTGGAGCGGATTAGCCAACCGCCCGGCGAGAAGCAGCCTGCGGAAGTGAAACCAACCTGAAGAAACTCCAGGTTCCGGGCGCAGCCAGTCGGCGCGGAGCGCGAAAATTGGCCGAGGCGGCAATCCAAACGCGTGGTCGGGGGGATTCAATACTGTTTCGGCAATTTTTGTTTTAATTTTAAGACGGCATCGAAAAGGTCGCCCAGTTTTTCCGCCCGTTTCAGCACCGCGGCTGCTTCGAACGCCAAGAATTTCGAGTTTTTCCTTTTTAAAGCGTACCCCACTTCATCCCAGGTCACCGGCGTTGATGCCGTGGGATGATCCTTGGCTCGCAGCGAATAGACCGAGACAGTGGTTTTATGGGGATCATTCTGACTCCAATCCACCAAAACCTTTCCTCCGCGAAGACTTTTCTGCATATTGGAAACGACCGCCTGGGGAAATTCCTTTTCCAAACTCTGCGCCACCGCGTGCGCAAAAGCCTTGGTTTTTTCGTAAGTCGCCATCGTATTCAACGGAACAAAAACCTGTAGTCCTTTGGATCCAGAGGTCTTCGGAAAACATTCCAGCTTCCATTGGGCGAATAATTCTTTGAGCCAAAGCCCAACTTGGCAGCATAGGACGACATCCGCGGGCGGCCCCGGATCGAGATCGAATGCCACGGCGAGCGGGCGATCCATGGCGGGCGCCCGGTGCAGGAACGTGTGCAGTTCCAGATCCGCGAGATTGGCGGCCCAAACCAACGCCGGCAAATCGTTGATCACGCAGTAATTGATCTGACTCCCATCTTTCCGCGGAACGTTCGCGGTCTTGACCCATTCCGGACGGTGCCCCGGACATTGCTTTTCATAAAAGAAAAATCCTTCAACCCCGTCGGGATAACGCTTCAGCGATATGGGACGGTTTTTTAAATGAGGCAACAAAAACGGAGAGATTTTGATGTAATAATCAATGACTTCTCCCTTCGTAAAACCGGTTTTTGGATAAAACACTTTATCCAAATTGGTGACGTTCAGTTTGATCCCACTAATTTCAAGTTGCGAATTTGTGCCCATATTTTTCATTCCGGGGTTTCGCGGACGACCTCGCTCGCGTCTTTGTCTTCGCGCAAGCCGAGGAAGACGGGCTGCCGCAATTTGTCGTCACGAGTCCATTCGGAAAACTTGACCTGACCCACCAGTTTCGGCTCCAGCCAATGGCAGCGTTTCATCTCCGCAACCGTCACACCGGCCCCGTAACAGCCCGCCCGCTTTTCCGGCAGGTTGACAAAGGGACATGAGTCGCTGCCCCGCGTGTCGAAGCGCACCTTGAGATTTCCCAGGAGCTTATCATTGAAGCCGGTACCGACTTTGCCGCAGAAATGCAGCCTTTTGTTTTGGTAAAATCCCAGCAGCAACGCGCCAAAATGCTGGCGCGAACCCTCCGGATCCGTGAAGCCCCCGATGACGAACTCCTGTTCCCGGTGAAGCTTGAGCTTGATCCAGGAACCGCTGCGCCGCCCCGCTTCGTAGGGCGACTCCTTCCGTTTTCCAATCAAGCCTTCCAAGCCCAGTTTTTTTGCCTTTTTCAAAAGCGGGCCGGGTGCTTCCCCCAAGGATGCGGAAAAACGAACCAAGCCGGTTTTTCCCGTCAACAGTTTTTCCAAGCGCGCTTTGCGTTCAAGCAGCGTTTCCTGGCATAAATCCTCGCCCCTTGATCGCAGAATATCAAAAACATAATAATAAATGGGCGGCCGTTCCCGGCCCAGTTCGAATGCCTGCAACAGTTGAAAGGACGAGATACCATTGGCGTCCAGCGCCACGATTTCCCCATCCAGTATCGCGTCGTTTAATTTTAAATGGCGAAGCCCTTCCGCGATTTCAGGGAACTTCTCATCGAACGATTTGTCGTTGCGGGAAAGCAAACGGACATTCTCGCCGTCCGCGTATGCCAGAGCGCGGAAGCCATCGAATTTGATCTCATATATCCAATCGCGGCCGTCCGGCGGGGAACTTTTTAGCAATGCCTTCATCGGCTCGATGAATTCAACCGCCGATCGACGTTTTCCTTTCACGACGGCCCGGATTTCAGTTTTAAAAAAATTTTCCGATTCCCGCGGTTTTGACGGCCAGATTTTGTCACTGGCGGAAAGCTGCGCCATGGATTTCCCCGACAAAGCGGAACTATCGTCGGCCTTTTTTGAGACGGGTTTCAAATCTTCCCCACCTTTGATCAGAAGCCATTGGGTGCTGGCCCGAAGCTGGACCAGATACCAGTCGCCCTGAAGTTTCTTGCCCTTCAACGTAAAGTGCAATTTGCCGTGCTGGAGGTCTTGCAACGGCGATTTAGATTGCGCGGTAAATGTACCCTTGTCCCAAACCATGACTGTGCCTCCGCCATACTGGCCTTTCGGAATCGTGCCTTCAAAACCAATATAGGATACCGGGTGATCTTCCACTTGAACGGCGAGCCGTTTTTCACCTTTGGCATAGGGAACGCCTTTGGGGACGGCCCAGGATTTTAAAACGCCATCAAGCTCCAGCCGGAAATCATAGTGAAGACGGGAGGCCGCGTGCATCTGGATGACAAAACGATGGGAGTCTTTTTCCGACTGAACCGGACCGGGTTCGGCGGTTATTTTGAAATCACGTTTGCGGGCATAATCGGCGAGCGGCATAAGATCAGTTCAGATGAACCCGTGATTTGGAAAGGCGCGTTCTACCGGCTCGCGGCCCTTTGCCGCTGCCTTGAGTTTGCCGGATGCTTTGCTGAAGGACAGAAACCAGGTCCACGGCCACGGTGGCCTTTTTTGGTTTCCGGGGGGCGGGCAGCCCATCGCCTCCCGAGGCAACCTTCTGCACAATCAACTTTTCCAAACCTTCTTTGTAATCATCATGATAATCCTGCGGCTCCCATTTGGCGGTCATGCTCTCGACCAGTTTTGAAGCCATGTCCATTTCGGGTTTGGTGGCGGAACGGATTTGGGGAGCTTTAAAATCGGCGGCGTCAATCACCTCGTCGGGAAAACGCATGAGTTCCAACATCAATCCATTTTGCTGCGCCTTCAGCGCGGCCAAATGCTGCCGTTCCTTGATCACCACTTTGGCAATCCCCACCTTGCCACTGTGGGCCAAGGAATCGCGGAGCAGAACATATGCCTTGTCGCCCCCCTTCTCAGCCTGCATATAATATGGTTTGGAAAACAATAACGGATTGATTTCTTCCAGTTTCACAAAATTAATAATGTCCACGGTCTGGGTCGCCTCCACATCCACCCGGGCGAAATCTTCGTCCTGAATCACGATGAATTTTCCTTTCTCATATTCATATCCTTTCACGATCTTGTCCCACGGCACCTCTTTCCCATCGGCCTCCGCCACCCGCTTGTAATTCACCGGGCTTAAATCGGAGCCGCGCAACAGCCGGAATTTCAATTCTTCCCGCCGGGTGGCGGGGAAAAGTGAGATCGGAATGGAGACGAGTCCAAAACTGATGGTGCCTTTCCAGATTGCGCGCATAATGATGATATTAATGATTTTTAAACCCGGAACCCGTATAAGGGACGGTGAGGTCGATGAACTCCAGCTTAAACCCTGCCACGTCCAGGCACCGGGATCCGTAGATATTTTAGCGCCCGCTGCGCAAAACCCAACGGCTCGCCTTGCAAACTGCACGTCATGGCTTAATTTGTGTGGCGGAGGCAATTTTGTCACGGCCGGACGGCTTGACCAACTATCTGATCCCTCGTTATTGTGAATTAAAAGGAAAATTATGAATCAGCTCAGCCAAACAGAACAACAACAGCGGAAGATCAAAACTCAGCCCGGGTTCCTCGCCGCTTTGGACCAAAGCGGTGGTAGCACCCCCAAAGCCTTAATGGCATATGGGATTGCCGAAGGGTCTTGGGCGAACGAGGACGAGATGTTCACGCTCGTCCACCAAATGCGGGCGCGCATCATCACGAGCCCCAGTTTTAATGGCGACCGGATACTCGGGGCGATACTGTTCGAAGGCACCATGAACCGAGAAATCGAAGGCCAACCCACCGCCGCCTATCTTTGGAAAAATAAGCGTGTTGTGCCGTTTCTAAAGGTCGATAAAGGGCTGGCGGAGGAGAAGGACGGCGTTCAATTAATGAAACCGATTCCGGGCCTCGCTGGCCTGCTCGCGACCGCCCGGGCGAAGGGTGTTTTTGGAACCAAGATGCGGTCCGTCATCAACCGGGCCAGCGCTTCCGGCGTCAAAAGCGTCGTCCAGCAACAATTCGAAGTGGCCGCGCAAATTCTTGACGCCGGGCTCGTTCCGATTATCGAACCCGAGGTGGATATTCATTCTTCCGAAAAGGCAAAATGCGAGGCGCTGCTTAAGGCAGCCATTGAGGAAAAGCTTGATTCCCTTGCCGCCATCCAGAAGGTCATGCTCAAGCTGACGCTGCCGGAACAAGAAGACTTCTTCATTGAATTTGTCAATCATCCGAAGGTATTAAAAGTGGTTGCGCTGTCGGGAGGTTATTCGCTAACCGAAGCCAATGATCGCCTGCGAAAAAATCAAGGGGTCGTGGCCAGCTTTTCGCGGGCCCTCGTCGACGGTTTGTCGGCGCAGCAAACGGACGATCAGTTTGATGCCCAGCTTGACACAGTGATTCAGGCCATTTACGAGGCGTCCGTCAAGTGAACAAAGCCCTTGGGAATCTCTAGTTTCTCGTTCACATCCCGAAAGAAATAACCGCGCGCTAAAGCGCTAAGCGGGCCAGAACAGCATCGGATGGTTTGGGGGCGCATGCTCCCCGGGCGAATTTTGCCGGCCCCGAGATTTGCCGATTGCTCGCCCCGCAAATGAGGCCGGCGAACCAAAACCATCCTTTCGATAGTGCGAGCACTTTAAGTTTAGGCGAGCAACATTCGCGGTTCCCTGCCTCCATTGCGAATCGCAACTCTTCCCCGCATCCAACTGCATTTTGCAGCGGCGAAAACTTTTTTTTATGCGAATAGCGGGGAGTTTCGCCCGTTTTATGTCGGCACAGTTCTCGCTAAAGGGAAGTCGATATACATTAAACAATTATCAATATGATTAAATCAATTATCGCTTTGGGTATTTCAATAATCGCCATCAATTGTATGGCACAGGACCAATCTTCCTCCGGCATGCCCGCGTCGTCAGACATGAGCGGCAGCGCCAACAACACCGCGCAACATTTTCTTTGGGAGGCGGCCACGATTGACTTAAAGGAAATTCAAGCTGGCAATTTGGCGTTGGAAAAGAGCGACAACGCGGACGTGAAACATTTCGCGAAACGCCTCGTCAGTGACCACGAGAAATCGTTGAAGAAGTTGCAAAGCATTGCCGAGAAGGATGGACTCTCCTTTCCGGACACCAACTCCGCAAATTGGAACGAACAAACCAATCAGTGGAGCGCCAATTCCACGAATAATGAATCGGGCGCCGATACCAAAGTTTTTCGAGCCGGTGAAACGGCCCGGGGCGCCCGCGTGGATACCAACATGGATGGCAGCATGAACACCAATTCCGACAATGGCATGGGCGAACATCATGAAATGGCGCTCGAGACCTTGTCCGGCGCGGCCTTTGATCGCGCATTTGCCAACCACATGGTCAAGGGCCATGAGAAGGCCATTAGCAAGTTCGAAGCCGCGCTGCCGAACTTGCAAGATCCTGAACTGAAGAAATACGCGGAAAAAACGCTCCCGATTTTGCATAAACACCAGGAAATGGCCCAAGCGCTCCAGTCCAAGGTGGGAGGGATGTCTGACGCGGATATGACAAGTTCGCCCTCGATGAGTCAAATTAAATAAACGCCAGCGGGGCCAGCCAACACAAACATCCATTCACTTTTAGGTCGCCAGAAAAACTGGCGACCTTGCTTTTTATGCCTATAATTTTGGAAACTTCCTTGTTCCAGATCGCTTCTTAACCGCACACCCCCCAGAGAACTTTCGCATGGCGCCACACTGGTTCGTTCAAGCCGTTATTACCTGGTAAAAGTTTTTAGCCCGCTCATTGCAGGTCCATCCGCTGGCGCCGATAGCAATTCTAGCCATGAACTTCTCAACCCGCCGCCCAACTTGAATCTCGAATTAGAGACATTCCGCCGGAACACTTGTTACATCAATCCAATTCGTTTCCGTTTCCGGTACAATGTCGCCTGATCAATGCCCAATATTTCCGCCGCCTCGGTCAGTCGCGGGATTTTTGCGAGAATGTTTCGGACGTGGGCGGTCTCCAATTTTTCCAGCGAAATGAAGGAGCCGATTTGAGGCAGGTCGTCAGTCTTCCCGTCGATCGCCGGGCATGGGTTGCGCAGTTCGACCGGAAAATCCTCGGGGTAAAGCCGGTCATGTTTGGCAAGAATAACGGCCCGTTCAATGGCGTTTCGCAATTCCCGCAAGTTTCCCGGCCAGGGATGGGCGCGAATATATTCAGTCACCGCGGGCGATAAATCGTTCAGGTCCCGCCGACATTGAGCGGCAAAATACTTTTGATAGTGCTCCGCAAACCGGATGAGATCGCCGTCCCGAGAGCGGAGGGGCGGCATTTCGACGACAATCACGTTTAGCCGGAAATATAGGTCCTCCCGAAACAAGCCTTCGGCCACCCGCTTTTTCAAATCCCGGTTGGTGGCCGCGATGATCCGCACATTGGCGCTACGGGTGACATTTTCCCCCAGCCGCTCATATTCACGTTCTTGACAGAGACGCAGCAGCTTCGGCTGGATTTCCATGGGCAAATCGCCAATTTCATCCAAAAACAACGTCCCGCCTTCCGCCGCTCTGACTTTACCCCAGCGATCCTTAATGGCGCCTGTAAACGACCCCTTGACGTGTCCAAAAAGTTCGCTCTCGAGCAACTCTTTGGAAAGGCTGGGGCAACTGATCGTTACCAGCGGCTTATCCGCCAGATGACTATGCTGATGAACCGCCCGCGCGGCGACGCTCTTTCCCGTGCCACTTTCGCCCAAGAGCAAAACCGTCGCCGTCGTTCTGGCGGCGCGTAGCAGGACCTCCATGGTTTCCCTCATCAAGGGCGTGGTGAAATCGAAAATAGGCTCCAAGCTTTGCGCTTTTGTTTCGCTGACTTCCTGCTCCAGTTGCTCGATCCGCTGGCTCATCTGCCGGATCCGTTGCAGCCGTCCCAAAACCGTCATAAAGTGCTCACGCTGGAACGGCTTTTCCAAGAAATCGACCGCTCCGCGTCGCATGGCTTCCACCGCCACCCTTACGCTCCCTTGGGCGGTTAAAATTAAAACCGGGACCTGCGGTTGGATCTTTTGCAACTCCACGAGAACATCCAAGCCGTTCTCATTTCCCAAATTCAGATCCAACAGCACCGCGTCCCACTTGTCTCCCTTGAGGCAGGTGATACCTAGCTGACCGGATTCCACGCCTTCCGCATAATGACCGGTTTCGTCAATCAGAAAACAAGTGGCATCCCTGAATGACTTATCGTCATCAATGACTAAAAAATCCATAAAGTTCAGTTTTTTTCTAAAGCGTATCCCGACTCCAGACAAAAACTTTAGCTGTTGCCGTGCCGAGGTCGCCTCGCAACGTTTCCGTTAAAAATTCGGCAAACGAGAGTTTTTTGCGCCCCCTGGCCAAATTTGAATTCCGCATTCTGCAATCTGCATCGCGCAATGGTATGCATTTTGCAATTCTCGAATGGCAACCACATCTGGCACGGGTCTTGCAAGAGCTCCCATCTGTGGAGAAACAAAAAGTTACGAGAGCAATAATGGCGACACGTTCCAAATTCAAGCTGGTTTATCAATTGATCCGCGCCACCATCAGCGAGTGTATCGACGGCGACGTGGTGACCCAGGGCGCCGCGCTTTCCTATTACACGATATTCGCTATTGCTCCACTTTTCGTTATTGCTCTCTGGATCGCCGGATTATGCTTTGGCGAAGAAGCGGCAAGGAGAGAACTTTTCGGACAGTTGAATAATTTAATTGGCAACGACGGGGGCACGGCCATTCAGGCGATGGTGTCCGCTGCCCATAAGACAACCAATGGCTTCTGGGCCACGTGCATAGCCATTGCCACCCTGATGATCGCGGCCACGGGCGTGTTTGTCCAATTGCAGAATTCGTTGAACCGCTTGTGGAATGTTCGCCCCCTGCCCGGCCGGGGCCTGAGGAGTTTCATTCGACACCGCTTGCTGTCTTTTGCGATGGTTTTCGGAATCGGGTTTATCCTTCTAGTTTCCCTCGTGGTCAGCGCTGGATTGTCGGCGCTGGGAACATTCGTCGGGCAAAATATTTCCGGGAAAGAGATTTTCTTGGAAATTCTGAACCCCATTTTTTCCATAGCCATCATTACCTTTCTATTCGCCGTGATTCTTAAATTTCTTCCCGATCTAAAGATCGCGTGGCGCGATGTTTGGCCCGGCGGATTTCTTACCGCGTTGTTGTTTGAAGGCGGAAAATTTTTGATCGGTCTCTACATCGCTAAAAGCACGCTGGCCTCGGTGTACGGAACCATTGGATCTTTGATTATCGTACTACTGTGGGTTTATTACTCCGCACAAATACTGTTCTTTGGCGCACAATTTACCCGCGTCTATGCCACGACACTGGGGACGAAGCCCCGACCGATCCACGGCGCCCACCTCATAAACGAAAAGCGGGTTGTGAGCGTGAGTCATCTAGCTGAGAATCCTAAATAATTCTGTTTCCACCCCCCACCGAGTGCCTTATAGAGCGCCACCAGGTCGGTCGCAATCGTTTGATCGGATTCCTCAACGTTATCCTGAGCCAAGAGCAGACTGCGCTCGGCCTCCAAAACGCTTCAGAAACTGACCAAGCCGTGTTCATATTGCTGAAGCGCCAAATGAAGCGATTGGCTGTCTTGGTTTTCCTCTTCAACCAAGCTGTTCCGCCGAACTTCTTCCATGGCGTAAGACACCAGTGCATCCTGCACTTCTTGCAAAGCCGTTAAAACCGTATTGCGATACTGTTATACAGATTCCTGTTCGTTTGCCCTTTGAGTTCAATGTGCGAGAGAATTCAACCCGCATCGAAAATCCGCCACGGCACCGTCGGACTGATCAAAAAATACCGGCTGCCCCAATCAACTACGTTGTCAGGCGAGGAAGAATCCAATCCGGCAGATGCGATCAAGGCAAACTTGGGAAAACGATCCGCCGTGGCACTGCCGATTTTGGCGTTGGCAACCGCAATTTCGCGCTCGGCCCGGCGAATATCCGGCCGACGTTCGATCAACTCCGATGGAATACCCACCGGCACTTGCGGGGGAACGGGCGGCAATCTTCCGACCTCTTCCCGTCTTCCGATTGTTCGGCGTGTTCTTTGGAGCGAAAGTCCCCGTCGGGCCCCTTCTTCTCGATGGGCCGCTCTTGCCCCGACATTTTGCCCCCGTTTTCCGACTCGCTCTCGTTCCGGCTTGCTTCGCTCATGAAAGGTGCCCCGCCCCGCCGGTCTATTTGAGCTGGTTTACCTTCGCCGCCAGGATAAAATCATTTTCCGAAAGGCCACCCACGCTGTGAGTCGACCACTGAAGGCGCACTTCCCCGTAACTGAGGTATATATCGGGATGATGGTTCTCTTTTTGAGCAATTTTACCCACCTGATTAGTGAATTGAAGCGCTTTAAGAAAATCGGGAAATTTGAAAGTCTTTTCCAAGGTTTTCTTTCCTTTGACCTTCCAATTTCCCTTCAGTCGCCGCGTAAACTGCCCCAAGGCGATTCCCGTCAAGGCCGGGGTTCCCTTGGCGAAGGTTATACATTTTCGCACGGCGAGATCCGTGGTTTTTGCATGCGGTTTTGTCATAATACTCCTTCATTGTTCGCTCGGGGCGCGGGTGAATATTGCGGTTAAAGTTATCTCTTTCCTTCCGAAAGACCATCGCTCAGCGTTCACGACAAACCTTTCGGCATCGGGCAATTAATTAAAATCACACCCACACGCCTGGCATCTCGTTGCGATTCCCCTTCCAAGGGGTTGCAAATTGAATTCCCATTAGCAAACTGAGTGCCATAGCTACGCGGGATTGATTTGATTAATCGGTGTTTAAACACTTGCGTTTTGCACGGCGTGGCTTTCGAATACTTGGTCTTTTGCAATATCCTTGTTTTCCACCGTCAAAACGCCAGACGAATTTTACGTTTTGCATTGTTATTCCCGCTCACTTCCTAACCTTTAGGTCGATTTACAGAGGAAGGTCCACCATTATCAAGCCCTGAGCGGGGTCTTAGACATTGGCACACTTTGAGCTGAATCAGGCTGACATTTTAAAACACCAGATTATGAAGAATACCCAATTAGAAGGAAAACGAGTGGCCATTCTCGCCACGGACGGCTATGAACAGGACGAATTGCTTTCGCCGCGCGAAGCGTTGGACGATGCCGGGGCGGAAACCAAAATTGTTTCGCTCAAGGAAGGCAAAATCAAAGGGTGGAAAAACACCGATTGGGGCAAAAGTGTGAAGGTAGACTTAACTATCGAAGATGCGAATCCAAATGATTTTGATGCTTTAGTCCTTCCCGGAGGAGTAATGAATCCCGATCATCTCCGCCGAAATCCGATGGTACTGGATTTCGTGAAGTCATTCTTTACCGCGGGCAAGCCAGTTGCTGCAATCTGCCACGGCCCTTGGACGCTTATTGACGCCGGGGTGGTTCGGGGCCGTAAACTGACATCCTATGAGTCAATTCAAACTGACTTGAAAAATGCCGGAGCCAATTGGGTCGACCAAGAGGTCGTGGTTGACCACGGGCTCATCACGAGCCGAAAACCGGACGATCTGCCTGCGTTCAACGCCAAATTAATTGAGGAAATTAGTGCAGGGGCTGATAACCATCAGATGTCGGCGGCCATGGCACCTCGGGCTGAAACACCGGAAAACAATTAGCGCTGCCGCAGGGTTCAGATATTGAAACCAGTTGCCCATGTGAAGAATTCCTGGCCAGGACTTTTATTAATGCCACCTGCGGGTCAAATAGTCGCAGGCAACGAGTGTAAACAAGCTTGTCAGCCAAAAAAGCCCCGCCGCAGCAAAGGCCCAATATAATTTGGGACTGACACACAGATGCATGAAAAAGACCGCCACCAATAACATTTGAGCGAGGGGCAAGGTTAAGATCAGTGCCGCGCGGACCGAACTGTTCTCTACGAACGAGCTGGCGATTATCAAAAGGAGGAGCAAGACCAAACCACCCCACACAATTATAATCGCCTTCTTTGACTGGAGATTAGTCTTCATAAATGACGGCCGAGCAAGTAAAGCAAGGGATAAAGCAATATCCATACGATATCGACGAAATGCCAGTAAAGGCCGGAAAGCTCCAGCCAGGTATGCCTGCCGCCCGCCATCAGCTTTCCCCGACCTGCCAAAATCACCATAACCGAAAGCACGCATAATCCAATAATGAGATGCACGCCATGCAATGCGGTCGCGATCCAATACAAGCAAAAGAAAAGTTGGGAATGCAGGGGGAGATCGGATGCAAAATTCGGTCCTGGGAGCAGTCGTTCTGTAATATCTTCTGAGTATTCAACAACTTTCACCCCCAAGAAACTGGCTCCCAATAAAATCGTGACCATGAGTAGAATCACGACCTGTTTTCGTTGTCGCGCTAGATCGGATTGCACGGCTAATGCCATGGTCAAACTGCTGGTGACCAAAATTACTGAATTGAGCGTACCTAAGACCAGGTTGGTCCTCTTACATGCCGCCGCGAAATCGGCGGGATAAACGTGCCAATAAACTACATAGGCCAGAAGAACCACCCCGAAAAACAGGACCTCCGTGGCGAGAAACGTCCACAAGCCAAGCCGGGAAGCCTCCGCTTGTTGCGACGCATCTTCGAATTGCTCAGCTACGATGGAGGGTTCTTCAAACATGTTCCGGATCCCCATGGTCCTTATTCGATGGGTAATTATAGGCCTCTTCCATCACTATGGGTGTTTCGTTGAAATTGTGCTTGGGTGGCGGAGAAGGCGTTTTCCATTCAAGCCCGGTCGCTTCCCAAGGGTTCGCGCCGCTCGGCTTTCCGTACCTCAAAGACCACACCAAATATATTAGCGGTAATAAATACGCCAATCCAAGCACTGAAGCACCAATCGTGGAGAGCACATTGTAAATTTGAAATTCGGGCGCATAGTCATGCACCCGGCGCGGCATTCCCAAATATCCCAAAATGTATTGCGGAAAAAAAGTCAGATTGAAGCCCAGGAACAAAAGCGCGGCGGCGATTTGGGCCATGAGCGGCGGATAAAGACGTCCCGTAATCTTGGGCCACCAGAAGTGCATTCCGCCCATAAATGCCGTCACCATCCCGCCGACCATGATATAATGAAAGTGAGCGACGACGAAGTACGTTCCATGCACATGCACATCGACCGCCACGCTTGCCAGAAATAATCCCGTCATCCCGCCCATGACGAAAAGCCCAATAAATCCCAACGCATAAAGCATCGGCGCGCCAAAAGTGATGGATCCCCGATAGAGCGTGGCGGTCCAATTGAACACTTTGATCGCCGATGGAATGGACACTAAGAAGCTCAAGAATGAAAACACCATTCCGGCGTAAATGGACTGACTGCTCACAAACATATGGTGTCCCCATACCAAAAAGCCAATCATGGCGATCGCCATGCTGGAAAATGCCACAAACCGGTAGCCGAACATCTTTTTTCGCGCGAAGCATGGGATTATTTCACTCACCACCCCCATGCCCGGCAGGATCATGATGTAAACTGCAGGATGGGAATAAAACCAGAATAGGTGCTGAAATAGGACCGGGTCGCCCCCCAGTTTCGGATCAAAAATGCCGACTCCCCAAATCCGCTCCACCGATAGCAATACCAGCGTGATGGCCAGCACCGGCGTCGCCAGCACCAAAATGATGCTCGTGGCAAACATAGACCAGATAAACAAAGGCAGCCGAAACCAGGTCAGCCCCGGCGCGCGCATTTTTTGAATCGTGATGATGAAGTTGAGGCCTGTCAGAATGGAACTAAACCCCGCGATAAAGATACCCAAAGCCATCTGGATGACATGGGAATTTGAATAGGCGCTGCTGTAAGGCGTATAAAATGTCCATCCGGTGTCCACCCCACCAATCACAATCGCATGCATGACAAAGAAACCGCCCACCACAAATAGATACCAACTGAGAAGATTCAGTCTCGGAAACGCAAGGTCCCGCGCGCCCACCATCAGGGGCACGAGGAAATTCCCTAATACCGATGGTACCGAGGGGATCAAAAAGAACCACACCATCAGCACCCCGTGCATGGTGAAGAGTTTGTTGTACGTTTCCGAGAAAACGAGGTCGCCTTGCGGCGTAAGCAATTCTAGACGCATGAGCGCCGCGGCGCAGGCGGCGATAAAAAAGAAGAATAAAATTGAGAACAAATACAAAAGCCCAATCCGTTTATGATCGGTGGTCAGCAGCCACGAACCCAAGGTGTCGCCTGCGCTCAAATAGCTTGGTTCTGCTTCACTCATGGATTCTTTGGCGGAGCCGAACCGCCGATGCTTTTCAAATACGCGATTAGTTCCAACAATTCTCCTTCCGTGACATGGCCCTCGTACGTTGGCATGAGCGGTTGATAACCCGCAACAATCTGTGATGACGGCAACAAAATCGAATCGCGCAGGTATTTGTCATCTGCGATGACAAAAGTTCCATCGCTCAGCGGCACCATTTTTCCGTAAAGGCCCTCCAGCGGCGGAGCATGAACCGTTGTGCTCCCTACATGGCAACCGCTGCATCCCAGCTCGCGGAAGAGATTCTCGCCCGATTGCGCGAGCGTATTGCGCGGTGCTCCTGCCGCCAGCCAGCTACGATATTCCGTTGCCGACATAACCACGACCCGGCCAGCCATTTTCGAGTGATCGGTGCCGCAATACTCCGAGCAATAGAAATCATAGGTGCCGAGCCGCGTCGCCTGAAACCACTCGGTCGTGAACCGGCCCGGCACGACGTCCTGCTTGATTCGAAACGCCGGAATGTAAAAGCTATGGATGACATCCTCCGAAGCGAGCGTGAGTTTTACCGGTTGGTCGACCGGGATGTGCAGCTCGTTGATCTCTTGCTGGCCTTCCGAATGCTGCGCCTTCCACATCCATTGTTTCCCGATCACATTGATATTGAGCGCGCCCGGCGGCGGTACTTCCTCGTAGAAATAAACCCGGGCAGACCAGGCAAACAGCCCCGTCACCATTAGAATGGGGATGACCGTCCAGGTTATTTCAATTCTAGTGGTCGGCAGGTTGATCTCTGCTCGATTTGCCCGGTTGCCCCGCCGATACTTGAAGAGAAAATAAAACATGGGCAGGAAAACCAGTGCGAGGATAAAAATCGAGAAACCCAGCAAAAAAAAGTACAATTCGTCCGTCTGGGCGGCCGTCGTGGAAGCTGCCTTTGGAAAGATCGGAAAATTCATCTTGGCTTCTCCGATTGCCGCCGATCCGACAGCGCAAACACTGCTGCCAGTATCGCCAGCGTTATCACGCCACTGACCCGGACCACGGCCATCACCAGATGACCGTATTTGCCCGTTAAGGGCGTATAATGAAAACAAAGCAAACTCAGGGGCGCGGCGGACGGCGCCGCCTTTTCAACCGCAGCGTTCCGCAAAGCCGCATTGATTTCCGCGGCCGAATAGGTGACCCCAAACAAGTAACCGGCTATTTTCCCCTGCGGCGACAAGACAATCAATCCGCTCGGGTGCGCAAACTGTCCGCTACTCGAATCGTACGCAAACCGAAAACCCACTTCCTTCGCCAAAGCTTGAATCGAATTCGTATCGCCGGTTAGAAAATGCCATCCCTCCGCCCTGCCCCGTCCGTAACTTCGCACATACATTCGCTTCTTTTCGTCCGCCAGGATCGGTGTTTCATTTGGATCGATGCTCACAAACACCACGTCAAACTGATCGCCCACCGTCCATTTCAAGTCTTGGAACGTCTTCACGGCGCCGTTTAATACCAAAGTGCAAAGCATTGGGCATCCGTAGTACCCCAGCATCATGATTACAGGCTTCTTCCCAAACACGCTTCCCAGCTGAACCCTATTTCCCGTTTCATCGCGAAAGATCAAATCCGGCCTGATTTGAGAATTTACCTTCTGAACAAATTGAATTTGCATCAGGTCCTCGTCCGAAAGCGGCTTCGCCCGGCCGGAGAAGCTGCCCAGCCATAAAACGATAAAAATAAATAGTATTCGAATCCCTTTCATCGTTGGCTTGGTCGGTTCTGGATAAGCTCCAGCGGCGATTTGCCGTTGGCACGATTATCATTGGTATCCGAATAAAACCCCCGTTTCGCGATCAGATCCAGCGCGCGATCAATTGGAATGCGAACCACCTTGTTCGAGCGGTCTATCCATCCATAACTGTTCAGCAGCTCCTTTTCGCTGAACTGCAACGCGGACAGATCGCCGTGCCCATCGTCAATTTCCAGATTCGGTGGCGGAAAACGGTGTAATGGTTTCAAATCGGGGGCACTCACCAGGCCGAGGGGCTGCATCCACTGCATCGGGCGGCTGCGGGCGAATTCGTGAACAAGAACCCCGGCTGTGCCAACACATAGGGCAATCATTAGTGCAACCGACATGGCAACAATGACCGCATTCCGCAAATTGGGGTGTCCCGACTCATGCTTCCGCGCGAGCGATTCTCTTGAAACCACGGCTGATGACGAGTCAATTCGCATTGAGGGTTTGAAGCGATACATTTTCAATCCGCACGTTGGTCCTCGCCAATAGCGGATGCCGTTTTAAACTCGTTGCAAATGTTCCCAGCCAGATCCCGCCCATCCCAACCCAGACCGCAATGGTCGTCCAGTGCAAGAAAATGCCATCAGGATGAAACGTCGGCACTATCATCCAAAATGTGGCGGCCGCGTGGACGAAAAAAAGCAAAATACAGATACTCACCAGCGTTCGCCGATTTTTCTTTACCCCGCGAAACAGCAACAATAAAAAAGGAACAAAGAAATTGAACAGCGCCACGGCGCTAAGCAGGATCTTCCAGCCACCGGTAATGCGATGCAAATACCAGCCAATTTCGCCGGGCTGGTTGCCGGAATAGATAATCAAAAACTGCGAAAAGGCGACGTAGGTCCAAAACATCACAAACGTCAGCAGAAAATTGCCGAGGTCCAGGAAATGTTTTGAATTCACAACGTCCAAAAAAGGCATATTCCCTGAAAACCAGGCCAACACGGTCACGATGAGTGCGAAGGCCATCAGAACCTCCCCGGCCATTAGAATCACCGCAAAGATCGTCGAAAACCACGCCGGCTCGATCGACATGATCCAATCAACGAACGCAAATGTCGCCGTGAAAGGAACAATAACCACACCGGCTCCGCTAACTTGCTTCATCCTCACCGCCAAACTGTCATTGCCCGGTCGGTCTAGTCGCAGGGATAAACTTCGCAGCCGCAGCGCAAAAAAAATCAAAATAGCGAAGAATACGAAAGCGCGAACAACAAATCCCGGTACGTTCTCGTACGCCGCTTTCTGCTGTAATATTTTGCTATGGGCCACGGCCTCAGGCCGGGCCCAGGCATAAAGGTCCTGGAGGCCAAACAGCAAGGGTATAAAAAGCACTCCCATCAAAGGCAAAGTCATAAATCCGGCCTCCAGAAAACGCCGGGTGACATTCCCCCAGTTTCCGCCGGCGAGGTGATGGATCATGCATACAATCAAACAGCCCAGAGCCAGTCCAAACCAAAAAATGAAACCGAACAAATACGAGATGAAAAACTCCCGCGGCGTAAATGCTCCCCCGCGGCAGGCGATGCCCAGCACTAGGGCGCCCCCGAATAATCCGCTTTTTTGCAACCGATCCATTTTGGTTATATTGGTCGTCATCGTATTGCTTTTAGTTCGTTGGCCTCTTCGGGCGAAAGGTCCGCCAGCTTCGTATGCTGGCTCAACTGCAGCGCCCGTATGTAACTGGCAATCGCCCAACGATCTTCCACCGCCACATGAGAAGCCTGCGAATACATCACACCATAGCCGCGCGTCATTACGTCAAAGAAATGCCCCACCGGAGCCTCGCGTAAACGATCAATGTGGTAGGACGGCGGCTGCGGAAATCCGCGCTGAACCACCATCCCATTGCCTTCCCCCGCTCCGCCGTGACAGGGCACGCAGTTGATGGCAAATCGTTCCCGCCCGCGCTCCAGCAGCTCACGCGTGACCGGCACCGGAATCTTCGTGACCAGGTTTGAACCTTTCATGCCGGTATAAAATGCGTCGTCGTCAACTTCAGCACTCCGGTCAACCGTGTGGGGCGGGATGCGCCGCGACGCGACGCCGTCAGCGAAGAAGTCACTCTCCCGAAGCGGATTCGATTTTGGCTGGTTAAACATGTCCCGCCGACATGCCGTCAACACACAAAGGATCCCAGTCGCAAGCAGAAAATTGCACCAAGTCACGTTCATGGCGCAACCTCCCACACACATTGCGGCTTCAATTGCTCCAAAAATGCGCGCGTCATTATCAAATCAAATTTCGGATCAGCGGATTCGATGCAGAGAAAAAATCGGTCTGACGACGCCCGTTCAAATTCGGCGACGTTAAAGACCGGATGATGCGGTTCCGGCAACCGGTTCAATGCCAGCATGCCAAAAATTCCCGCAACGGCACCGGACAAAATGGTTAATTCGAAGGTAATCGGGATAAAGGCCGGCCAGCTATTTAATGGCCGTCCACCAATGTTCAGTGGATAAGAAATCGTGGCGGCATACCATTCCATAAAAAAGCCGCTCAGTCCCCCGCCAATCGCCGCGAGCAGCACGAGGACCGGAACCAGGGACTTGGGTTGGCCCAAATGGTTCGCGAGATTCTCCACCGGAAAAGGAGTATAAGCGTCCATCTTTCGATAACCAGTTTTGTGCGCCGCCTGCGCGGCAGCGAGAATCTCCCGTGGTTCCGTGAATTCGGCCATTAGGCCATAGACGGTCGGATTCATATCTGCGCCTCCTTCTCCTCCGAAACCAGCTTACGGACTTCGGAAATCGAAATCATCGGCAAAAAACGGATGAACAAGAATAGCAGTGTGGCGAACAACCCCATGCTGCCAAAGAGCGTTGACCAATCCCAAAAGGTTGGCCGGTACATTCCCCAAGCCGACGGCGTAAAATCGCGATGCAAACTTGTAATCACAATAACGAAGCGTTCCACCCACATCCCGATATTGATGGACAAGGCCACCAAAAAAAGTGCCAGCGGATTCGTGCGGATTCGTTTTGACCATAGCGCCTGCGGCAAAATCACATTCAAGACCATCAGCGCCCAAAAGATCCACCCGTACGGCCCAAAGGCCCGGTTCGCCATCATTGATTGTTCAAAAATATCACCACTGTACCAAGCCATGAACGCTTCCATCACATACCCGTAGCTTACCATCATGCCGGTGGCCAACATCACCACGGCCATGTAATTCAGATGGCGCAACGTGATGAATTTTTCCAGTCGGTATATTTTTCGAATGGGAATGACGATGTTCAGCACCATGGCGAAGCCCGAATAGATCGCTCCGGCAACAAAGTAGGGTGGAAATATGGTAGAATGCCAGCCGGGAACCATCGCCACCGAAAAATCAAAACTCACCACGCTGTGCACGGAAAGAACCAATGGTGCCGCCAGGCCGGCTAAAAGCAGGTAAGCCGATTGGTGGTTTTGCCAGTGGACCGCCGAACCGCGCCACCCGAGAGCCATCATTCCATAAATAATCTTTTGCGCGCGCTTGGGAGCGCGATCCCGGAGCGTGGCCAGATCCGGAATCAAGCCTGCATACCAGAAAATCAACGACACCGCGAAATACGTGCTGACGGCAAAGACATCCCATACCAGCGGACTGCGAAATTGCGGCCAGAGTCCCATGGTATCCGGGTAAGGCAAAAGCCAAAAGAATACAAACGGTCGCCCCAGGTGCAACAGCGGAAACAGGCCCGCGCACGCAACGGCAAACAATGTCATCGCCTCCGTAAATCGATTGATCGATGTGCGCCATTGCTGATGGACCAAGAGTAAAATCGCCGAAATAAACGTCCCCGCATGACCGATGCCAATCCACCAGACGAAGTTCACAATCGCAAAGCCCCAAGCCACCGGAATATTGATGCCCCAGATTCCCACCCCTCGATATAACAACCACGAAATCGAGCAGAGCAACAGCATCAACAGCGCAAATGCGACTGCCGCGCCAAACCACCATGCCCGCGGCGATTTCTGGGTCAGCACGATTGAACCGATATCTTCTGTGACCGACTCGAATGTTTCCTTGGGCGCAATCAAGCCCTTCGGACGTTTTTCCGGTAAGACCATGTCTCCCGGTTTGGCGCCCGCGACAGTTTGTGAGGCAGGAATCATCACGCGGACATTTTGGGATTTGGGTTTCGCAACTTGGCCAAGTACGTCGTCCGCGGACGGGTATTTAGTTCGCCCAACATGGAAAAACTCAATTTGTGACGTTTCAACTTCGACACTTTGCTATCGGGGTTTCCAATATCCCCGAACACAATCGCCTGGGCGGGGCAAACCTGCTGGCACGCCGTCTTGAGTTCGCCGTCCGAGATTTTCCGGTTTTGTTCCTCCGAATTAATCCGGGCCATGCTGATGCGTTGAATGCAATAGGTGCATTTTTCCATTACGCCTCGTGACCGAACGGTTACATTCGGATTCCACATCGGCTTAAGGCTCGGCGTCTCGTAATCGGCATACTGGTAGAAATTGAAACGCCGCACTTTGTAGGGGCAATTGTTCGAACAGTAGCGCGTCCCGACGCAGCGATTATAGACCTGCAAATTCAATCCTTCCTTATCGTGCAAGGTGGCACCCACCGGACAAACCAGTTCGCAAGGTGCATTTTCGCACTGCATGCACGGCACGGGCTGGTGCTTCATTTCCGGATTGGCCGCTGAACCCGAGAAATATGTATCCAAACGTATCCAGTGCATCACCCGCCCGCGCGCGACCTGGTCCTTTCCCACCACAGGAATATTATTCTCCGACTGGCAGGCAAGAATGCAGGCGTTGCAGCCGATGCACGCCGTCAAATCAATCGACATTCCCCACCGGTAGCCGTCATAGTGATATTCCTGTGGCTGAAAAAGGGTGTTTGACGCGGCGGGAGATTCTGAATTCTTCCGGACAAATTCAGGGTCATTTTGAAACGCGGTGAGTGTGCCTTCGCGAAATATCTGGCGATCTTCGGAATCGATCACGTGTTGCGTTTGCGTCGTGACGAGCTGGTATTTCGCGCCTGTCTTTCTGATCTCAACTCCATCGGCAAACCACCACGCTTCGGAATTTCGCAGAATATTCACATCAAAACCGGCCCGCCGCCCCACGTTCCCCACCGTCCGCCGCCCATTTCCCAGATGCAGCGCCACACTCCGATCCGGCTGACCGGGCGTTATCCATACCGGCAATCGCAACCGGCGTCCTTCATGCCCAATTTCAACAATGTCACCGTTTTCCAACTGCTTCCGGGCAGCCAGGTTCGGACTGATCAAGGCGGCATTATCCCAGGCCAGTTTGGTTACTGGCTTGGGTAACTCTTGCAGCCAGCCGTTGTTCGCAAAGCGCCCGTCAAAAATGGTTGGGTCCGGCCGGAAGGTGATCTCCAACGCCGGCTCGGCTAACCGCTGATTTAAAGGAGGCAAATTAATCGCCTGCAGTGTAACTTTCTTTGATGACGCAGAAGTACCTTCAAACAAGCCGTCATGGAGCGCCCGGCGCCATTTAAGTTCGTCCCCGTTGCTTTTCATGTCCCAAAATTCACGGACGATTTCATAATCGCCGCGGCCGGGAGCCAAAATCATGGCATCCAAAATCTCATGGGCGGATTTTCCCCCGTACAATGGCAGGATGAGAGGTTGCACAATCGACGCGGTCCCATCAAACGACCGGGCATCACCCCATGATTCCAAATAATGGTTCAGCGGAATATGCCAGTTGCACAGTTTGGAGGTTTCATTTACATCCGCGCTGAGATGAACGCTCAACTTCACCTTGGGCAGATACTCCGCAAATCCGAAATCCGGGGGCGCCGTAAACACCGGGTTTCCCCCAAGGGTCACCAATATATCAACCGCATTGATTTTCAACGCCCGGACCAGCGAGCGCAACGACTCGTTCTGATTGATCGCCTGTGCCTCGGCTGTCTCCGCGTACGTAACGGTTTGACCGGCATTCCCCAACGTGTGGTTTATGGCATGAACCAATGCGTGAACGGCGGACGGCTGATTTTCGCCTGCAACCACAATGCTGGCGCCCCGGTTTTCCAACAGATCCACAGCCAAGGCCCCAACCCATTCTTGCTGATCGGGAGGAAGACCAATATGCTCAGAAACGGCGTCAACACCGACGCGTTGAGCCAAAGCTCGCGTAAGCCCATCGATTTCCCCCGCGCATATCGGCAAACGGTGATCGGCATTCGTGCCCGTGACGGAAGGCGAACTCTCCCCGACGTAAAGTCGGTTCATTTCAGCGCCTGGCTGCGGTGCGCGGCGGCGTGCGGAAAAATCACGAGCGTAGCGAATACTGTTCGGATGCCCGTAGAGGAAGTCCGCGTCCAGCGAGACAATGATGTTTGCCCGATCGAAATAATAGTGAGTTTCAACCATTTCACCGAAGGCCATCCGCGAACCTTCGATAACACAATCTCGGTTGACCGGCTCGAATTGGTGCCAGGTCGCTTCCGGATATTTTTTAAGCAACAACTGAAGCTGATTTAGCAGGGTGGGCGACGTGATCGTTTCGGTGAGGATCCGCAAACCCGCTCCTTTTTTAGCCCCCTGGGAATCAAGTTTATCGCTGAGCACGGAAACGAAGTTTTCCCACGTATCGGGTTCACCATTGCCCGTGATACCTTGCGATCGGTCTGGGTCATAAAGGTCAAGCAGACTCGCTTGGTGAAAAACATTCGTGGCTCCTCGACTTGCCGGGTGATCCGGATTGCCCTCAATTTTTGTGGGATGCCCTTCATGACTCTCCACGACGAGTCCCGTGGCGAAACCTCTCCATGTCATTGACGTGGCATAGAAGAGTGGATTGCCAGGCACCAGTTCTTCCGGCTGCTTCACATAGGGAACAATCCTCTCGATCGGCTGTCGCGTACAGGCAGGCAAACCTGCCAAAGCCAGCGACGCCCCCATTAACCTCAAAAAATCACGCCGGTTAACTTTGTGTGGTTCAGAATCGCCGGAGTTAAACTCGGCGTGACGTGAGGCCCGAAACTCAAGTGGATTCGCAAGTTCCGCAAGACTGCGCCAGAGTTTTTCGGGGGAAGAAGCATTCATCGGTGACACATGCTGCAATCGGTGAGTTGCTCCGTATGAACCTGATATTCGACCACCAGTTTCCTTCCCAACGAAAGTTGATTCGTCGCTGTCCAATTGAGATTGAAGACCTCGCTTCGGGGTCGGATGTATTTTTCGGGAGCTCGATGACAATCCAGACACCATTTCATATATAGGTTATGAGACTGCCAGGTTAACGGCATCCGGTCCATCTGCCCATGGCACGTCGCACATCCAATCCCTTTGTTGATATGAATGCTGTGATTGAAAAAAACAAAATCGGGCGTGTCCGTCACGCGATTCCAACGTAAAGCCAACCCGGCCGCGAGGCTTTCGCGAACGGGCGACAACATGGGGGCATCCTTCCAGATTTGGGAATGGCAGGTCATGCAGATCTCGGTTGGCGGCAAGCCGGCAAATGCCGAATTTTCGACCGAGGTGTGACAAAAGCGGCAATCAATTCCGAGTCCATAAACATGATGTTTGTGGCTAAATGGCACTGGTTGCTCCAAGGGAACCGTTTCACGAGTTGTATAAGGTGACCAATAAACCGCATGCAAAAGCCAGCCGCTTCCCAACAATAGTAATATCAAAACGAGTATGCCGGACCGGGCAATCGAGTTGAATCGGCGGCGAAATAGTTGCGCCATAGCTCCTGAAATGGATTAGCTATAGGCGTGCCACGAACCAAAGGACGGCTTGCAAACTTGGCTCGCCCCACGCCCAAGGCTTTCGGATTAAACTTTTGTCAATGCCGCATTGCTGAGGGAGAAAGATTTTATTCATTACCACGGAGCCTCCAACAATGCCTCATCAAACGGCGAAGCACGCTGTGTTCCTGCAAAACGCAATCTGACCGTGCATTTAGCAAGAACACGGCTGGCTTACCTTGTCCTCCGGCTTCCCTCGGGCTCCCGGGTTGCAACCTGCAAAAACCATATCGATCGATCAGCATTTTGCATGCGGTCGCGAAGCTTCATGGTCGTTAAAACTTTGGAAACCATGGAATCTGAAGAACCGCGACCATGGCACGTTTACTGCCAATAAAATAATATGTTCCAAAATCCAAAATCATTCCAGACCGACTTATGAACCGCATTACCAGTTCACCATTCGAATCGGTCTGTATGGGCCGGGCGGTGGAGCGGGCCAGTTTCCCGCAGCATCTCCGCCCCGCTTTGGGTCAGGAAATTCATTACCCGGAAGTGAAACCCCTGCTGACAATTCACACTCAAAGTCCCCATAAATAGAATCATTTGGTTTATAACCCTCATCAAAAATTGTCACTAATCCCTGACATTTTGCCTTGTTAATCCTTTTGGGGATCGTTAGACATGACAGCCGTGAAAAGGCAAAAACCCCCAATTCCCCTCCGGTTTCTAAAAAAGGTCCCCACCGGCATCGGTGGTTTTGATGAGATTACCGGCGGTGGCATTCCGGCCGGTCGGCCGACTCTCGTCTGTGGTTCCGCGGGTTGTGGCAAATCTCTTCTGGCGACAGAATTTCTGGTACGCGGCATCACTCAATACGGCGAACCCGGAGTCTTAATGACCTTCGAGGAAACCGTCGCCGACATTGAAAAGAATGTGGCGTCACTTGGTTTTAATGTGGCGGATCTGATCGCGAAAAAGAAACTGGTCATCGATTACGTCCACATTGATAGAAGTGAAATCGAGGAGAACGGGGAATACGATTTGGAAGGCTTGTTCATCCGATTAGGGCATGCCATTGATACCATCGGCGCAAAACGCGTAGTCTTGGATACCATAGAAACCCTGTTTTCCGGCCTGTCCAACCAAGCCATTCTCCGGTCAGAATTACGCCGGCTTTTCGGGTGGCTCAAGGACCGGGGTATGACCACTATTATTACCGGCGAACGCGGCGAAGGCCAACTGACCCGTCAAGGCTTGGAAGAGTATGTATCGGACTGCGTCATTCTTCTCGATCATCGGGTTAATGGGCAGATTTCGACCCGCCGCCTTCGCGTCGTGAAATACCGCGGATCGACGCACGGAACCAATGAATATCCGTTTCTCATCGATGAAGAGGGCATTTCCGTATTGCCGCTGACGGTTTCGAGCATGGATTACTCCGTTTCATCCGAAAGAGCTTCCTCCGGGATTGTGGGACTGGACGAAATGCTGGGTGGCAAAGGCTATTTTCGGGGCAGTACGATTCTCTTGAGTGGCACAGCCGGTACCGGCAAGAGCAGTGTGGCCGCCCATCTGGCTGATGCCACTTGCCGTCGCGGGGAACGCTGCATGTATTTCTCGTTCGAAGAATCGCCCGCACAAATCCTCCGCAATATGCGATCAATTAAAGTGAGACTGGAACCTCACGTTCGCAGGGGCTTATTGCAATTCCATTCCACACGCCCAACCGTCCATGGCCTCGAAATGCATCTCGTTCGCATGCACAAGTTGATTGAAGCGTTTAAGCCCTCAGTCGTCGTGGTGGATCCTGTCTCCAATCTTCAGAGCGCGGGCAACCTTGAGGATTCCACCAACATGCTCATTCGGCTGGTGGATTTTCTGCGAAAAAAGCGGATCACCGCCTTCATGATCAGCCTCAGCGCCGGGGGAAGATTCCAAGAGTCGACCGAAGAAGGCTTAAGTTCCATGGTTGACACGTGGCTCTTATTACGTGACATAGAATTGGGCGGCGAGCGAAACCGGGTATTGTACGTTTTGAAATCCCGCGGAATGGCTCACTCTAATCAAGTGCGCGAGTTTTTGATCACGTCCCAAGGTATCAATCTCGTCGACGCCTATCTGGGCTCGGGCGGGGTCTTGACCGGTTCCGCCCGCTTAAACCAGGAATCGCGGGAGCGAGCGGAAGTCCAACTGGCCAGAGAGGAGTTGGCCCGAAAAAAGCTAACTCTGGAGCACCGGCGGAAAAGCGTCGAGGCGCAAATCGAGGTTTTGCGGACCCAATTTAAAACGGAACAGGAGGAATTTGACCGGGTGGCCAGCAATGCCCGGATCAGTAACCACCAGATTGAAAGCGACCGCGATGCCATGGCAAAGAGCCGGCGGCTGACCGCTAAAATTTGACTGAAATGAATTCGAATAAAAAACCAGCAACCAAGGCAGCCAAAACCAAAGGCGCCAGAGTGCGCGCGCAGGCATCCGCGGCGAAAGTTTTAAAAAAGGAATCCGCCGAGGATAAATGGAACATGCGCTTATATGTCGCCGGACAAACGCCCAAGTCTTTGGCGGCTTTTTCCAACCTGAAACAATTATGCGATCAACATTTGACCGGACGATATCAAATTGAAGTGGTTGACCTGCTGAAGCAGCCGCAGCTCGCGCAAAATGATCAGATTGTCGCCCTCCCAACCTTGGTGCGGAAACTGCCCGAACCAATCAAACGCGTGATTGGGGATCTTTCCAACTTGGAGCGGGTAATGATCGGCCTCGATCTGCTGGCCGCCGGGCTAAAAAAATAGCCATTATGCCCTCAAAAAAAATCACCATCAAGCAGGGCAAGAAAAGGACCCCGGCCAGCCAGACCGCGGTTTTTGAAGAAATATTGAAACACGCCCAGGCAATCAACCATTACCAATTGCGCCTATATATCACCGGTACCACCGAGCGTTCCAGCCAGGCCATCGCCAACATCCGCTCCCTATGCGAGGAATTTCTCAAGGGCCATTACGACTTGGAGGTTATTGACATCTACCAACAGCCTATTGAAGCCGGCAAACAACAAATCATCGCCGCCCCGACGTTGGTCAAAGAACTTCCCGTTCCCCCTAAACGGTTGATCGGCAACCTGGCGGATCGCGATAAAGTTTTAGTGGGGCTTAATCTGAAGGCCGAAAATGTCGCCGAAATTGATGAATCTGAAACTAAATGGGTAAAAGTGTGAAAGCCAAGATACCGCCCCGCCAGCAGCGTAAACCGCAACCGGGGCCAAAGCCGGCCAGTTTTTCTTCGGGGCCAAAGAGCCATTCAGGGGCGCAGAATCGCGTCGGGCATTGGGTCAGCGATTCCGAAATATCCCGCCTCCGGGATACCCTGCGTGAGGCGCAGGAAACGCTTGACGCCATTCGTAGCGGCGAGGTGGATGCGGTGGTCGTCAGCGGTACCAACGGCAACCAGATTTACAGCCTTACCAGTGCCGAGCAGCCTTATCGGATTTATGTGGAACGTATGCAGGAAGGCGCCGTAACGGTTTCGGCCGATGCTCTGGTCCTATATTGCAACCAGAAGTTTGCTGACATGATTCAACTGCCATTGGAACGGGTGATTGGCTCGCAATTGCTCGAACATCTGGAAGCTGAGGCTTGGAGAAAAGTTTCCAGCATTTTCACCGGCAATGAAGCGGTCGTCAAACATGAGGGCACATTGCAGCGGAATGACGGCAGCAAGCTGCCGATCAATTTGACGGCCAACCGGCTGCCGCTTCAGGAGCAAACGGTCATGTGCCTGGTCGTCACGGATTTGACGGAGCAAAAGCGACACGAGAAAACGCGCTTGGCCAAGGAACTCGCGGAAAAGGCCAGCACCGCCAAAGACGATTTTTTGGCGGCCCTGAGCCATGAATTGAGAACCCCCTTGACCCCGGTGCTGATGACTGCCGCCGCTTTGGAACAAATTGAATCCCTGCCGGCGGACGTCCGCGAATCATTGAACATGATCAAGCGCAACGTGGAGTTGGAAGCCCGCCTGATCGATGATTTGCTCGACCTGACCCGCATTGAAAAAGGCAAACTGGAATTGCACGAAGCGGAGTTCAATTTTCATACGATTATCAAACGCGCTATCGAAATCTGCCGGCCGGAATTTGTCGCCAAGTCCCAGAATCTGGCGTTGAACCTGGAGGCTAAAACGCATTTGATTTATGGCGATTCGGTACGGATCCAGCAGGCCCTCTGGAATTTGATCCGGAATGCCGTGAAATTTACGAAGGAAAATGGTTCTATCACCATCCGCACCGTCAATCCGGCGCCCGATTCGCTGCTGTTCGAAGTGAATGATACCGGGATTGGTTTTGAACCCGGATCCTCCGAGCATCTCTTCCGGCCTTTCGAACAAGGCGGCCGAAACATCACCCGACAATTCGGCGGCCTGGGTTTGGGATTGGCGATTACCCGATCAATCGTTTTGGCTCATGGGGGCATGATTTGCGCCGATAGCAAAGGGCTGTGGAAAGGTGCCACCTTTACTTTCCAACTCCCCATTCGGACGGCACAGAAGACATTCCGGGGCCTCACGCCGCCGCCGGTACCGCAAAAGCAATCCCAGCGAAAGCAGATTTTACTCGTGGAGGATCATAAAGACACCCGGAACAGCCTGGAGTTCCTGCTGAAGAAAGCCAGGCACCATGTCATTAGCGCCGCATCGGCCAAGGAGGCTCTCGAGCTGGCGGCCCAAAACCAATTTGACCTCGTCATCAGTGACATTGGCCTGCCCGACAAAAGTGGTCTCGAACTGATGAAACAGCTCAAAAACGAATTTAATCTCAAAGGAATCGGTCTGAGCGGCTACGGGATGGAAGAAGATATTGCCAAAGGCCAGTCAGCCGGGTTCGTGCAGTATTTGACCAAACCAGTGCACTTTGCGGAACTCAAGCAAATCATCTCCGAGCTTTAATTGCCGCAAGAAAATCTAAGCTGGCGTGCTTTTTTTCTTAAAAAGCGGCCGGGACAAAATTTCGACCCTCACATGTTTGGTGATTGCTTTGTCCTTTAAATTGGGAGCGGTCAGAGCAATGAATTCCCGCTGGCTGCGGCGAGGATTCTCACCGGGGGAAATTTTGGCCCGCCGGTAGGTTCCATCCGCTCCCAGCATACGAGCCTTGGTATTGTCGGCCAGCGTTATGCCGAGAATCTCGCGCAGTATCCGCTCCGACAAACGTCCGTCTTCAATCGGAAACATAATTTCAATTCGGCGGAACAAATTCCGGGGCATCCAGTCTGCGCTGCCCATAAACATCTGCGGTTGGAGGGCGTTTTCAAAATAATAGATCCGGCCATGCTCCAAGAATCGGTCCACGATACTGCGCACCCTGATGTTGTCGCTCAATCCCGGAACGCCCGGCCTTAGGCAGCAGATCCCGCGAATAATGAGCTCAATTTTAACTCCCGCTCGCGATGCGGCGTAAAGCGCTTCGATCAGCTTCGGTTCAACCAGGGAATTGAACTTGGCGATAATGCGCGCCGGCAGACCGCGTTTTGCGTTCTCGGCTTCACGGGCGATCAATTGCAGCAGCTTCTCGTGCAACTCAAACGGCGCGATCACCAGCTTGTTCATGCCTTGAAACTGGCAGATGCCGGTGAGGAGATTAAACAAGTTGGTCGCGTCCTCGCCAAATTCCGCACGCGAAGTCAGCAGGCTGAGATCCGTATAAAGCTTTGCGGTGGTCGGATTATAGTTTCCCGTGCCCAAGTGAACATACCGCCGGATTTGCAGGTTTTCCCGGCGAACCACCAACGCGCACTTCGCGTGAATCTTATATCCCACCAAACCAAACACAACGTGGACGCCGTTCTCCTCCAGCTTGCGAGCCCATACGATATTGTTAGCCTCATCGAAACGAGCCCGCAATTCGACCACCACCGTAACCTGCTTTCCGTTGTTGACCGCGTTCATGAGGGCGCCGATGATGCGCTGATCACCGCCCGTGCGATAAAGGGTCATTTTGATTGCCAGGACATCCGGGTCGGTGGCGGAGTTTTCAAGGAAGGCAATGACGCTGGAAAAATTCTCGTACGGGTGGTGCAGGAGTATGTCGCGTTCGCGAATGGCGGCGAACAAATCCTTTTTCCCTTGCAGACAGGAAGCGATGGGCGCCAAAAACGGGGGATCTCTCAATTCCGGCGAGTGGTCACCTTGGTACAAAGTCATAAACCGGACCGGATTCAGCGGCCCGTCGATCATATACAAATCGTCCCCGGTCAGGTTCAACGTTTTTAGCAAAATCTCCCTAATCGGCGCCGGGCAATCCTTTTCCACTTCCAAGCGCACGGCGTGACCCCGGCGGCGTCGATGCAGCTCCTCTTCCACCGCCTTAAGCAAGTTGGGAGAATCCTCTTCATCCACGTAAAGCTCGCTATTGCGGGTGACCCGGAAAGCCCAGTAACCAAGAATTACGGTACCCGTAAAAAGATCCGAAAGAAAATGACCGATCAGGTGACCCAGAAAAACATAGTCTTGATTCCCATCATCGCGGGGCAGGCGGATGAGTCTCGGCAAGATTGCGGGGCATTGCACCACCGCCAGATGTTTCAGCGGAACGCCCTTTTTCTCCATTTCCAGATGCACCATGAGGTTCAGCGACTTGTTGAGCAATTGGGGAAACGGGTGCGCGGGATCAATGGCCAAGGGAGTGAGCACGGGTCGAACCTCCCGGCTATAAAACTCCTTAACCCAGATCAAATCTGACGGACCAAGCGCGCTAAACTCAAGCAGGCGAATTCCCTGCTGCGCCAGAGCCGGCTGCAGGTCCGTCCGCCAGCAGGCATATTGGTCATCAACCAGTTTACGGATCCGGCGATTCAGCGCATGAAAGATCTCCGTGGCGGTAAGTCCGTCCACGCTGCGTCCCACCTTGCCGCTTTCAATCTGCTGTTTTAATCCGGCCACTCGCACTTCAAAAAATTCATCAAGGTTTGAACTGACGATGGTGAAAAACTTAAGCCTCTCCAGCAGCGGATTTTCGGGGTCCAGCGCCTCGTCCAGCACGCGCTGATTAAACTCCAGCCAGCTCAATTCGCGATTGATAAAGTGCGCTGAGTCAGAAGTGTTCATGGCTGGTGACGACATAGTTTAGTTGCCAAACGGATGATCAATTTCTGCCGAAGTCTGCCGTATTGCCGATGGTGTAGCCAGAAACATTCTCGTTACAACTCGTCAGCAACAGCAAATCAAAGCGCCGAAGGTGGTCCCATTGTCTGCTACCGCAGCTACTGGTCCATGCGTTGAAAAACGGACCCCAGGCCTATGGGCTCACGTCAATTAAGTTCGCCCCACCGTTTAGCTTTTGTTCCTTGTCGTGCCAGACAAATTTTCCCGTGATACCCGGCGGAAGCTCGACGCTTCCGTGGCAGCGTCCATACATGAAATCAAGGTCGAGCACAATGAAACCGTCCGGGTGCGGCGTGCGACTGACGATTTTTGGCAACTTCCCCGGCTGCGGGGCAATGCGGACGGTGCGGAAGCCAGGTGAGGCGGGGCGGATGCCCGCGATGCTGGCATGCAGATCAAAAAGAGGGTGGCTACCCCAGGCGTGACAATCCGATCGAGTATTACCGGGGGCTTCGACCGGCGTCTTGAGCCCCTGTTTGACCAAATCCTTCCAAAAACTCATGCGTTCGACGATCAGGTCCCCGCGCCCGAATTTCTGCCACGTTTCCATCAGGTAAAAGCTGAAGTAAATCGTCGCACGTTTGAGATCGGGTGCCGTCAACAATTCACCGAAGCACCGCTTGGCTTGCTCACCTGTCAGCGTATCCGTAAGCAGCGCCAGGCACTGGCCGTGTTCGCTAAACTCGGTGCGGGCCAGATTGTCAGCCATCAACCCGCGGGGCTCGTCCCAAAATTTCGCTCGTACCGCTTCGGCGGTCCGACCGGCCTTGTCGTGAAGGCGTTGCGCCAGCAGCGGCTCACCCAAATATTCTTCCACTTCGGCCGATTTCTGAAGGGCATACACGTACAGCAGATTATTGAGGGACGAAACCCCACCCACGCCGTCCGGCGCCACTCCGTTATTCCATTGTGGCACCCAATCCATGAACGGCCAGCCAGGCAGATCCTGCAGCAAACCATCCTTGCTCACGTACGGCTCGAATTGCTCCAACATTGAGCGGAGCCCGAGGCCTCGCGCTCTTACGAACGCGGGATCATTTCGCCAAAAGGCGTAGTCGTTCAGCATGAGCGCCCAAATCAGGGAGAAGGTGGGTGATTGTTGCGGCAGGTAAGCCGGAAAACGCTCGTTTACGAATCCTCCATTGCGGCGCGAGTAATCGAACAATTCGATGGCACGCTTGGCCAATCGGTCGTCGCGGGTCATCGCATAGGTGGTGAGCAGTTCCAATCGGGTATCGCCATCGTATTGAAGTTGCTCGTAGTACGGGCAGTCCATGTAGGTTTCATGCGAACACATTTGCATGCCCCGCACTGCCAGCCCGATAACGCCGCCCAGCGCGGGATCTCCGCCATCAAAACTGCCCTCGTTCTCCACCGGATAGCGGCTTTCATTCAGTGCCAGCCGGTGAATCGTCAGTGGCGCCGCTCCGGTCTTGACCGCGAGGAGGCACCAGCGTCCCGCGCGCCACCACAAAGTGCTGAATTTCTGGTGCCCAGCGCCGCCGGGCAGAATTGTGTCGGTCATTCCGTGAAACGTTTTGCCGATAAACTCATCCCGCTGACCTTTCGCTTCCGATTTGGGTAGATAGAGCGACTCGGCCCAGCCCCAGGTCATCTTTGCGCCGGCGCCGCCGCTAACTTCACATAACGGATAGGCGCAATAATAATTGTCGAGATCCCAAAGCACGAACTGCTCAGCATGGGCCGGAATCACGATTTCTCCTTTCCCATCAATCAATTCCTGCCAGTGAACCAAATCGGGGC